>Ga0075163_10007589_pt1 | contig 14321 bp, 9 predicted proteins | sample JI1023141ADNA_FD_71478 | JGI IMG/M metagenome (GOLD analysis project Ga0075163, IMG submission 71478) | Wastewater effluent complex algal communities from Wisconsin, to seasonally profile nutrient transformation and Carbon sequestration -... | ecosystem: Engineered > WWTP > Effluent > Algae...
GCCGACGTCGAGCTGGCCGGCGTCGATCACACCCACGAGCGGGCCGCGGTCGGCACGCCGGCGTACATGTCGCCCGAGCAGGCCGCCGACGTGCCGCTCGACGCGGCCAGCGACTGGTACTCGGTGGGCGCGATGCTGTACGAGGCGCTGACCGGGCGGCGGCCGTTCGAGGGGCGCCCCGACGAGATCATGCGGCGCAAGCAGCTCGAGCTGCCGCCGCCGCCGCGCGCGCTGGTGCCCGACCTGCCGCCCGCGCTCGACGCGCTGTGCCTGCGGCTGCTCGCGACCGACCCGCGCGACCGCCCCGACGGCGCCGCGGTGCTGGCGGCGCTGGGCCGCGCGCCGTCGGAGGCCACCCGCACCGTCGAGCGCACCGCCGGCGCGTCGGCGCCGTTCGTCGGGCGCACCGCCCAGCTCGACGCGCTGGCCCAGGCGCTGCTCGACTCGCGCCAGGCCGGCGTCGCGGTGATGGTGCGTGGCGTCTCGGGCATGGGGAAGTCGGCGCTGGTCGCCCGCTTCCTCGACACCGTCGGCGACACCGTGCTGGTGCTGGCCGGCCGCTGCTACGAGCGCGAGGCGGTGCCGTTCAAGACGCTCGACACGCTGGTCGACGCGCTGACCGGCGCGCTGCTGCGCTTGCCGCCGGCGCAGCTCGCGGCGGTGCTGCCCGACGACATCACCGCGCTGGCCCGGCTGTTCCCGGTGCTGCGGCGGGTGCCGGCGATCGCCGAGCCGGCGACCCGGCGGTTCCAGCCGGCCGATCCGCAGGAGCTGCGCCGACGCGGCTTCGCGGCGCTGCGGGTGCTGCTCGAGCGGCTGGCCGCGGCGCGGCCGGTGATCGTCGCCGTCGACGATCTGCAGTGGGGCGATCTCGACAGCGTCGGCTTCCTGGTCGATCTGATCACCCGCCCCGATCGCCCCAACCTGCTGCTGGTGCTGGTCCACCGCAGCGAGGACACCGCCGGGCCGATCGTCGCGTCGATCGAGAAGCGCGTCGCCGCCACGTCGATGGTGCCGGACGTGCGGGTGATCGAGGTGCCGCCGCTGGCCATCGACGAGGCGACCGATCTGGTCGCGACCCTGGCCGGCACCCCCGGCGACGGCGACGCCTGGGCCGAGGCGCTGGTGCGCGACGCCGGCGGCAACACGCTGTTCCTGTCGGAGCTGGCCCGCTCGGCCACCACCGCCGGCGGCGCGACCACGCTCGACGAGCTGCTGCGCGAGCGGATCGCGCGGCTGCCGCCGTCGGCGCGCGCGCTGTTGCGGGCGTGCGCGGTCGCGGCGCGGCCGATGCCGGCCGAGGTGGTCGGCGCGGCGGCCGGCGTCGACGACGTCGGCGGCGCGCTGGCGGTGTTGCGCGCCGAGCGGCTGGTCCGCGGCCAGGCCGATCGCGATCAGGTCGAGCCGTACCACGATCGCATCCGCGCGGCGGTCGTCGACGAGCTGGCCACCGGCGAGCTGCAGGCCGCGCACCGCGAGCTGGCCGACGCCTACCAGCACGCGGTGCCGGGCGATCGCGAGCCGCTGGTCGATCACCTGCTCGGCGCCGGCGAGCCGCAGGCCGCGGCCGAGCACGCGGTCAAGGCCGCGGCCACCGCCGCCGAGGCGCTGGCGTTCCGCCGCGCCGCCGACCTGTACGCGATCGCGCTGCAGTTCGGCAGCTACGAGCCCGACGTGCGGTGCGCGCTGCTGATCGGCCGCGCCAGCGCGCTGGTCAACGCCGGCCACCTGCTCGAGGCGGCAGCGATGTACGCCGAGGCGGTGCCGCTGGCCAGCCCCGACGAGCGCACCGAGCTCGAGCGGCTGCGCATCGAGCAGCTGTTGCGCGCGGGGCGGCTGCGCGAGGGCATGACCCTGGCCGCCGCGCAGATGCGCTCGATCGGCTGCGAGCTGCCCGACAGCCAGCGCGCGACGATCGTCTCGGTGTTGACCCAGCGGCTGGCGCTGCGGGTCCGCGGCACCCGCTTCAAGCCGCGCAACCTGGTCGAGCTGCCGGTGCGCGCGATGCAGGAGGTCGACCTGTTGTGGTCGGTGTGCAGCGGCCTGTCGTTCGCCAACCCGGTGCAGGGCAAGCTGGTGCAGCTGTGGCACCTGCGCCGCGCGCTGGCGCTCGGCGAGCGCCGCCGGGTGGCGATGGCGCTCGCGCTCGAGGTCGGCTACCTGACGTCGTCGGGCATCGCCGCGCAGCCGCGCGCCGAGAAGATGGGCGCGCGCGCCCTCGAGGTCGCGATCGAGGCCGGCGACGAGTTCGTGATCGGCCTGGTCGAGGCGTGCACCGGCCTGTCGGACTTCCTGATCGGGCAGTGGACCCGCGCCGATCAGCGGATGAAGGCCGGGCTGCGCCGGATGCGCGACCACGGCGTCGGCGGGCGCTGGGAGCTCGACCTGACCGAGCTGTTCTACCTGTCGAACCTGTTCTACTGCGGCCAGCTGCGCGAGCTGGCGCGGCTGGCGCCGATCTACCTGCGCGAGGCCGAGGACCGCGGCGACGTCTACGCGCAGAACGGCATCCGCGCGTGGCGGCCGAACGTCGCGTGGCTGGTGATGGGCAAGCCCGAGGACGCGCGCGCCCACTCGCTGGCGGTGGCGATGGAGCACAGCGGCGACGACGAGGCGTTCCAGCTGAACGACTACAACCACCTGCTGGCCAACACCCGCATCGACCTGTACATCGGCGACGGCGACGGCGCGCTGGCCCGGGTCGAGCGCGCGTGGCGCGAGCTCGAGAGCTCGCTGTTGTTGCGGGTGACGACGGTCCACGTCGAGTCGTACTTCTTGCTCGGCACCGCCGCGCTGGCCTCGACGCGCGCCGATCGCGCCGCGGTGGTGCGGCGGGCCATCGCCGGGCTGACCAAGGCCAAGCTGCCGTGGGCCGACGGCCTGCGCGCGCTGTTGATCGCCGGGCTGGCGCTGATCGAGGGTCAGCGCGACCGCGCCGCGCTCGAGCTGGTCGCCGCCGAGGACAAGCTGCGCGCGGCCGAGATGCCGCTGCACCTGCAGGTCGCGCGGCAGTGCCGGGGCGAGCTGCTCGGCGGCGCGGCCGGCGCGACGTTGCGCGAGGACGCCGACGCGTGGCTGCGCGGCCAGACGGTCGCCGATCCGCGCGCGTTCGCGCGGATCATCTTGCCGCGGCCGTGACGCCGGGCGCGCCGCGAGGCCTCAGCGCTCAGGCGGCGCGAGCACGCCCAGCCGCGCGACGTCCAGGTCGGCGCCGGTCAGCCGGCCGATGGCCCACACCAGGTAGCCGGGCCCGGCCAGCCGCGGCCGGGCCAGCGCGCCGCGCAGCCGCCACGCGAAGCCGGCGCCGACCAGCCACAGCGCGGCGCCGCGCCGCTCGACCACGCCGATCCACGGTCGCCCGGCGCCGGCGACGTCGACGATCTCCAGCGCGCCGTCGCGCCAGCGCACGTGGTGGCCGCGCAGCCGGTCGAGCATCGCCCGCGCCGCGATCGGATCGGTCACCGGCCAGCGCCCGGTCGCGGCGGGCGGCTCGGCGTGGGCGAGCGCGGCGGTGAGCGCGAGCGCGGCGGCGATCGCGACGCGGACGGTCCGCCGCGCCGCCGGCCTAGCCATCGGCCTGGGCGGCCAGCAGCGCGTTGAGCTCGAGCAGCACGTCGATGTCGACGTCGAGGAACTGCACGCCGACGCCGTCGGGCGAGGCCCAGCGCACCACCGCGGCCAGCACCAGCGGCTCGCGCCGCCCGGGCGCCGCCACCACCAGCTCGAGCCCGGTGCCGACCGGCTCCGCGACGCGCAACAAGAACGCGCCGCCGACGCCGATGTCGCGGGTGTCGGTCTCCTGCCACGCCGCGCCCGTCGCGCGCCAGCGCACGTGGAGCTGTCGCCCCGGCCGCGCCGCGCCGCGATGATGGAGCCGTCGTTCGGAGCCCAAGCCCCTCCAGGATATCGCGGCGGGTGGGGGCGGCAAAACCGCCTTGTCGTCTTTACCGATCGAGGGCGACCGTATACGTTCCGCCCGCCGTGAAGGTCCACCTCATCGGAATCGGCGGCACCGGCATGGGGGCCGTGGCTGGCTTGCTGTGCGCGGCCGGCCACGACGTCCGTGGTTCGGACACCGCGCTGTACCCGCCGATGAGCGATCAGCTGGCGGCGCTGGGCATCCCGGTGTTCGAGGGGTTCGCCCCGGCCAACCTCGACTGGGGCCCCGACCTGGTCGTGGTCGGCAACGCCCACTCCAAGGATCACGTCGAGGTCGCGGCGGCCCGCGAGCGCGGCCTGACCCTGACCTCGTTCCCGGCGGTGCTCGGCGAGCAGCTCCTGGCTGGCCGCCACAGCATCGTCGTCGCCGGCACCCACGGCAAGACCACGACCACGTCGCTCACCGCCCACATCCTGGCCGAGGCCGGCCACGATCCCGGGCTGTTCGTCGGCGGCGTGCCGATCGCCCTGGGCCAGGGCTGGCTCCTGGGCCAGGGACCGGAGTTCGTGGTCGAGGGCGACGAGTACGACACCGCCTACTTCGACAAGGGCTCGAAGTTCCTCCACTACCGCCCGCGCACCGCGATCTTGACCTCGGTCGAGCTCGACCACGTCGACATCTTCGCGTCGTTCGAGGCGGTCAAGGACGCGTTCAAGAAGTTCGTCGCGCTCCTGCCCGAGGACGGCTTGCTGGTGGCGTGCCACGAGTCGGCCGACGCGCTGGCGGTGGCCGGCACCGCGCGGTGCCGCCTCCAGACCTACGCGGTCATCGACAACGGCGAGGCGCCGGCCGGGGTCACCTGGACCGCCCACCACCTCGAGTACGGCAAGAGCGGGCGGGTCAGCTTCGAGGTGACCGGCCACGGCGAGCAGCGCGGCCGCTTCGAGACGCTCTTGACCGGCCGCCACAACGTCGGCAACGTGCTGGCGGCGATCGCGGTGGCGGTCGACCGCGGCGTGCAGATCGAGATCGTGCGGCGCGCGGTCGGCAGCTTCGCCGGCGTGCGCCGCCGCCAGGAGCTGCGCGGCATCGCCGGCGGCGTCTGGGTGCTCGACGACTACGCCCATCACCCGACCGCGGTGCGCGAGACGCTCAAGGGCCTGCGCCGCCGCTTCCCCAAGCGCCGCATCATCGCCGCGTACGATCCGCGCTCGGCCACGTCGCGCCGGCGCACCTTCCAGGACGACTTCGTCGCCGCGTTCGCCCACGCCGACGAGGTGGTGGTCGGCAAGCTCTACGATCCCACCAAGATCCCCAAGGAAGAGCGCTTCGACGCCGAGAAGCTCGCGCTCGACCTGCACCGCACCGGCACCAAGGCCAGCTACATCCCGGACATCGATCTGCTGGTGAAGCACGTCGCCGGGGCCGCCGGCGCTGGCGACGTGGTCGTGGCGCTGTCGTCGGGCAGCTTCGAGGGCTTCCACGACAAGCTGCTCGCCGCGATCGGCGACGCGGTCATGCCGGCCCGGCGCACCGACGGCGCCGCGATCCGCGCGCTGCTCGACGCGGTGGGGCTGCCGCCCGACGACGCCACCGACGCCGACCTCGGCCACTACTTCGTGCTCAAGAACGAGCACGGCGTGGTCGGCACCGTCGCCCTCGAGGTGCTGGGCGAGGACGCGATCCTGCGCGACCTGGCCACCGCCGGCGCCGCGCGCGGCCAGGGCCTGGGCTGGATCCTCGCCGACGTCGTCGTGCAGTGGGCCCGCTACCGCGGCGTCCGCCGCATCTACCTGCTCACCGAGACCGCCAGCGACTTCTTTGCGGCGAAGCTCGGCTTCCGCGTCGTGGATCGCACGACGGTCTCGCCCGACGTCGCCGGCACGACGACGTTCCAGCGCTCGACGGACTCGAAGTTCGTCGCGATGCGCCTCGATCTGTGAGCGGGGACGGAGATCGGGCACGGGCACGGGCACGGGCACGGGCACGGGCACGGGGAGGGAGACGGAGAGCGGGCACGGGCACGGGCACGGGCACGGGATGGCGGGGTAGGCTGGGGCTATGAGCGAGCTCGAGGAACTGCTGGCGCTGGCGCGGGCGACCGCGGCCGAGGCGTCGGCGCTGCTGCGCGACGTGCGCCCGGCGGAGGTGCGCACCAAGACCAGCCCGCGCGATCTGGTGACCGAGTGGGACACCCGCTGCGAGGCGCTGGTGCGCGGGCGGCTGGTCGGCGCGCGGCCCGACATCGCGGTGGTCGGCGAGGAGGACGGCGGCGATCGCGGCGCGACGCGGCGGTGGCTGGTCGATCCGATCGACGGCACGGTCAACTTCACCCACGGCCTGCCGCTGTGGTCGGTCGCGATCGCGCTCGAGGGACCGGCCGGCCTCGAGGTCGGCGTGGTCGCGGCGCCGGCGCTGGGCTGGACGTTCTGGGCCCGGCGCGGCGGCGGCGCGTTCGCCGAGCGCGGCCGCGGCGTCGAGCGGCTGCAGGTCAGCGCGGTCGATCGGCTCGATCACGCGATGCTGGTGAGCGGCTTCCCGTACGATCGCGCGACCAACCCCGACAACAACTTCGCCGCGTGGGAGCACTTCCAGCGCGTCGCCGGCGCGTGTCGACGCCTCGGCTCGGCCGAGCTCGACCTGTGTCTGGTGGCCACCGGCGCGATCGACGGCTACTGGGAGACCCGGCTGTCGCCGTGGGACCTGGCGGCCGGCGCGCTGATCGTGATGGAGGCTGGGGGCACTGTGACCGACACACGCGGGGGGCCGTTCCGCGCCGAATCCGGCGAGGTCATCGCCGCCGGCGGTGGTATCCATCAAGCGATCGTCACCGAGCTGGCGCGCGTGCGCGCCACGACCGAGGAGTCGCCATGATCCGCAGCGCAGGCGTCGCGATGTTCGCCGTGTTGGCCCTGGCCGCGTCGGCGGTGGCGCAGCCAGTCGAGGCCCCGGTCGATCCGTACGCCGAGCCGGCACCGCCGAAGCCCCCGAAGCCCGCGAAGCCCGCGAAGCCGGCCAAGCCCGCGAAGCCGGCCAAGCCCGTCGCGGCGCCGGCCGATCCGACGCTGGTCGACCCGTACGCCGACGCGGTGGCGCCGACGCCGGTCGAGGCCACGCCGGTCGATCCCTACGCCGCGCCGCCGGCGGCCAGGCCCGCGAAGCCGAGCAAGCCCGCGAAGCCCGCGAAGCCGAGCAAGCCCGCGCCGCCGACGACCACCGCGCCGGTCGATCCGTACGCGGCCCCGACCGTCGCCCCGGTCGATCCGTACGCGGCCCCGGCCGTCGCCCCGGCGGATCCGTACGCCGCGCCGGCGACCAAGCCCGTCGCCCCGGCCGATCCGTACGCCGCGCCGGCGACCAAGCCCGTCGCCCCGGCCGATCCGTACGCCGCGCCGACGACCGCGCCGGCCACGGTCGCCGGCCGCATCGACGTCGCCGCGGTGCAGGGGCTGCTCGCGGTGCAGAACCTCGACGGCTGGCTGCTGGCCGATCACGGCGGCATGAACCCGGTCGCGCGCAGCCTGGTCGACGCCACCGGCGCGCCGAGCCGCCGCTGGTTCTACCTGGTGCCGCGGCAAGGCGAGCCGACGCTGGTGGTCCACGCCTCCGAGGTCGCGAGCTTCGCCGCGGTCCCGGGCAAGCGCGTCGTCTACACCGGCTACCGCGATCTCGATCCGATCCTGAAGAAGCTGCTGAAGGGCAAGAAGACCCTGGCGATGGAGTACTCGCCGCGCGGCGCGCTGCCGTCGTTGTCGCGGGTCGACGCCGGCACGATCGAGCTGGTGCGCGCCGCCGGCGTGACCGTGAAGTCGTCCGACGCGCTGGTGCAGTTCAGCAAGGCCAGCTGGGGGCTCGAGGGCCGCAAGGCGCACTACCTCGCCGCGCACCACCTCGCCGAGCTGCGCAAGGACGCGCTGGCGCTGCTGCGCGAGCGGCTCGCGGCCAACCAGCCGGTGACCGAGCGCGAGGTCGCCGACCGCATCGCCAAGGGCATGGCCACCCGCGGGCTGATCGGCCCGGCGCCCATGGTGGCGTTCGGCGCGCACACCGCCGACCCGACCTACGCGCCGCCGGCCACCGGCTCGGCGACCCTGGCGCGCGGCGATCTCGTGTTGATCGGCGTCGCCGGCAAGGTCGACGGCGGCATCTACGCCGCGGCCACCTGGGTCGCCGTCGCCGACGCGATCGTCACACCGCGGGTCGCCGAGCTGTTCGCCGCCACCGCCGGCGCGCGCGACGCGGTGATCGGCCTCATCCGCGATCGCGTCAAGCGCCGCCGCGCCATCGCCGGCTGGGAGGTCGACAAGGCCGCCGGCGAGTCGCTGTTGATCTCCGGCGTCGGCGACCTCGTGCTCCACCGCACCGGCCACTCCCTCGACGTCGACCTGTTCGGCTCGGGCACCGACCTCGACGATCTCGAGATCCACGACGCCCGCACGCTGGTCGTCGGCACCGGCTTCACCATCGGCCCCGGCGTCTACAGCCCCGGCGAGCTGGGCCTGCGCACCGAGGTCTCCGCGTACCTCGGCAAGGACGGCCTGGAGATCACGACGCCCGCGCAGATGACGCTCGACGTGCTGATCGCGCAGTAGCGACGGGAACGAGATCGGGCACGGGCACGGGCACGGGGGAAGGCACGGGCACGGCGACGGCGATGTCCGACCGGCGCCGCCGCGCCGCGTCGTTTCGATCTTGACACCATTCGGTGTCACAGTTATCAATGACGCATCGCCGAGTGCCGAGATCGCGGGTCTGACGCCCGCGGCGGTGGCGCTCGCCCCTGATCTCAGGAGTCGTCATGACGTCCGCGTCGTATGCCATTGCCTCGTCCGTCCCCGCGCCGCTCGCGCCGCCGCCGCCCGTCGTCGACGCGCCGCCCCCCTTCCCCACCCTCGCCGAGCGGCAGCGGGCGCTGGGTCGCGAGCTCGACGCGCTGAAGGCGCGGGTGCTGGCGCAGCTCGGCGAGCGCGACCTGGCGCACGCGCGGCGGGTGCAGGCCGTGTCGACGGCCGCCGAGGTCGTGGGCCGCACGCTCCTGCACGTCAGCCTCGACCCGCTGACCTGGACCGCCGGCGTGATGGCGCTGTGGCTGCACAAGCAGCTCGAGGCCACCGAGCTGGGCCACACCGCGCTGCACGGCGCGTACGACAAGCTGCCGGGCGGCGCGCGCTGGCACAGCGACGGCTACGCGTGGGACGTGCCGATCGACGAGGAGGCGTGGAAGCACGGCCACAACCACAAGCACCACGGCAACACCAACGTCGCCGGCAAGGACCCCGACATCCACTTCGGGCCGATCCGCCTGACCGAGCAGACGCCGCACCGCGCCGGCCACCAGCGCCAGGTCTGGTACCTGCTCGCGCTGGTGCCGACGTTCACGTTCGGCATGAACCTGCACTTCACCGGCGTCGCCGACGCGCTCGCCGACAACGGCCTGCCCGGCAAGCTCGACGTGCTGCCCGATCGCTCGCCGGCCAGCGTCCGGGCCGCGTGGCACAAGGCGCTGCGCAAGTACGTCCCGTACTACGCGAAGAACTACGGCTTCTACCCGGCGCTCGCCGGCCCGCTGTGGTGGAAGGTGCTGGCCGGCAACGTCGCGGCCGAGGTGCTGCGCGACGTGTACTCGGCCGCCACGATCTACTGCGGCCACGTCGGCGCCGACGTCGCGAGCTGGCCCGAGGGCACCAAGCCCGCCAGCCGCGGCGAGTGGTACGCGATGCAGCTCGCCGCGACCAACAACTTCGAGGTGTCGACGCCGGTGTCGATCTTGTGCGGCGGGCTCGACCGCCAGATCGAGCACCACCTGTTCCCGACCTTGCCGCCCAACCGCCTGCGCGAGATCGCGCCCGAGGTGCGGGTCATCGCCGCGCGCCACGGCTTCGCCTACAAGACCGCGAGCTGGGGCCGCACGCTGCGCAAGGCGCTCGGCCACATCCGGGACCTGGCCAAGACCGACGGCGCGCGCGCCGTCCTGCGGGAGGCCGCGTGATGCTACTACTCGCCGCAGGCATGCCGGCTCCCGCCACTCCTCCCGCCCCGCCGCCGGCGACGGCGCTCACGATCGACGAGCTGGCCGCGCAGGTCGGCGTCCCGACGCGCACCATCCGCTTCTACCAGGCGCGCGGCGCGCTGATGCGCCCCGAGATCCGCGGTCGGGTCGCGTACTACGGCGACGCCCACGTCGAGCGGATCAAGCTGATCGCCCAGCTCCAGGATCGCGGCCTGCGCATCGACGCGATCCGCGACCTGGTCGCGGGCATCGACAAGGGCGAGCTCGACCTGGCCGAGTGGCTCGGCATCGAGCAGGAGGTGCAGGCGCCGTGGGCCGACGACGCCGCCCGCACCGTCGACGAGGCCGGCCTGTACGCGCTGGCCGGCAGCCGACGGCCGGGCCTGATCGCCGACCTCACCCGGGCCGAGCTGATCGAGCGCAAGGGCGACGTCTACCTGGTGGCGAGCCCCGCGCTCCTGACGATCGCGATGAAGCTCAGCGCCGCCGGCGTCGACCTGCCGACCGCGACTCGCGCCGCCGAGGTCCTGCGCAAGCACCTCGGCCGCGCGGTCAAGGACCTCGTCGAGCTGTTCGTCGACGGCGTCAAGCGCGGCGGCGTCGAGCTCGGCGACCCCGAGGCCACCTTCGCCACGCTGCGCCCGCTCGGCATCGAGGCCGTGAAGGTGCTGTTCGCCCGCGCGATGGAGCGCGAGCTGCGCGGCCTGATCGAGTCCGGCGCCGTGCGCGCGCTGCGCGGCCGCAAGCGGAGCAAGCGGTAAGCCGGGCTCCGCTCGCGATTCGCTCAGATTCCTTCCTACGCATTGACCTGATATGCGAGCGTCCGCGTCAGGACCATGCGCACACTGCTTCGCCTCTCGATCGGCGTCTCGCTCACCCTGACCGCGTCGTGCTTGATCGCCGACGACACCGACCCTGATGCGCTCGATCGCCGCGCGCCGCCGGTCAAGGTCAAGGTGTGTCACCTCCCGCCCGGCAACCCCGGCAACGCCCACACCATCGAGGTGAGCGACGCCGCGCTGCCGGCCCACCTCGCCCATGGTGACCACGTCGGTCAGTGCGAATGCCCGCCCGCTGAGGAGTGGGTCTGCTACAGCGGCCCCGCCGAGACCGACATGGTCGGCGCGTGCATGCGCGGCGTGAAGACCTGCGCCGCCGATGGCATGAGCTACGGGGCGTGCGTCGGCGAGGTGACCCCGGTGGCCGAGGTGTGCGGCGACGGCGAGGACAACGACTGCGACGGGACCGTCGACGACGGATGCGTCGCGTGCGCCGCCGAGGTGTGCGGCGACGGCGAGGACAACGACTGCGACGGCGTCGTCGACAATGGCTGCGTCGTGTGCACGCCCGAGGTGTGCGGCGACGGCCTCGACAACGACTGCGACGGCGCCGTCGACGACGGCTGCGTCGTGTGCACCGCCGAGGCGTGCGGCGACGGCGTCGACAACGATTGCGACGGCCAGGCCGACGAGGGCTGCATCGGCGATCGCGCGTGGCGCGACCTCAACCGCGACGGCCTGCAGAACGCGGGCGAGCCTGGCGTGAGCGGCGCGACGTTCTTGCTGCGCAGCGCCTCCACCGGCGGGCTGGTCGCCGTCGTCGTCAGCGACGCCGCGGGCACCTACTGGTTCAGCAGCATCCCGGCCGGCAGCTTCTACATCGAGGTCATCGCGCCGTTCGGCTTGACGCCGACGCTGCTGGACGCCGGCCCGGACGACGTCGACAGCGACGTCGACTTCGAGTCGATGTCGACCGCGCCCTTCACCTTCAGCGGCGCCGCGCTCCCGACGATCGACGTCGGGTTCATCCCGACCGCCGATTCCTGAGCTAGGCTGCGCGCCGTGCTGGCGCCCGCCGACCTGACCGCGTGCATCCTCGCTGGGGGGCGCGCGCGTCGGATGGCCGGCGCGACCAAGCCGCTCCTGGTCGTCGACGGCGCGACGATCCTGGATCGCCAGCGCGCCGTGCTCGCGCCGCGCGCGCGCGAGGTGATCGTCGCCGTCGCCGCCGCCGGCGCCGGCCTCGCGACCGATCTCCGCGAGGTCGCCGACGCGGTCGCGGACGCCGGCCCCCTGGCCGGCATCGTCGCGGCCCTGGGAGCGATCGACACGCCGTGGCTGCTCGCCGTGGCCGGCGACATGCCGACGCTGTCACCGGCGGTCCTCGATCTCCTGCGCGCCGCGGCCACCGACGACGTCGACGCGGTGGCCGCGCGCCTCGGCGGCTGGCCCGAGCCGCTGTGCGCGCTGTGGCACCGCCGGGCCCACGCGCCGCTCTCCGCGCGCCTCGCGGCCGGCGACTACAAGGTGGCCGCCGCGCTGACCGCGCTGCCCGTCGCCTGGCTCGACGAGGCCGCCGTGCGCGCCGTCGACCCCACGCTGGCCTGCTTCGCCAACGTCAACCGCCCGACCGACCTGCCCGCCTGAACCGCCCCACCGTCACGCACCCCTTCCGGTTCACGCCGCGCGTCCCGCCCGACCGTCACGCACCACTCGGGAGGCCCCGTGGACTCACGTCGCGGAGGGGAGGCTCGGCGGGGGCATGACCCCGCCGAGGGGAGGCGCGGCGACGCGCCTCCCTGTAATTCAGTACACCTGGATCGTCGCGTACACGCCGCCGGCGCTCGCGTAGATCATCGCGACGCCGTTGGAGGTCGGCAGCGCGGTGATGCCGGGGTACGTCCCCGCCCCGACGATCGTGCGGGGCGCCGCGAAGGTGTGCGCCGGCGCCACCAGCCGATCGAGCTGCACCTCGCCGGTGTCGAGCACGGTGGCGACGTAGGCGTTGCCGCTGACGTCGGCCGTGACCGTCCGCTGGTTGGACTGGTTGGTGGTCGGCAGCCCGGGCACGGTCGACGACTGCGTCGGATCGTCTGCCGGGATCAGCGTCAGCACGTCGGAGCCGCCGCTGGTGCCGGCGACGAAGATCATGCCGTCGCCGACGCCCCAGTCCGAGTAGAACGCCATGCCGGCCGGGTTGACCTCGGATAGGAACGTCGCGCCGCGATCCACGCTGGCCCGGATGTGAAAGTCGGGCGTGTCGGCGCACACCAGCAGCGTGCCCTGGCGATCGTCGTACAGCAGGTCGAAGAACACCTGGCTCACCGCCACGTCGGTGGTGGTGAAGCTGCCGATGCCACGGTTGTCGTTGTAGAGCACGAGCACGCCCGAGCCACCGCCGATGCCGACGAAGACGTCATCGTTGAACGCCTCGATCGAGATCTCGAAGTCGAAGTTGCTGGCGAGGTCGATCGGCAGGCTCCAGGTCGCGCCGGCGTCGCCGGTGCGCGTGAAGCGGGTCTGGCCGTTGCCCGAGGCCGCCACGTACGCGACGCCCGGCGGGCCCGCGGCGATGGCGATCTCGCTGATGCCGCTGATGCCGAGATCGACCGGGACGCCCCAGGTGACGCCGCGGTCCTGCGAGACCGCCGCGTAGGCCTGGCCGCCGCACTGCATGACGACGTAGATCTTGCCGAGGCCATCGACGGCGACCTTGCGGCCGGTGTTGGACTGGAAGATGTCGCAGCCGAGCACGCCGCTGATCAGGCGCGGCGTCACGGTGCTGAAGCCGCCCTCGAGCTGGCAGGTCGCCGAGCACCCGTCGCCGTTGGCGGTGTTGCCGTCGTCGCAGGTCTCGCCGAGGCCGTACTGGAGCAGCGCGTCGCCGCACGACTCGACGGCGCACTCGTGGTTGCAGCCGTCCTGGTCATCGACGTTGCCGTCGTCGCAGACCTCGCCCGCGTCCAGCGTGCCGTCGCCGCAGACCGGCGGCGAGGTCGGCGCGCACAGGTTGTCACAGGTGTCATCGGGGACGGTGTTGCCGTCGTCGCACGCCTCGACGCCCGCCTGCACGACGCCGTCGCCGCAGGTCGCCGCGACGCAGCTGGTCCGGCACGCGTCGGTGTCGACCGCGTTGCCGTCATCGCAGGCCTCGACGCCCGCCTGCACCACGCCGTCGCCGCAGGTCGCCGCGACGCAGCTCGTCCGGCACGCGTCGGTGTCGATCGCGTTGCCGTCGTCGCACGCCTCGACGCCCGCCCAGACGAAGCCGTCGCCGCAGGTCGCGCTCACGCACGCCGTGGTGCAGCCGTCGGTCTGGACGCCGTTGCCGTCATCGCACGCCTCGACGCCCGCCTCGACCACGCCGTCGCCGCAGGTCGCCACCGCGCAGCTCGTCCGGCACGCGTCGGTGTCGACCGCGTTGCCGTCATCGCAGGCTTCATGACCGGCCCAGACGATGCCGTCGCCGCAGGTCGCGCTCACGCACGCCGTGGTGCAGCCGTCGGTCTGGACGCCATTGCCGTCATCGCAGGCCTCGACGCCCGCCTGCACCACGCCGTCGCCGCAGGTCGCCACCGCGCAGCTCGTCCGGCACGCGTCGGTGTCGACCGCGTTGCCGTCATCGCAGGCCTCGACGCCCGCCTGCACCACG
>Ga0075163_10007590_pt1 | contig 14321 bp, 11 predicted proteins | sample JI1023141ADNA_FD_71478 | JGI IMG/M metagenome (GOLD analysis project Ga0075163, IMG submission 71478) | Wastewater effluent complex algal communities from Wisconsin, to seasonally profile nutrient transformation and Carbon sequestration -... | ecosystem: Engineered > WWTP > Effluent > Algae...
AGGTTGATGCGCACGGACGGATAGCGCTGCGAAAAGCGCGTCACAATATCGGCCAGCACCAGCGCGCCAAAGTCGGTCGTGGTGGTCACGCGCAGCTCGCCGGATGGCTCCTCATCGCGGCTGGGCCGCTCGGCCGCGACCTTCTGTAGCGAAGCCAGCAGCGGCGAGACGCGCTCGTGCAGCGCCGTGCCCGCCGAGCTCAGCACCACATGGCGCGTGGTCCGGTGCAGCAGCTCGACCCGCATCGACTCTTCTAGCGCGGCGATGCTGCGCGACACCGTGGACTTGGGCACGCCGAGCTTGCGGGCCGCCGCCGAGAAGCTCGCAGCCTCGGCAACAGCGGCAAAAATAGCCAGGTGATTCAGGTCCATGGATGGGGTCCCTTGGAGCATTGTTCCATTTTTCGAACAGTATGTTGCCAACGTCGTCTCTTGTGAACAATGAAAAATCTCCCATATTCATCTCATCACGCCGCGCTCATCCGAACTCGGCACCAACGAAAAACTGGAGATATTCCCATGAACCGACTCACTTCCGCTGTAACTGCCCTGGCCCTTCTGGCCGTGCCCGAGCTCGCAAGCGCTTCAACCTGGGAGATCGATGGCGGCCACTCTGCGGCTCAGTTCTCGGTGCGCCACCTGATGGTGTCCAATGTGCGCGGAGAGTTTGGCAAGGTCACAGGCACGGTCAACCTGGATGACAAGGACGTCACCAAGTCCACCGTGGAGGCAACCATCGACGCCTCCACCATCAACACTCGCGAGGAGAAGCGCGACCAGCACCTCAAGAGCGCCGACTTCTTTGATGTGGCCAAGTTCCCGAGCATCACATTCAAGTCGAAGAAGGTCGCCAAGGCCGGCGGCGACAACCTCAAGGTCACTGGCGACCTGACGATCCACGGCGTCACCAAGGAGATCGTGCTGAACGTCGAAGGGCTGGCCAAGCCCACCAAGGATCCGTGGGGCAACACCAAGTCCGGCGCGACCGCGACGACCAAGATAAACCGCAAGGACTTCGGCCTGACGTGGAACAAGGCGCTCGAAACCGGAGGCGTGGTGGTCGGCGAGGACGTCAACATCACGATCGATATCGAGCTGCTCAAGAAGTAGCCGCGGCCTGTAGCGTCGTGCGATAATCCTGGCGATGAGCAGCCCATCGCACGACGAGCACGAGGCCCTGTGCCGGCGCTGTGGTATGTCATGCCACTTCGCCGTGCCCGTAAACGGCCTGGCCGTTGTCATCGATGAGCTGCGCTGCAAGTTCCTGGGCAAGGCAGACGACGGTCGCTTTCACTGCACGGTGTACGAGCGCCGCTTCGAGGTCGCACCGTGGTGCCACACCGCAGAGAGCGCGCTCGCCGCGGGCCTTCTGGCGCAGGACTGTCCCTATGCGCGCGGCACCTCCGGATATCGCGGCAAGGTGCGGCTTTCACCGTCGCTGCTGCGCTCTGTGCGGCCGGCGATTCGCGCCGAGGTGCTCCGCGTCGGAGCGCCGATCGGCGCGGATCCAGAGGCAGTGGTCAAGCTGCTGGCAGACGCCGGCGGCGAGTGGACCTATGCAACCAGCGAAGATGGCAGCCGCCATGTGTTCAGGCGCAGCGATGCAGCGGACGCCGAATCCACGTCCGATCCAACTTCGGATCCCGAGTCGCCGCGCCGCTCGCCCTCCCTGCGGGTTTTGTGATCGGAGCGCGGGGGGATTGTCTGCGGGTCGCCAGCCGCGATAGGATGGAGCGCTGATATCAGTCGGTATCGCCCGCAGCCACGCCCTATCAAGGAGTCCCACGATGAGCGACAGCGATGACCTGAAGCAGGTCCTGGAGCAAATCGCCGCCGGTAGAACGTCGAACCTCACCTGCCCCTTCTGCAAGAACCGCAAGCTGGAGAAGGGCTGGGGCGACTACGGCCCGGTCTTCACCTGCCCCGGTTGCCGCAAGTTCATCGAAGCGCCCATGGAAGAATAGTGGCCTAGTCGAGCCAGCGACTCTTGAAGGATCGCACGGCCGCGAGATAGCCCAAGCACAGCCAGAGCGCAAGGATGCTCACGCAAGGCGCGACGAGCATGGGCGAGCTCAAGCTGCCGTCGAGATCAATGCCCAGCCGCAGCAGCCGCACAAGCTGCGTGGAGGGCAGCGCTTCGCCGAGCCACGCGAGCGGACGCGGCAGCTCGCTCAGCGGAAAGAACATCTCGGACAGCAGCACCAGCGGCGTCATGAGCGCACTGACCACTTCCAGGAGCAGCCCTTCGCTGCGAATCAGCGTGGCGACCAGGAAGCCGAGCCCCATGAACGTGAGCAGCCCAAAGCCCGACACCCCGAGCAGCCACAAGGCGCCAGCCCACGAGATCGGCAGCGCGAACAGCAGGCGCCCGGCGACTATTAGCACCACCACCTGCAACAGGCCGAGCAGCGACCGCGCCACCAGCTGCGCAGCGACGAAGGTGGACTGGCGAAGCGGCGTGAGCGCCAGCTTCTTGAGCAGCTGATTCTGACGATAGCGCGCCAGCGCAGAGCCCATGCCGAGCAGCCCTGCGGTCAGGATGCTGAACGCCAAGAGGCCGGAAAACAGATGGTGCACGTAGCCGAAGCGCGGCGTCGGAATCGTCTCGATCGGAGGCGGCGCTCCGCCTTGCGCCAGCACCCCCGCGAGCGCAGTGGCGAGCAGGCGGCCGCGCTTGCCCGCATAGATGCGCAGGCCTGGGCTCGCAGCGCTGGGCTCACCCAAAACCAGAACAGATTCGAGCATATGGCCGCGCAGCTGCCCAAGCGCCATCTGCCGATCTGGCAGCAGCGTCAGATGCACTTCCGGATAGGCGGCCAGCGCCGATCTGATGAACTGCGCCTGCTCCGCTGCGTGCGGGCCTGCGACCAGCGCGACCTGCTTGCGCTCGAAGGGATGGCCATCTGCGAACATGGTGCCCAGCGCAACCAGCAGCAGCAGCGGCAGCCCAAGAAAAAATCCGACGGAAGCGCGGTTGCGCAGGACCTCCAGCGCGCGCATGCGACACAGCAGATAGAACGCCCTCATCGCAGCTCACCCGCTGCCGTCAGCGACGCGGCGCAGTAGTGGAAGAAGGCATCTTCCAGGCGCCGCTCGCGCCCTGCCCTGCCCGCCGCTTCGGGCATCGCATCCAGCAGCTCCTGGCGCGAGCCGCTGGCCTGCACGCGACCGCCGACCAGAAACACCACGGAGTCGCAGACCTTGTCGGCTTCATCGAGATCGTGCGTGCACAGAATGACCGTGCGCTGCTTGCCCAGCTCGCGCACCAGCACGCCAATCTGGGCCTTGTTCTCCGGATCGAGGTGCGCGGTAGGCTCGTCGAGAAAGAGCAGCTCGGGCTCATGCGCAATCGCGGCGGCAATGAACAGGCGCTGCGCTTCGCCGCCGGACAGGCGATCGATGGGCGTGTCGGCGCGCGCTTCGAGTCGGGCGCGACCGATGATCTGCGGTCCGCCGCCTGGGACGCGATAGATCGCAGCGAACAGCGCGGCGTAGTCGCGCACGGTCAGAAACTCCAGCACCGGCTCGCGCTGGAGCACCGCGCCGATCCGCTGGCGGGGATAGCGACGCCGATCGAGCGGCTCACCGAACAGTCGCACCTTGCCGGACGTGGGCTCGCGCAGCCCCTCCAGGATTTCGAGCAGCGTGGTCTTGCCGGCGCCATTGGGTCCCAGCACGCCGATGACCTGCGGTCCGGTCAGGGTCAGCGACAGCTCGCTCAGCGCGATGATCTGGCCGGAATCGCCGTAGCGCATGCTCAGGCCATCGACGCTGATGACCTCTCGCTGCGAGCTTGTGTTCACCCGGCCACTCTAACTTTATTGGGCGTTTGCGCGCCAGCCCGCTCGCTGAATGTAGAACGGCCCCAGCGCCAGCACGTCCATGTGCGTCTTTTCAAAGCAGCGCAGCGCATCGGCCGGCGTGCAGACAATGGGCTCGTGCTCGTTGAACGAGGTGTTGAGCAGCATCGGGACGCCGGTGTGCCGCTCGAACGCCCGCAAGAGGCCGTGGTAGAGCGGACTGGTTCGCGCCGACACGGTCTGAAGTCGCGCGGTGCCATCCTGATGCGTGACCGCCGGAATGGCGGCGCGCCGCTCGGCCCGTACCCGATCGACCAGAAGCATCGCCGGCGAGGTCGCACCGCGCTCGAACCAGTGGGCCGCCGCCTCCGCAAGCACCGACGGAGCGAAGGGCCGGAACGGCTCGCGGTGCTTGATGCGGCGGTTCAGGATGTCCTTCATGTCGGGGCGGCGCGGATCGCACAGGATGCTGCGGTGGCCGAGCGCGCGCGGACCAAACTCCATGCGTCCCTGAAACCAGCCGAGCACCGCGCCATCCGCGATATCGGCCGCGGCCCGCTCCAGCAGCGCCTCGGTCTCGTAGGTCGGGAAGTGCCGGATCTCAAGGGCGTTTGCAGCTGGCCCCAGCACTTCGCGGATCGCCGCGCGACAGGCCGCTTCGTCGTACGCCGGACCGGTGTAGGCGTGCTCCATGACGAAGCGGCGCGGCTGCCCGAGCAGCTGGTGCTGGACCCACAGCGCCGCGCCAATTGCGGTTCCATTGTCGCCGGCCGCCGGCTGGACGAACAGCTCGCGGAAGTCGGTGTCGTCGAGGATGCGGCCGTTGGCGACGCAGTTCAGCGCCACACCGCCGGCCAGACAGAGCCGCGGCAGCCCGGTGCGCTTGGCCAGACCGCGGCAGATGTGCAGCACCACCTCTTCCAGCAGCGCTTGCAGGCTGGCCGCAACATCGCAGAAATACTCATCTTTTTCGATGCCCGGGCCCGGCGGACGCGCGGCCCCCAGAAGGTCGCACAGCGCCGGCGAATAGAGCGCCCCCAGCTTGGGCGTCCCCGCCTCGAACGTCATGTCGACGCCTTCGCGATGGTGGCGAAAGTAGCGCAGGTCGAGCGCAAAGCTGCCATCGGACTTGAGCCGCACCAGCGACCGCATGCGCGGCAGCAGGCGCGGCTGCCCATAGGCCGACAGCCCCATCACCTTGCCCTCGTCGCCGTACTTGGCAAAGCCGAGCCACTGACAGATCGCCGTGTACAGGATGCCAAGCGAGTGCGGAAACGCGACCTTGCCCTGGACATCGATGCGCAGCTCGCGTCCGACGCCCCACATCGTGGAGACGAAGTCCCCAAATCCGTCGAGCGACAGCACCGCGGCCTGCTCGAAAGCGGAGGCGAAAAAGGCGCTCGCCAGGTGCGCGCGATGGTGCTCCACCGCATGAAACTGCGCGCGCAGCTCGCTCGCATCGATACCCAGCGCAGCGGCAGTGACGTCGCGCAGCTTGCCGAAGCGCTGGCGGTTGTCCATTCGCTGCCGCAGGGCGCTCCACAGCGAGCTGCGCTCGTGCGAAGAGGCCACCGCCAGCCGCGCGGCGCGCTCGCCCAGATAGACAAACTTGCGCAGGATCTGCGCCCGCGGATCGCGCGACACCGCAATGTGCTCGATCTCCTGGGGGCGCAGCCCGCGCCCGGGACGCGCCAGCTCGACGCACGAGCGGATGGCCAGGCTGGGAAATCCGGCGCAGTGCTTCTGCCGGTTCAGCCGCTCCTCTTCGATGGCGCAGGCGAGCTCGCCGTCGACAAAAAGGGCAGCGCTGGCATCGCCGTGATAGGCGTTGAGACCAAGAACGATGGACATGAGCGAAGGTCAGGAAGGATAGAAGACTTTGCCCGCGCGGGCCATCTCGACCAGCAGCGGAGCCGGCGCAAAGCGCGCACCAAAGCGGCGCTGGAGCTCTTGCAGGCGACGCACGACCTCGCCGATCCCGAGGCTGTCGGCCCAGTGGAACGGTCCGCCCAGGAACGGCGGAAAGCCGAGTCCAAAGATCGCGCCGATGTCGCCGTCGCGCGGGCTGCGCAGGATGCCTTCGCCGAGGCACAGCACCGCCTCGTTGACCATCGCCAGCGCGCAGCGAAACTGCACCTCGCGCGGCTCAACCGGGCCTGCTTCCCCCGGCCGCGGCGTCGGCAGTTGCAGCTCTGAGTAGATGCTGGTGTCGACGGGACGCCGCCCTTTGGTCTTGCCCCGGGACTTGCCGTTTTCCGGATCGTAGCGGTAGAAGCCGCGACCGTTCTTGCGTCCCTGACGGCCGTTTTTCACCAGCGATCCGATGCCGGGCGGCGGCGTCAGACGATCACCGAAGGCCTTATGGACGATGTGGCCGACCTTCTCCGCGACATCGATGCCGACCTCATCCAGCAGCGTCAGCGGTCCGACGGGGAAGCCAAAATCCAGCAGCGCCTCGTCGATGCGCTCGATCGGCACGCCCTCGGCCAGCAGGTAGGCGGCCTCGTTCATGTAGGGCCCCAGGATGCGCGAGGTGTAGAAGCCCACGCCGTCGCGCACCACGATCACGGTCTTGCCCTGCCGCTTGCCGAGCTCCACACAGGTCGCCGTGACCCAGGGGGCGGTCTTGTCGGTGACAATGACCTCAAGGAGCGGCATCTTGTGCACCGGCGAGAAGTAGTGCATGCCGATGACCGTCTCGGGATGGGCGCTCGCCTCGGCGATCCGGGTGATCGGCAGCGACGAGGTGTTCGACGCGAAGATGACCTGCGGATGCGCGGCGGCCTCCAGATCGCGCAGCACCTGCTGCTTGATTGCCAGGTCCTCGAAAACCGCCTCGATGACCACCTGACAGTCGGCAAAGCCGCCGTAGTCGAGCGTCGGCGTGATGCGCCCCATCTGGAGGGCGGCGTCGCGGGCCGGCAGGCTCTTTTTCTTGACCCGCTCGTCGAAGATGTCGCGGGCGTACTTGAGGCCGCGCCCCACGCCCTGCGCGTCCTTGTCCTTGAGCCGTACCGACGCACCGGCCTGACTGGCGGTGATGTAGGCAACTCCCGCACCCATGAGCCCGGCGCCGAGGACGCCGACCTTGCCCACGGGCCGGGCGGCGGCAGATGGATCGTCGCTGCCGCGATCTTTTTTCAGCGCGTTCTGCGCCAGGAAGATGCCGATGAGCTGCGTCGCCTGCGCGCTGACCACCAGGCCGCCAAAGGCGCTGGCCTCGGCCGCATAACCGGCGCTGGCGCCCTCGTCGATGCCCAGCTGCACCACGTCGAGCGCCCGCTCGGGAGCCGGGTAGTGACCGCGCGTCTTTTGCAGCAGCATCTGACGGGCCTTATCGAACAGAACCTTGCGCCCGAGCGGATTGTCCTCAAGCAGGAGCTTGCGCAGCCCGGGGGGATTGAGCGAGCGGGCAAAGCGCTGAAGGCGCCTGAGTAGCGACAGCGACGGCGGCTGCGGCTGCGCGGCGCGCTGCTCGGCCATCTTTTTCGCCTTGGCGATCGCCACCTGAAGCAGGATCGATGCAGGCACTACCTCGTCGCACAGTCCGACGCGCAGCGCCTTGGCTGCCTTGAGCTGCTTGCCGGTTAGGATGAGATCCAGCGCCGCCTGGATGCCGATGAGCCGGGGCAGCCGCTGCGTGCCGCCAGCGCCGGGAATCAGCCCCAGCTGCACCTCTGGCAGGCCGAGCGAGGTCTTGGGATCGTCGCTACAGACGCGGGAAGTGCAGGCCAGCGCCAGCTCCAGCCCACCGCCGAGACAGGCCCCGTGGATGGCCGCGACGACCGGCACGCGCCGGCCCAGATCCTCCAGCCGCTGCATCGCCGCCTGGCCGCGCTGCGAGAGCTTCGCAGCCTCGCCGGCCGAGCTGACCAGGCGCAGCATGTTGATGTCAGCGCCGACGAGAAAGCTGTCCTTTTTGCCCGACACGAAGACGACGCCGCAAACCCGCTGCTGGTCAACGGCCGTCTCCAGCTCGCACAGAGCGTGGCCGAAATCGTCGGCAAAGCGGGCCTGGAGCGTGTTGACCGGCTCGCCGGGAAGGTCCATGCGCAGGATGGCGATGCCGTCGCTGTGCAGCTCCCAGATGAAGGCCTTGGCGCTGCTCGCTGGCTCGGGTGGCGACGCTGCTTCAGGCTCGGCAGGGGCCGCCGGACTGACAAAATCCACCGTTGGCTCCTCGACGGGATGCGCGTCCGCACCACTGCCGGCAGGCACCTGTAGCTCCATGGTCGACTCGGTGGGCGACACGGATGAAGGCGCAACGTCGGCGATGACGACGCCCAGCTCGGCCGACTGGGCAACGTTCAGGCTCTGGCTCAGGTCCACGGTGGGCGCCGTGCTGTCGAGCAGCGGCGATGCAACCGGCGGCCTGGGGGTCTGACTGCTCGCGGTCTTGCCGCTGCCATTCTTGGATCTTGAGCTCATCAGGCAACCTCCAAAACCATGGCAGCACCGAGTCCGCCCGACGCACAGGCGGTACACAGCGCGAACTGACCTTTGCGCCGCCGAAGCTCGCGCAGCGCCTGCGTGATCTGGCGCGCGCCCGTCGCTGCGAACGGGTGTCCGATGGCTATCGAGCCGCCGGTGACGTTGAGGCGCTCCCAGTCGATCTCTCCGACGGCCTGGCTGCGCCCAAGCTCCTTCTGCGCGAACTGCTTGGATGCGAGCTTCCGGGTATTCGACAGCACCTGCGCCGCGAAGGCCTCGTGCATATCGACCAGATCCATGTCAGACAGCCGCAGCCCGGCGCGATCCAGCGCAACCGGCGTCGCATAGGCCGGCCCGAGCAGCATCTGCCCCGCCGGGTCGAGGGCGGTAAAGGCATAGCTGCGGATGTAGCCGAGCGGCGACAGCCCCATCGCCAGGGCCTTGTCCTCGCGCATGAGCAGCAGCGCGCTGGCGCCATCGGTCAGCGGCGAGCTGTTGCCCGGAGTGATGGTGCCGTAGCGACGATCGAAGGCGGGCTTGAGGCGCGCGTAGCTGCCGAGCTCGCTGTCCTTGCGCACCAGGTTGTCCTCGGCCACCGACAGGTCGTAGCGCGGCGGCACGTAGACCTGCATGACCTCTTCGCCCATGCGTCCGTCGGCCCAGGCGGCAGCGGCGCGCACGTGGCTGCGGTGGGCCAGCTCGTCCTGCGCCTCACGCGAGATGCCGTTTTCCTTGGCCATCTTCTCGGCGCTCTCGCCCATGGTCAGTCCCGTCGAGTACTCGCGCAGCGCGGGCGGCACCGGAATCAGGTCGCGCGGGCGCAGCGTCCGCAGCACCTTCAGCCGCTCACCGAGGCTGCGCGCCCGATTGAGCTCCATCAGGATCTGCGCGAGGCGCTTGGAGACGGCGATGGGCACGTCGCTGGCGCTGTCGGCGCCGCCGGCGATGCCGCAGTCGATGGCGCCGGCCATGATGGCCTCGGCAATGCTGACGGTCGACTGGTAGCTGGTGGCGCAGGCGCGGGAGACGCTGTAGGCGTCGATGGTCCGCGGTAGGCCCGTCGCCAGGACGATCTCGCGGGCGATGTTGGGCGCGACCAGCGAAGGCACCACCTGGCCGTAGACCACCTGCTGAATCTCTCTTTTGGGAAGGCCCGACCGCTCCACCAGCTCGGAGACCACGATGCAGCCAAGCTCCAGCGCCGACAGGGTTTTATAGGCGGTGGACTGCTTGCAAAATGGTGTGCGCAGACCGCCCAGAATGGCAACACGCGGTCGGCTGATGGAGGTTGAGCTAGGGGCACTCCCAGACGCGGCTCTAGAGGCAGACTGACGAGATCCTGACATGGCCGGACATTTTGCCCCGCCCCGGTGAGCTTGCAATGCCTTTTTTGACGCGCTGCGTAGACCATGACCAAGGCTAGCGAATCTTGCTATTCTGGTCTCATGATGCAGCTACGCAGGCCGGGAAGGCTTCGGCGGCTGGTGATGGCGCTGGGCGCCGTCGCTCCGCTCCTTCTCGGCTCGCCGCTGGTGCAGGCCAAGGGTCCCGACGCAGCGACGAAAGAAAAGGTCAAGAAGCTCTTCGACGACGGCATGGTCAAGTACGACCTGCGCAAGTTCGACGAAGCGATCAAGACGTTTGAAGAGGCGTTCGCCACCTATCCCGACCCGGTGTTCCTGTACAACATCGCCCAGTCGCATCGCATGGCCAACCATCCCGTCGAGGCCATCGCGTTCTACAAGAACTACCTGCGCAAGGTTCCCGACGCTGCCAATGCCGGCGAGATCAAGGGCTGGATCACGGCTCTGGAAAAAGCGCCGCCTCCCCCGACGGTGGCGCCGCTGCCGCCGCTGCCGCCGCCGGTGCCCTATCTGGAGCCGCGCAGCAAGCACAACTACCTGACGCGGCTGTCCATCGGCGGAAAGGACTACTCGCTGACGGGAGTGGGCCGGCGAACGTACCTGGGCTTTCTGCTCTACGGCGTCGGCATGTACGTCGAGGAGGAGCCGGCGCGGCGGGCGTTTCCCAAGCTCGTCGAGAAGGCCGGCGGCAGCTACCTCCAGCAGCTGCGCGCGCGCGACCTGGCCCAGAACTTCATCGTCCTCGGGGAGTTCGGCAAGGCGGCGGTGCTGTACTTTGCTCGCGATATCTCTGCGACCAAGATCCGCGACTCGTATCGCGACATGCTCAAGGACAACCTGAAGCCCACCGTGGCCCCCGAGCTGCGCAAGCACACTGAGGAGTTTCTGGCGCTGTTCGATCGCGACGTGCAAAAGGGCGAAGAGATGATCATCCAGACGACCGCCGAGGGCGTGGCGAGCGTTGCCGTCGGCGGCGTTCGCAAGGATGGTCCCAAGGATCTGACGCTGTGCATCGACCTGTGGAACCTGTGGATCGGCCAGAAGGCGATCTCGGAGGAGCTGAAGCAGGGACTCGTCGAGCGCATTCCATCTCTGGGCAGCAGTGCGGCCCAGGAAGCAGGAAAATAACGATGGCCGAGTTTGAAACTCCGGAAGCTGGCTTGAGCGGCCAGCCCGAACCGACCGCCGAGGAAACGCAGCAGACGTCGGAAGAGGCGGCGCCAGGCGACCGCGCTAGCCTGGAAGCGGAGCTCGCCCGCGTGCGCGAGGCGCTGCAAGCCGCCGAAGCGAAGCTGCACACTGTGGAGAGCGAGCAGCAGCGGCTGCTGGAGATGGTGCGCGAGCTGGGCACACCGGTGCTGCCGATTCACGACGGGATCCTGGTGCTGCCGCTCATCGGCCACCTGGAGAGCGCGCGCGGCGTCCACCTGATGGACGACCTGCTACAGGCCATCCAGTACCATCAGGCCGAAGTGGTGCTCATCGACATCACGGGCGTCAGCGTCGTTGATACCTCGGTCGCGAACTCGCTGATTCAGGCGACGCGGGCTGCGGCGCTCTTGGGGACCGGCTGCATCCTGGTCGGTGTCTCGGCCGCGGTTTCGCGGACGCTGGTGCAGCTGGGCGTGGATCTGGCCAAGGTGACGACGCGGCGCGACCTGCAAGCGGGCATCGCCCATGCGCTCAAGCGGCGCGGCTATGCCATCGTTCGCTCGCGTCCCGAGATCGACTGGCTGACCGAGTTTGACGAGAAGGGCGAAAAGGCCGAGCCCGGCGAAAAGCCGCAGCAGTCGCAGTAGCGCCGAGCTGGCTGGGGATATTTGCGGCCAAATGGCGCCAAATCACGCCATCTGGCCCGATTTGCGGCTATTTGCGGCTGAGCGCCTGGCGAACCAGGAAGAAGCACAGCAGCAGGAACATCGCAAACGCGATGCCGTCTCCGGGGATGCCCATTCGCTCCCAGTAGGAGTGGCCCAGGTCGAGCGCGTTGGCGACCTTTTCCGCGAAGCCCTGAAGAAACGCGATCAGCATGCCCGCAAGCGAGCCACCGGCGACGAGACCTGTGGCGTAGAGCATGCCCGGCCCGATGTCCGACTCGTGCGCTGAGCCGCGCCGACGGCTCTTGCGCCGCTGCCGGTTGACAAACCAGCGCACCACACCGCCGACGAAGATCGGTGCGGTCGTCGAGAGCGGCAGGTAGGCGCCCACGGCCCACGACAGCGCATGCGCTCCCGCCAGCTGCGCCACAATCGCCAGCGCGACGCCGCACAGCACCGGTCCCCACGGCAGCTGCTGGCTGAGCTGGCCCTTGATCATGGTGGCCATGAGCACGGCCTGCGGCGCCGGGAAGCGCTCGGAGCCAATCGCGTGCTGGACGCCCGGAATCGAGCGGTCGAGCAGCAGCAGCGTTCCGCCAATCGCGAGCACCGAGACGCACACGCCGACAATCAGGCCAATCTGCTGCTTCCAGGGGGTCGCACCGACGAGAAAACCGGTCTTGAGATCCTGCGAAGTGGCACCTGCGTTGGCGGCGGCGATGCAGACCACCGCGCCCACCATCAGGGCCGCAGTCTGGTAGTGATCCGCGCGCCAGCCGATGGCGATGAACACCAGGCAGGTGCCCATGAGCGTCGCGATGGTCATGCCGGAGATCGGGCTCGACGAGCTGCCGATGATGCCGACGATGCGGCTGGCCACGGTGACAAAGAAGAAGCCGAAGACCACGATCAGCAGCGAGATGACCAGCGAGCTCGGGAAGCGCCCCGGCAGGTTCGGCAGGAGCGCGATGAGCATCACCAGCAGCAGGGTTCCACCGACGACGATCGGCAGCGGGATGTCGCGCTCGGTGCGCTTGGAGGAGGCGCCGGCACTGCCGCCGCGCAGCTCGCGCAGCGAGTCGCGGAAGCTCGACCAGATCGTGGGCAGGGTGCGGATGAGCGTCATGACGCCGGCGCAGGCCACGGCGCCGGCGCCGACGTAGCGGACGTAGCCGCGATAGACCTGCTCAGCGACGGAGTGCGCGGCAATCCAGGCGTCGTTGTAGCCCAGCGCGTGCAGGTCGTGGATGCGCTGCGCCTCGGGCAGATACAGGGAGATGAGCGGAATCAGCACCAGCCAGGAGAGCACACCACCCGAGGTCATCTCGGCGGCGATGCGCGGGCCGATGATGTAGCCCACGCCCAGGTACTCGGGGGTGATGTTGCAGTCGAGCGTGGCGTTGGGATAGACGTCTTTGGGCCCGGTGCGCAGGCCGGGTGTGTCGCGCCAGAGCCGGAACACGCCCATGAGCAGCCAGTAGCCGGCAGCGACGAAGACGCCGTAGAAGACGCGGCGTGCCAGGCTGCCGCCCTTTTCGCCGACCATCAGGACTTCCGCGCAGGCCGTGCCTTCGGGATACGGCAGCCGTCCATGCTCCTTGACGATGAGGCTGCGCCGCAGCGGAATCATGAACAGGATTCCGAGCAAACCACCGACGGCTGCCAGGGTCAGGATCTGGCCGTACTTGAAGTAGCTTTCGCCGCCGGACAGGAAGATCAGCGCCGGGACGGTGAAGACCACGCCGGACGCGATCGACTCACCGGCCGAGCCCAGCGTCTGCACCAGGTTGTTTTCGAGGATGGTGCTCTTGCCCAGCTTCTTGAAGACCGCGATCGACAAGACTGCGATGGGGATCGAGGCAGAGATCGTCAGGCCGGCGCGCAGGGCCAGGTAGACCGTCGAGGCGCCGAACAGGATGCCGAAGACGGCGCCGAGCAGGATCGCCTTGATCGAGAGCTCGGGGATGTTCTGCTCTGCGCCGACATACGGCTGGAAGGGCTGCTCTGCGGACTCTCCGTCGCCGGTGGCAGAGGACGAAGAGGGGGCGCTGTGCGTACCGGGGCTTGAGCGGCCGGACTTGGGGCGAGCACCGCCTTCGCGAGCGAACCGCTCATCGGTGGTGCCGGTCCCGGGGACGTGGGCCTCCGATAGGGATCTCGCGCTGGCTTTGCTGACTTTGCGGGAGTGGCGAGACGGCATTTCGAGCGGAAACTAACACAACTTACCGCCGCTGCGTCCACTGGGATTTCTCTCCCCACAAATGCCGCTGCGGAGGGAGCCGTCCCTCTCAAAAACAAAAAAGCCTCCTCCGTCAACGACGGAGAAGGCTCTCAACTACGACCTCTTGGAAGGGGGCTTAGTGGGAGTGCCCAGCGTGGCCGCCGCCCGCCGGAGCAGACTCATCCTTCGGCTTCTCGGCGATCATGGCCTCGGTGGTCAGCATCAGGCCGGCCACGGACGACGCATTCTGGAGCGCAGTGCGAACGACCTTGGTCGGGTCGATGACGCCGGCCTCGAGAAGGTCCTCGTACTTGTCGTCGCGGGCGTTGTAGCCGTAGGAGGCCTTGCCTTCGCGCACCTTGTTGACGACGATCGAGCCTTCGACGCCGCCGTTCTGGGCGATCCAGCGCATCGGCTCTTCGATGGCGCGGCGGATGATCGCCACACCGTACTGCTGCTCGACCGAGAGCTTGAGGCCCTCGAGCGAAGCCTGGGCGCGGAGCAGGGCAACACCACCGCCCGGAACAATGCCCTCTTCGACGGCAGCGCGGGTCGCGTGCAGAGCGTCCTCCACGCGCGCCTTCTTCTCCTTCATCTCGGTCTCGGTCGCGGCGCCGACCTTGATCACCGCAACGCCACCGACGAGCTTGGCCAGGCGCTCCTGGAGCTTCTCGCGATCGTAATCGCTG
>Ga0075163_10007591_pt1 | contig 14321 bp, 9 predicted proteins | sample JI1023141ADNA_FD_71478 | JGI IMG/M metagenome (GOLD analysis project Ga0075163, IMG submission 71478) | Wastewater effluent complex algal communities from Wisconsin, to seasonally profile nutrient transformation and Carbon sequestration -... | ecosystem: Engineered > WWTP > Effluent > Algae...
GCGCGGGAGCGCACCCGCGGCGAGCAAGGCTTCGCGGCTCGCCGCAGGATCATCGACCGCCTCGGACTCTCCACGGTGCGGACGTTCCGCCTGCGCCAGCTCGAAGAGGAGCGCCGGGCGTGGGAGGCACGCCAGGCGGCGCGCGCGGACACCCTGCCGGATCTCGCGGCCGTCATCGTGGTGCGCATCGGCGCCAGCGGGGAGATTGCATTATGAGCATCACGTCCTCCGACTGGCGAGACACTATCCTCGATCACTTCCGTCCGGAGATCGCGGCCACCACGAGGATCACGATCGCCGCCGACCCGGACGAACTCCTCGTGGAGCAGGGCGTGCTCAGCCGCCTGCGCGAGGCGGGCTTCGAGCTCGTGCCATTTGACGACCCGGTGGCGTTCCGCTTCCTCTACGAGCGCCGCTTCCGCGAGGTATGGGATCGCGGCGAGCCGACCCGGCTCGTCGTCGTCCTGCGAACGAACGGCGTGGACGTCGAACGGCTCCCCTACGACCTCCTCCAGGAAGCACGACGCGAGCATCGGGTGCTGCGGTTCAACATCGCCGAGCTGTTCCCAGCGCTCGTGCCGTCGGTTGTGCGTTCGGTGGACCGCCGTTGGTTCGATGCGATCCACGCGGCGACGGTGCAGCACGCGCCGAACGCGCTGGGGGAACGACAAACGCGCGACTTCCTCCTGCGACACGTGTTCGACGTGACGCCGGAGCACATCAAGACACCCGAGCAGTTCCTCCGGTATCTCCTGCAGCGGCACCACCGCCAGACTGTCGTCCCCGAGGCGATCGATGGTTACCTGATCGAGCGGCTCATTCAATCCGGCCGCTGGCAGGACTGGCCGCTCACGAGCATCGTCCCGAACCGCGAGGCATTCTTCGCGTTCCTCCAAGAGCGATGGCCATGGTTCCTGGCGAAGAAGGTCGCGACCGCGAAGCCCCCGGGCGTCGCCGAGCCGTCAGCCGAGTACGGGCTTCACGTGCCGGGGCCCGTGGACTTGCCCTTCGAGCACGAAGATGTCCGCGTGTACATCGACAGCCTCTTCATCGAGGGATTGCTCATCCCAATCGTGCCGCCTCTAGGTTTGGCACCCGGCTGGTGGATGGTTGGAACGCTCCGGGAAGATACACGGGAGAGCCAACGTGCTCGGTTCGGCCGCCTGACGACCACTGTCGGTGAGGGAATCCCGGGCCCGCACGCCGACCGGCTCGCGTGGCTCGAGTTCGCACCGCGCTTCGCGGAGTGGCTTTCTCTTCGATGGCGCCTCGGGCTCCCGGATGCTGCCGGCGCGTCGGTCTCGGACCTGCACGCGCGCGTCGAGAGCACCTTCTCGGAGTGGATCAAGGCGCACTACGCCGCGCTTTCGAATCTCCCGTACCTGCCCCTCCCCACCATGGTCCACCAGATCCCGCAGTTCCTCCGGCATAAGCTCGGCAGGAACACGCGGCGCGCGCTCCTCGTGGTCGACGGCCTGGCCATTGACCAGTGGACCGTGCTCCGAGACGGCCTCGATGGCCGCCATGGTGGTAGCTTCGTGCTCGAGGAGCACGCAGTGTTCGGGTGGGTACCCACGCTGACGTCCGTGTCCCGGCAGGCGATCTTCGCCGGGCTGCCGCCGTTCTATTTCGCGTCCAGCATCGGCTCCACTTACCGGGAGAAGGAGCACTGGCAGCGCGTGTGGGCCGAGGCTGGGCTTGCGGGCCCAGCGGTCGGCTACGTGTGCCACGGCTACGACACCGCTTGGCCGGGCTTCGTCGCCGAGGTGCGCGACCTCGTCCAGAACCCGCGTTGCCGCGCGCTTGGCGTCGTGGTGAACACCGTCGATCGCACCATGCACGGCATGGAGCTCGGCAGCGCCGGGATGCACGCGATGGTGCGGCACTGGGCCGGTCAGGGTGAGATGCGGGGACTACTCGATCTCCTGCTGGATGCCGGGTTCGAGGTCTTCCTGACGGCAGACCACGGCAACATCGAGGCGGTGGGTGTCGGCAAACCGAACGTCGGCGTGACCGCCGAGACCCGAGGCGAGCGCGTCCACGTCTTCGACAGCGCCTTGCTCCGCGACCAGCTCGCCGCCAAGGTGCCGGGCTCGAACCCGTGGTCGGGCGCAGGCCTCCCTGACGACTACCACGCGTTGCTGGCGCCCGGGCGAAGCGCCTTCGTGAAGGAAGGTGTTGTCACCGTGGCCCACGGCGGCATATCGGTGGAGGAGGTCATCGTGCCATTCGTGCGCATCCGGAGGAGCGCATGACCCACCGTGTGACGTTGGGCTTCGACCGGAAGCTCGAGCTGCCATGGCTCGACGCGGCTGCGGCTGCCGCCGGCCGCGGCGAAACTCCGGCGGTCGCACGCGAGTACCTCCACGGTCTCCTCAATGGGCTCATCGCGGGCGACGGGCCGCACTCGGGACGTGGGAAGACGATCACCGTGCTCGCGCGCGTCTGGCTGAACCCGTCACCGCAAGCCCATGGGCTGCGGGCACGAGCACTGGGACTCATCGACTCAGCGACGCCCGCCGATCGACTGGCGATCCACTGGGCCGTGTGCGCCGCGACGCACCCGTTCTTCGTAGACACTTCAGCCGCGGTCGGCCGCCTCTTGAAGGTACAGAGCAATGCGTCGCTGTCCCAGGTCACACGCCGCGTGGCCGAGAAGTGGGGGGACCGCTCGACCCTCCAGCGGGCAGTCCAGCGGGTGTGCAGGAGCTTCGTCTCATGGGGGGTGCTGCAGGAGGGATTGACGCGCGGCGTCTACGAGCCCGCGCGGACGCGGCTAGCGATCGGCAGCAGCATAGGCCGGCTGCTCATCGAAGGGCTCCTCCACGGCGGGGGGCGAACGTCGCTGCCCCTCGCCGAGGTCGTGCGCCACCCGGTGCTGTTCCCGTTCGACGTCGAGGTCTGTGTCAGCGAACTGCGAGCGTCGCCCGAGTTCAGGGTGGACCGACAAGGTCTCGACGTCGACGTCGTGACCCTGGCGTGGGGCAAGCCGACGCGGAAGCCGGCGCGGCAGATCACGCTGGACTCCGACGCGAGGGGATAGCGCATGGGGATCCAACTGCTCGCGGGGAGTGCAGCAGAAGCCATCTGGATTCACCTGGTCAACTTGGGTGATGTTGAGCGATGGATTGAGGATCTTGCGAGCGTAAAAAAGGACATCATGGACTCTTCCAAAGCAACTGTCTGGCACTGTGGCGGGAAGGGCGGGGTCTGCACCGCCCTTCGTCCGTGAGTGGTTGGGGGGTGACCCTACGCTGTCCTTTGGGACAACTGGACTGAACGTTGATCTAACGGCGTTTGGATAAACTGGCAGACGGCGGTATAATGTGTCGAAAATCTGTCCTTTGGGACAGTTGCTGAAGAGCGCCGTTCTAACAATGTTAAAATGGTGAGATATGTCGCGTTTAACGAAAAACCGTGACACAGGTTGTTCAGGTGGGCGATGGATCGGGCGTGATGCCCCCCTCCACCCCCGACCCGCCCGCCGAGACCGCCATGGTCCGGACGGAGCCGAGGACGATCCGGGTCCCGGGTCCGCCGACCGAGGGTGAAGGCAACCCCGCCGCGCTGGTCGCAGTCCTGACTGGGAGGCAGTTCCTGGGGCTCTACGCGATCACGTTCGCGGGGCTCTGTTACATGGCCTCCGCTCAAGTCGAGGCCACCGCACTGCTGGTGATCGCCGGGGTTGCTTACAAGCTGATCGACCGCGTCCGGGTTCTCCGGAGTTAGCCGCTACTCCTCGAGCTTGCCCTCGGCGTCGCCCAGCCCACCACGATGTCAGCGTCGCCGTCCCCGTCGATGTCGGCGACGGCCAGCATCGGCCGTTTCGCGGGGGCTGCAGGGCCAGATTGAGCTTGCGCCTGCGGGCGCGCGTCGATAGTCTCGTCCTCTCATGCGGGCCACCCTCTCACGGCCGTCGAACCCAAGCGTGGGCCACCGATGATGTCCTCGCCACGTACACTCTGCGAAGGCCGTTACAAGGTAAAGGATGTGCTCGGGCGCAGTGAGCACTCCACCGTCTACGGATGCTTTGACCCCGAACGGGACGAACGTGTCGCCGTCAAAGTACTCTCGGTAGCCGGGCCTAACCCACAGATCTCGCGCGAGATGTTCCGACGCGAGGTGGGCGCTCTCAAAGGCTTCGAGCATCCGCACCTCGTGCAGATGCTCGACTTCATGGCCGAGGAAAGCGCCGGGCGGCTTAACATTGTCTTGGAGGTTGTCCCCGGCGGGGTGACTCTGGAGGATCTGATCTCTCAGGGCGCGGCCTCCTCCCTGACCGAGACCTTGCGATGGCGTTTGGAGCAGGCGCTCGGTCTGCTCCAAGTTCTTGTCCGAGCACACGGACGCGGAATCATCCACCGCGACGTGAAGTTGCGAAACGTGCTTCTGGACCGGGAGCAACACCGGTTGAAACTGGTGGACTTTGGTATCGCGCGCATTCTAGAAAACTATGGACGGGGGGCATCCGGCCAGACTCTTCGCGAGTTCTACAGTCGTCCCTATGCAGCCCCTGAGCAAGTGCTGCAGCGGGATACATCATTCCCGGCTGACCTCTACGCTTTCGGAATCATGCTTGCGTCCTTGCTCGCCTGGAGACTGCCAGAGCCGGGCTTCAGTGTCGAGCAACTCAGTAGCTTTCTCGCGGATTTCAAGGTCGAACATGCTGACAAGGACGGTATCGCTGAGATCGAAGCGCTGCTACGCGGCTTGCTGCGGAATGATCCGGCCTCGCGGCCGAAGGCGCCTGAGGTTGAGCGTGGACTACGAATCGCCCTTGACGGATTAGTCGAGCGCACCCCGGTTCCCGTGATCCTGACTGCGACGCCCCGGACCAAGGCGCTAGGCTTGGGCCTGAAGGTGAGTCTGCTCGACGACGTGAATCAGGGGCTACGAATAACCTATGAGCCCGAGCGAGATGGAAAGGGTTGGTCCATCTGGTGTATAGGACGGCGCGGACAGGCTCGCCTCGTCCCTGATTCCGACCGGCCTGAGAAACTCAAGCTTGTAGACTATTTCCAGCCCCACCCGACCACGCTCGCGCGTACACGAGAGCGGGCGGTCTCGGCCCCGTTCCTGCTCGTCGAGAGGGAGGGCTCGGCCGAACCACTTATCGAGTTCGCATGGGCCGACCACCAGCAGCGGGAAGTCGAGCGGGCCGAGCAAGAGGAACGCGAATCAATGCTTGCCATAGCATCGTTTATCCTCCAGAAGCAACGTGAACGTTTAGAGTCTATCAGGGTCCGGTACGTGTTGGACGATGTAGATGGTGACGACGTGCCGTCGCAGAAGCCCGCCAGCGTGGAGCCCTGGAAGCAGAAGCTGATGACAATCGCGTCGCCATCCGTACCGCGAGCGCCAAGCCCCGAGAGACTCCACGCTCGAGCAGGCCAATTCCTCAATGTGACGGTTCTCGCGGTTCAGTCAGGACAATCCGGTGATGATCCTCTGGACATTGAGGATGTGGTACCGCCGGACTTCCAGGAAATGATTGGTCCGGAGAGCACCTTCGCCTACAACGGGAGAAACATCGGAACGGCATGGAGTTATGATACGGCGGAACGGCGATTGCGGTTCAAGCTCCAGCGCGCCGTGAGCCTGCCGAGGGAGGGGGAACTGACCTGCGAGGACGTCGCGCAGCGGACGTCGCTGGATCGCCAAGATAAAGCGATCACCACATTCAAGGCCGACGGGGCGGTTAACCCACGCCTGTCGAAGCTGTTGATGCACCCCGACACAAATGCGCTTGACGAGCGCGAGCCGCTGGAACTGGTACAGGAGGGGCTGGAGCCCGCGGAAGATGTGGCAGACCTCGTGAGCCGCGCGTTGGCGGCGCGTGACTTCTTCCTCCTCCAGGGACCGCCGGGTACAGGCAAAACAACTTTCATTACCGAGGTGATCTGTCAGCTTCTTCGCAAAGACCCTTTCACCCGTATTCTTCTCACTTCTCAGGGCAACGAAGCGGTCAACAACGCCATTGAGGCGGTCAGGGAGCAGGACAAGAAGTTGGCCGGTCGCTGGCGGATCGTGCGAGACCAGCGCCAAGATCCTGGAAGATCAGCACCGACTGGCTTCGACTACGACTTCGCGGAGTGGTCTGTGCAGACAAAAGCCCGATGTGAGCGTGAAGCCCAACGACTCCCGTCTGGCCTCAGCGGGGAGCAGCAGCAGCGCATCATGGCTGCGCTGAAGACCTGGCGCGATAAGCTCGCCCATATCCCCGACGTGCGCCAAGATTATGCGGAGTCGGTGCAAGTGTGGGCGATGACAATGCTTCGCGTCCCCACATTATGGCAGCGCATGAGGAGCGTGCGCTTCGATTACGTGATCATTGACGAGGCGGCACGGGCGACCACATCCGAGATGATGGTGGCGCTAGTTACCGGGGCTCGCTTCCTTCTCGTGGGGGACCATCGCCAGTTACCGCCGTTCTTCGACAGCGAGACGAAAGCAGACCTTCGAGACGAAGGGCTGGATGTGGAGCGGACCAGCAAGTCGATGTTCGAAGACCTGTTTGAGCGCACTGCCAAGACGAACCGTGCAACTCTGCGCCGACAGTTCCGAATGCACCGCTCCATCGGCAGGATGGTTGCCGACCTCTACTACCCGGAGATCGGCATCGAGCATGGAATTGCTGACGATAAGCGTTTGCTCGACTTGGACGGCTTTGGCGGCGAGCAGCGAGTGTTTTGGCTGAATGTGGCGGAGGGCCTTGAACGTCAGTCCGAGGGCAGCACTAGCCGGTGGAATTACGAAGAGGTCGTTGCGATCGAGCAATTGCTGTTCGGTTGGGACCAGGAGCTACGTCGTAAACGCTTGTCATACACCGTAGGTGTGATCGCGGCCTACGACGACCAGCGGTTGAAACTTCTCGACCGAATTCGACCTGGATCGCAACGTTGGCAATCGCTCCGTATCCGTATCGACAATGTGGACGCTTTTCAGGGAAAGCAGGATGACATCATGCTGTACTCGATGGTCCGGGCGAACACCTCGGAGCTTCGATTCATTGCCGATCGCCGACGGCTCAATGTTGCATTTTCCCGAGCCAAGCGCCTTCTGGTCATTGTAGGGCACCGGGACACGGCCAAGCTCCAGCCTGACCTGCGTAAGGTCGTGGACGCAGTTCCTACGAGCGCCGTCCTGGCCCCGAAGGGGGACACATGAGCCTCGACCGCGCCCGCCAGCTCGTCGCCGACGGCTTCGAACGTGTGAAGGTCCAGTCCGTTGCGCTACCGCACACCGTGTGGAAGGTGACGCTGGAGGTTGAGTTCGATCGCCCGCTGACGCTCTCGGAGGAGACCGTCCTTTGCCTCGTGAGCACCGGTGTCCACGACCCCGGCGAAATGGGGCGTTTGATGGGGCTGGATGCTGGTGTCATCGTACCTTCGACGGTCGTGAACCTGCTCCAGCGGCAGCTTCTCGGGCAGGTTGACCGGCTGGAGATCATGCCGCTGGGACGCCAAGCGCTCACCGACCTGCGTACGCGGCAGTCTAAGAGCTATGACCTCGAACTTCGCCACGACCCATATACCGATACATTTCTGTGGGGCTTCGACGGTACGGAGCTGAAAGACCACAAGCAGGTGCGCACAATGGGACTGCACGTCCTACCAATCGCATTGGAACTAAGCCAACTCGATGTGGAGGTTCGACATGCCGAAGTCCAAAATCTCCTCAACCGCTTCGGTCTGCCCTTCGAGGACCGCGACGCGCCAAAGGGACCGAGGCGGGCTCAACGCGATATCATTCGTATGACCGCGAATAGTTGCTATCAGGCGTGGCGGAACGCAGATCTGGAGGTCTGGTACAACGCTGAGCGCGAAGAGTGGGACTGGCGTTTGCTCTATGGGGGAGGCGAGGACCGGGAGATCTCGGCTGCGCTCCGCGCTCTCCAGCAGGACGGCGTGGAGATCCTGCCCCTGGAAGACCGCCCACGCGAGGTGCAGATCAGTGCTGTCGGTGAGGCCGTCCACCAGGTCGTGGAGGCGGCCAGACCGCGATCAAAGCTTATCCAGACCGAGGAGCACAGAACGGCGCTCCGCGAGCTTATCGAGGCGTCCCGCAGCGAACTCATCATAGTGTCCCCCTGGCTCACCACGGCCGCCGTGGACGGTGAACTTACGTCGTGGCTGGATCGAGCGCTTCAGGACAACCGAGACCTGCGGATCGTCATCGGCTATGGCATCGAGCGTGACCAAGGCAAGAGCGACTGGAAGGCTATAGACCAGCGGGACGCCCTCACCCGGCTCAACAGGCTTGGCCAAAGGTATCGCGGGCGGCTCCGTACGGTTGAGGTCGGAAATACTCATGAAAAATTGGTGATCTCGGATGGTAAATCCGCCATCGTCACCAGCTTTAACTGGCTCTCATTCAATCCGCGTCCCAGGAAGGGCGTGCGTCGGGAGATGGGTTTCCGCGTGGATGAGCGCCAAGAAGTCAGTCGGCTTCGTGCGTCGCTGGCCGGCGTGTTGGGACTGCGCTGATAGTGGACATCAATCAGTCGTCGACGGGGCGCGCCGCGCCGCCGCGCATCACGAACGCGGATGGTGACGCCCGTATGCGCTGCGAGGTCGCTGCCAGCGGCCCCGGGCGGGTACGCCCCGTCGGGGGCGTGACAGGTTCGGGCGCGCCCGTGGCCCGGGTGGGCGGTTGAACCCCCGCGGCGCCAAGCGCTGCTCGACCGTGAGCTCGCCAAGCGCCCCGGCGCGCGCTCGGACGGCTCGTTGTAGCCGACCGCGTGGAACAGTCCTTCCGCAACGACGCCCTCGCCCGCGCCTACACCCTTCACCCCGAGCGCTTCGTCCACGGCCCGCCGGTCACCCATCTGCCGCCTGACGCCGTCTATATCAACCCCCCGGAGGACGTCATCAAGGCCAAGACCAAGGTTCACTAAATTATTCGCTGCCGTGTCTCAAAATCGTTGACAGGTACCGGCCGCTGGCCGCAAGCACTGTCCTACTACGGGGACAGACAGGGATCAGATCCTTTACGGGATCTACCTCATACTCCTCGCCGATGGCGGACAGAGGGGTCTTATGATGAACGTGGATATTCTGATCCCCTAACCCGGGGTACTTCTCACCAAGACTTGTGTCGCACGCTTGCGGCAGGAGCACCTGTTCAAGGAGACGCTATCCGGCCAGCCTGTTGACGGACAGAACGACCCTCCCGTCTCGGCCGCAACCAGGCGTCCACCTCCGCCAATTGGGTGCGTCCCACCGCGCCGAGCGCGGTGTATTCCATGCGTGCCTGGAGTACCAGTGTACGCGCGCGTGGAAGCTGCCTCATTTCCCACAGCGCCCGCCCGAGGGCAAAATGCGCCTCCGCTCGATCCTCCGGGGGAGCGGTCTGACCATCGCGGATCGTCACCGCCCGTTCGAGCAAGGAGATGGCCGTATCAGCGTCATTCTCGGCCAGCGCGACCTTACCGAGTCCCACCAGCGCATAGGCGACATCCGTGTGAGTCGGCCCCAATTTCTCCCAGACAGTGAGCGCACGCGCATACAATCCGCGAGCCGTCTCGAAATCGCCACGGGCCTCATACACCCCCGCTAAATTGTTGAGCAAGGTGGCGACGTCTGGATGATCGGCGCCCAGCATCTTCTCTTGAATTGCGAGCGCGCGTGTGAATTCGGAAATCGCCGCGTCACGGTCACCTTGATCGTTGTGGATGTTGGCGATACCGCCGAGGCACACTGCAAGGACCGGATGCTCTGCCCCGAGGGATCGCTCGAAGATCTCGCAGGCCCGCACATAACAACGGAGCGCATCGTCTGTCTGCTTTAGAGATCGGTGGACACTCCCCAGGTTGAACAGCGACTGGCCGACGCTCGCATGCTCGGGGCCGAGCGCCCGTTCTCGTATGGTGAGCGCTCGTTCGTGCAACTGCAGGGCCGGTTCGAACGCCCCACGCCGTACAGACACATCAGCGAGATTTGTCAGGGCATCGGCGACATCAGGGTGCTCGGGGCCGTACGCTCGCTCCCAGATATCCAGCGCCCGTTCAAGCTGCGTCTGCGCCTGTTCCAGCTTGTCCTGGGCCAGGTAGATCGAGCCAAGGTTTGAGAGTGACTGCGCCACGTCCGGATGGTCGGGGCCCAACGTCGCCTCGCGAATGCGCAGTGCTCGCTCATGAATCGGCAACGCGTCGGCGTAGGCCCTCTGGTAGGTGTATAGATTGCCCAGGCTGTTCAGCAGGACAGCGATCGTCGGGTGGACATCACCAAACGCCGCCTCGAGGATGGCCAACGCTTCTTCATGCAGCACCTTCGACCGAGCGTATTCGCCGCGGTTCATGTATATCGTCGCTAGGCTGTGCAGCGAGAGTGCGACATCCGGGTGATTTGGCCCGAGGATTCGACGATCGAGCTCCAACGCCTGTTCACTCAGGCGGATCGCCTCCTCATAGTTCTCGGTCTCGATGTGCTGGATGGCGATGTTGCTGATTGCAGCAGTTACGCTGGGATGCTCTGGGCCCAGGGACTCCTCGAAGATCACACGCGACCGTTCATGTACATCTTTCGCGTGCGTGTAATCACCCGCGATTTGATGGACCGCGCCAATGTGAGACAGCAGGACGGCCCCGTTGAGCTTGTGCTCCTGGCCCGCGCGCCGCACGAGCACCTCCCCCGTCTTTGCCCATAAGAGAGCCTTGTCTGGCTTTCTCTGCAGAACTCCCACCGTGTAGACGAGCTCGAGGATCGCCGCGAGCGCCAACTCATCGGCCCCGTTCGAGCCCGCGCCGACATATGCTTGTGTCAGCAATTCCTCTGATCGATCACCCTGCCCCAGCTTCCTCGCCAGCATCCCCTCCACGATCTGTGCCTCGGCCACGAGCGGCGCATAGGCGAGATCCTTCGCCCGTTGGACCAGATCACCGATGCGCTGTTCCCCCGAGCGAATCTGCCCTGTCGCCATCAGACCCCGTACACGCATCAGATCCTGACGGACATTGGTGGCCTCCGTCTGTGCTTGCGTGGCGTCGGGCGGCGGCGGCTGGCGCGCGAGTGCCGCCTGATCCGCACAGAGCTCGAGCCGCGGAAGGCGGGCCACCGCGGGCACGGCCAGTTGTAATGCCGACGCATCGCCCTCCTGCAACGCGGAAAGCACGCCAGCGAGCGCATCGCGTCTCTCGACGAGGCAGCGCGTGGACAGGTCCTCCGCCGCCAGCGAACGCGTCTCATACACCATCGTCTGGAGACATTGCTCAATCCGCATCTCGGACCATTGCTCGCTCCACCGATCGACCCACGGCACCACCTTCTCGTACGTCGTCGCGGCATAGCTGGCGCCGCTCGCCAGAAAAGACTGCTCGAGCGCCGTTTTCGTTTCATCGTTCCAGATCTGCGAGATCTCTTCGCCTACCGCCTCGCACGCGGCCACGCGCTGGCCGCGATCGTAGCGTTGCCACCCTGCAGCCCCGGCGGCGACGAACGCCAGCACCCCGACCCCGGCGAGCGAGCGGCGGATGGTCGTTCGTCGCTGCCCCCTTTCGAGCTCGGCCAGCAGCGCCTCCATCGACGGATGCCGTCGCGATGGATCGGTTTTTAGGCCCCGGATTAGTACCTGCCGCGCCCAACGGGGGGCCACAGCGTACCCCGCCCTCGGCGTCCGGATCCGTCCGTCGCACACATTCATCGCCAGTTCGACGAGGGTCTCGCCGGCAAAGGGTCGCTCGCCGTACAGCGCCTCCCACAGCATCACACAGAACGCGAATTGATCCGACCGTGCGTCGACTGTCCGGGCACCGCTGATCTGCTCAGGGGACATGTATGGGACCGTCCCCAGGATCGCGCCCGTTTTTGTCCGCGGCTGCGCGAGCCATTCACGCGACATCTCGACCTCGGTCGGAGACACCGCCGACACCGTCGCCTCTAACTGGTTCACTGCCCGCGCCAGTCCGAAGTCCATGATGCGCGCCCGACTGTCCTTGCCGATCATGACATTATCGGGTTTCAGATCACGGTGCACGAGTCCCTCCTTGTGCGCGGCGACCAGGCCCAGTCCCACCGCCTGCAGAATCCGGAGTACCTCGCTCCAGTGCCGGGGACGCTCCCTACACCACGCGCCGAAGGTCTGTCCATCGATGAACTCCATCGCCAGCCACACCTGATCCATCATCGTGCCCACATCGTGGACAGCGACGACATTGGGGTGGCTGAGCATGGCCATCGCCTGCGCCTCTCGGACCAGGCGCTCACGGGCCTCGGAGTCGTTGGCTCCAAGCAGGAGCTTCAGGGCAATCTTGCGATCGAGCTTGGGATCGAATGCTGCGTAGACGACCCCCATGCCGCCGGCGCCGATGCGTTCGACCACGACGTGGCGCCCGACCACCGTCCCGCGCGGCAACTTGGCGGTACTGGATCGCGCAACCCCGTCCAGCCCAGGCTCCGTCGCGTCGGCGTCCGTGCGCGCCCCGGGGTCCTGGCGGGGCCCGGCCCCCCGTAGGGGCGCGAGCTTGTCGAACGCCTCGGCGCTACTTGGACTGAGGGGCTCAGTCGAACCGATGGGTGGCATGACCCAGCGTGCCACCCCAATTCTGGATCGTTCGCCTACAACTTGTTAGATCTCTCACAGAGACGCCGCGAACAGTCCCCGTCGCAAGCGGCACGCTGGCGACGACGGAGGTGCCCCAGTGAATGCTCCAGATGCTCTCATCTTGTTCGGTGACTGGTGCCGCGGTGACGCGGCGGCAGGAAGGAAACTCATTCAGCGGTTTTCCCCGCCTCTGGAGCGATTTTTTGCCTCCAAGGTGCCCCCGGAGGCAGTCGATGATCTGTTGCAGAAGACCTGGCTCGCCCTGATCGAGGCCAATGAGCGCCGCTGCCAAGAGCGCACAATGGCGACCGGCGAGCACGACCCGTCGCTGCCGGAGGTCCGCAACTTCCGCGGTTACTTATTCGGCGTGGCCCGCCACACCGTCCTTCGCTACTACCGCGACCACCGTGGCCAAGAGATCGATCCGGATGTCGAGACCGTCGAGGCGCTGGCCCCCACGCTCAGCCGGCAGCTCTCGCTCAAGCGGCACGTGAAGCAGCTCGAGCTAGCGTTGCAGATGCTACCCCTCGACCTGCAGATGCTTGCAGAGGCGCGATACCTTGAAGACCTCTCGGGGCCGGAACTCGCCGACATGCTTGGCATCCCCGAGGGAACCGTGCGTTCGCGACTGTCGCGTGCGCGACGGCTGCTCGACGAGGCCCTTGAACGCCTTGAGCACGTGACTCGGCCGCGCTCGCCTGGACGGCCACTCGGGGGCCTGTGAGCTGGGCAGCGATAGCGTGGTCACTCGAATAAGCCGTTACCCCCACGTCGTGGTGAGCCGGACCCGCGGCGATCCGCGCGGTCAATCGCCCAGCTTCACCGCCGCGAGGCTCCCGACGAGGACACTCGGGCTGTGTCGGGTCGCGTTATCCTCGTGATCTTGGACCGCGCTCCACACGGGGTTTGATCGGCGGCATCGCGGGGATGGGTGGATCGAGGTGGAGGAGGACGGTGGCGGTGTTGACGATGGGGACGTCGATCGGGCCGTGGCCGCGATCGTCGGCGAGGATGAGGGAGATGCGGAGGAGGTGGCTGACGAGCCTGGGGATGCCGCGGGAGGCTCGCAGGAGCAGCTCGCGGGCGTCGGGCGTGACGAGGTCCGGCGGCGCGGCGGCGGCGACGAGGGCGTGGTCCAGCATGGCGCCGAAGAGGGCGGGGTCGGATGTCGCGGAGAGGTGGACGTAGGCGACGACGCGCTGGGCGAGCGCGGTGTGCTGCTGGAGGCGGAGGCGGCGATCGAGGCGGAGATGGCCGACGAGCCAGATGGTGAGGTACTCGCGGGCGTCGAAGTCGAGGCAGGTGAGGCCGTGGAGCTCGTGCAGGACGTCGTCGCGCAGCGCCTGGGCGTCGTCGAGGACGAGGATGGGGACGACGCCGCGCTCGTCGACGAGGGTGACGAGCGCGCGCTTGATGTCGCCGACGATCTGCGCGCGAGGGCCGGGCCGGAGGCCGAGCTCGGCCGCCAGCATGCGGTAGAGGTCGAGCGGCTTGACGTTGGTGTCGGTGAGGTAGAGGACGCGGTGTCCGCGACCAGTTCGTCCAGCGCCACGGTCTGCAGTCGCGTTCGCGCGTGTCTCGCTCCGTGGGATTTGCGGTACAATGGCGCTACCTATGACAGCCCCGCCGCGAGTCGTATCCGGGCAGCCCGCATCGCTGAGCCGCGACCCGAAGGACACGCTCTACCACTATCGCGCGCGCGTGACCGCCGTGCACGACGGCGACACCTGCACCGTCGACATCGACCTCGGCCTGACCACGTGGCGGCGCGGCGAGACCAT
>Ga0075163_10007592_pt1 | contig 14320 bp, 10 predicted proteins | sample JI1023141ADNA_FD_71478 | JGI IMG/M metagenome (GOLD analysis project Ga0075163, IMG submission 71478) | Wastewater effluent complex algal communities from Wisconsin, to seasonally profile nutrient transformation and Carbon sequestration -... | ecosystem: Engineered > WWTP > Effluent > Algae...
GGCGGCCAAACGTGCGCAAACCTCGAAACCTGCATCGCCGACTTTGAGCCCAAGGCGCAGGCGCAGACGCTGCAACAAGACGTCTATGACGCCGCCTACCGCGACACGCTGGACGCGCTGACGCGGATGAAGAAACTGGGCACCGGAGTGCCCCAGCTCATCGAGGCGCAACTGGAGCAGGACGCCCGCATCATGAAGGATGTGGACGATCTCTACCGCACGGCACCGAAGTCAGAGGCATCCATCCTCAAACGCCTGCGCGAGCTGCTCCCGGTGTGGGTGCAGGCCAATGCGGCCCTGGCCGCCATGACACCGGCGCAGACTCCCATCACCAAAATGGTGGGCACCACCCTCTACACCGTGGCCCTCGCGCAGACGCTGCTCGACAGCTACACCGCGCTGATAGGCACGATGAAGACCGAGGAAAACACGCTGAACAACAAGAAGGGCGACCTGCGCGCGCTGGATCGCCAGACGGACTCGCTGAACAAGCGCTGGTATCAACTGGCCAAGAGCCTCTCCGACACAAACCCAGCGCTGGCCACCGCGCTGGAAGGCATCACCACCGAGTCAGGCACGCCCATGCCCGACGTGTACGACATCAACAACCTGCTCCAAGGCGGACAAGGCGGCCTGCAAGTCCTGGTGAGCTACCTCCCCGGCGGCGGCGATCACGCCACGACGAAGCTGGTGAAATGGATGGTGGAAGGCGTGGACGCCGACTTCGCCCACAGCGCCCCGCTCGATCCCAGTGGCAACACCCTCGGCCCCTTCGTGGTCGGACAGGTGGTGAAGGTGATCACCGAAGTGAGCAACAGCTCCGGCACCCGGACGAGCGCGGTGCGGACAATCACCATCGCGGAGCCGATTTGAAGGGCGAGTGGGGACTGGAGCAGTGGAGTAATGGAAAATCAGGAGCTAGACCGGTTCCCAAAATGTTTGTCCGATTCAAGCCCAACGGGCTTGTGGCATTGAGCCCAGGGTTCGGCAGAACCCTTGGGTCGTGCCCTGATCGAGCGCGCCGGGGTCTTGAATGCGGAGCTGCCTGGGCATGGCTGCGGCGTGTGCCTAGAAGGTGACGCGGAAGCCGGCGATAACGGCGTGGTTTTCGAAGTTGTCACGGGCAAGGTCCCCCTGATAGACGACGTAAGTGGCGAAGCGGCTCCATTGGGCGGTGAGGCCGGCGGTGGTGAGCAAGCTATCACGCCCGATCTCGGGTCCGTGGACGATGAAGGGCGATCCGGCACCGTTGGCAAAGCTGCTTGTGAGTCCCACCTCGTCATCCCCATACTCATGCTGCCACTGGATGCTGAGGCTGGGGGTGAGGAGCACACCGCTGACCTGCGTGGTGTAGGAGGCGCGCAGGCCGATGCGGGCGCTGAGGGATTCCTCCTCCTGGCTGTCCACATGGAGCGGTAGGAACGATCCGTGCTCGTCGAAGGCATCCACGCCCACACGAGAGTAGATCAGGCCCGCGAGAGGTGTGATGGTGAAGCCGCCCGCCTTGATATCCCAGCCTACGGTGGCGGCGGCGTCAAATTGCGTGCCGCTGGTGTCACCCGTTGCATCGCCCTCGAGGGCGCTGCGTCGGGTGTCATAACTGCTGATGCCTCCGCCGATGAGGCCCTGGATGAAGAAACCATTGCTGGCATGATACATGGAGTAGAGGCCAAGCTTGCCACCGTCGGCTTCGATCTCGCCGCCATCCGTCAGGTCATTGGTGCTGTGGGAGTACTGCAGGGCGAGACCGAGCAGGAGGTGGTCTGAGACGTCCACATCAATGCCCACCTGGGATCCAAAGGACCGGCCGCGGTAGCCGCTGGCATTCGCGGTATCTCCAGCGAGGGCAAAGTCGCCTGTGGCATTGAAGTAGGTGCCCCATCGGTCTTCGACGGCGTGGACCACATTCGGATCCTTGCTCTTGCCCGAGACGGTGGGGGAGGCATCTCCCTGGCCGCCGCTCTGCGCCTGGGCCAGCCGGTAGTCCGCCAGACGGCTGTCCACACCGAGCACGAAGGTCTGCGTCTCACCAAAGCCGAGGGTGAAGAGGCTGGTCAGTTCCTCGGCGGCAATCTTGTCGAGATACGCCGGGACCTGGGCAAAGGGGAGCGCATTGAGGAGGGCGAGGGTATCAGCGAGGCGGGGATCGAAGAGTGCGCTGTCGATGGCGAGACCGACGGCGATTTGATTCGGCGTGACGCCCTCGAAGACGCTCTGAAAGTTGCGCCCATCGATCGGCCCATCCATCGGTCCGCCGTTGTTCCCGGCCGCTTCACCATTGATGGGGGTGAGGCCGAGGGCGTTCTCGAACGAGTTCTGCGTTGCGACGAGCGCCACGCTGGTCGGCTCATAAACCACATCCAGATGCACGAGGGAACCGGGCTGAGGGCCGAAGTCATTGGCCACGCCGCCAAAGGTGCCGCCCACGCCACCGCCAGCGATGAGGAACACGAGCCTGTCACCGATCTGCGGCTGGTAGTCGCCAACCTTGAGGACGCGGAGCGTGCCACCGAGGCTGGCACTGCCCCCGACGACGAGCCGGTCGAAGGTGGATGAATTGACCACTCGGATGACTAGAGTGCCGCCGCCGAGTTGGGTATAATTGCCCCCGATGATCAGCATGCCTGGGGAGGTGTGTCCGGGGCGGACGGTGCCGTTGTTGACCACGCTGCCGAGCAGCACACCGCTGCCTCCGAGCAGGCCGCCGGCGCTCACATTAACCGTGGGGCTGGTCAATGAGCCATTCACAATGAACTCGCCCGCATTGATGTTGGTGACACCGGTGTAAGTATGAGCGGCGGCGAGGATGGTGGTGCCCGGGCCGTTGTGATTCACGGTGACGGGGCCGGTGATGATGGGCTCAAAGGTGTAGGCGGTGGAGTTGTGGTTGAAGTTGACGGATGAAATGCCAGCGCCGCCAACCACCTGTACCGCTTGCAGAACGCCGGGCGCTCCGCCATTTCCGATGTTGAGAGCACCCGAGCTGCCGCCCTGGCTGGCAAGAAGCAAGTTCCCTGCCCCGCCCCCGACCTGCACCACACCACCTTCCCGAAGGGTAAGCGCACCCGATCCCGCATTACCCACCGTCAAGGTGCCGGTGGTCCACTTCGATCCAGCCCCACTCACAGTGGCAGCGCTCTTGGAACTCGCCTTATCGCCGATGAAACCCTGCGTATTGGTGACTTGGCCGCCATTCAAGACGTTCAGCGCACCCACTCCGGACACGCCCACGGTAACCTTGTCTTTCGCCAGCAAGCTGGAGCCGACTCCATCGACGTTTACCGTGCCGGTGCCAGACTCGCCAAGATTGATGTTCGTGCTGCCGACCGTGCCTCCATTCTGGATGTTGAGAGTGCCCTTGCCGAGCTTGCCCACCTTGAGATCAGCGGTACTGGTCCAGGAGGAACCCGCTCCATCCACGGTGGCGGTGCCATTGGATAATCCGCTGCCGCCGGCGATGCTGCTGTTCGTGGTGGTGACGGTGCCCCCATTGTTGATGAACAATTGCCCGGTCCCCAGATTGCCCACGGTAAGATCGCCTGAAATGGTCCATTTGGACCCAGCCCCGGTCACGGTGGCTGTGCCCGATGATCCCGTCAGGTTGCCGATGGAGACGAAGGTGTTGATGGCCTCGCCACCATTGGTGATGTTGAGCGTACCTTTGCCCGAGTCGCCCACGGCCAGGAGCAGAGTGCTGGTCCACTTGGAGCCCGCTCCCGTCACGTTGACCGTGCCTTTGCCAACGAATGCATCGCCGATGGTTCCGAAGGTGTTGGTGACCGCACCACCACCGGTGATGTTAAGCGTGGCGGTGCCCGAATTGCCCACCGTCAGGGCACCTGCGTTGGTCCAGGTGGAGCCGACGCCATCCACGGTGGCCGTGCCTGTGCTGCCGGTTTTGTCTGCAATGTATCCGTTGTTATCGCTGAGGAGACCGCCGTTGAGCACCTGGAGCGTGCCGTTGCCAGCATCTGCCACATAAAATTCACCGGTATTGATCCAGGCCGAGCCATTACCGTCCACGGTGGCCGTGCTTGTGGAAGAGGCGTTCTGGGCAATGACACCTCCGACGCTGTTGACGGTGGCACCGTTGGTGATGTCCAGAGTGCCCGCGCTGGAACGGCCCACGGCGATGCCATTGTTTACGGTCCAGTTGGAGCCTGCGCCGGACACGGTGACAGCGCTCGGGCCCGCGCCCATATTAAAGCCGATGGTGCTCAGAGCGGTGCTTTCCAACTTGCCGCCGTTCAAGACATTCAGCGTACCAGCACCGTCGAAACCCACGATAATGGAGTTGGCGATGGTCCATTTGGAACCTGTGCCATTCACAGTCGCCGTGCCATTGCCAGTCACGGCACCGACACTATTGCCGAGGGAGGCACCCGTGCTCGTGACCGTGCCGCCGTTCTGGATGTTCAAAACACCCGTGCCGCCGTTCCCCACAGTCAGGCCTCCGGTGACGGCCCATGATGAGCCTGCTCCATTCACCGTCACCGTGCCGTTGGAGCCTGCCAGCTCACCGATGTAGCTCGTCAAGCTGGTGACCGTGCCGCCAGTGGTGATGCTGAGAGTCGCCGTTCCGCCGCGGGCCACTGTCAGACGGTCGGTGTTCTCCCACTTCGATCCCGCTCCACTCACCGTGGCAGTGCCGGAGGTCCCTGGGTTGAGGGCCATGGTGCCGTCAGTGTCCTTCACAAAGCCGCCGCTGGTGATGTTCAACGTGCCCGTGCCGAAGGTCCCCACAAACAAAGTGCCAGTGTTCTGCCAGGAGCTTCCCGCTCCGCTCACGGTGGCAGTTCCGGTGGAACCGACGTTGTTGCCGATGCTTACAGCCGTCCCAGTGAGTGTGCCACCACCGGTGACATTAAGTGTGCCCGTGCCCAGCTCCCCGACGAAAATGCCTCCACCAAGCGACAGCACTCCAGCGCCCGTAATCGCAAGCGTACCGGTCGAAGGTCCATTTTGGCCCAGGGTGACCCCACTGGCGACCGCGCCCGCACCACCGATGTTAGCCGTGCCCGAGTTGTTGACATACGCTTTGTCGGCAGCCGTCGGTGGCCCGCCTGCCGGAGACCAGTTTGCACCGCTGAACCAGTTGTTGTTTCCTGCTGTCCAAAAATAATCAACGGCTCGGAGGCTGTGGGCGGTGAAGATAAGCAAAAGCGCTGTGGCAGCGACGCGCAGAAGGGCTGGCTGAGATTTCATGAGAATCGAGTTGTTGGTTTGTTTGGAGAGCTGGGCCGCAAGAGGTGAGATGCGACGCCTCATATTGGGTTTCTTTATTGTTCTTCGTGCTTGGCGATTGATGCTTTGAGTTGACTCACTTCTTCTTTTTCTGGGTGACTGGGAAGATGATCTTCGGCTTCAGGACCTCGCGGGACTCGTCGTCATAGGTCACGACTCCGGCCTGGATGACTCGGGAATCGGCGGGAGTGAATTTGCCGTTGGCCAGATCGATGATCCCTTCTGTGACGATCGCCGCAGCCACCTGGCCTTCCATCCGCTTGCCATTGGTTTCCATTCTGCCTTTCACGCGCACGGCTTTTCCATCGGCGGTGAATTCAGCGCCGTAGCGGAAGTATTCGGTGCTCCACGGGCCGCTCTCGCCGTCGTATTTGTCTTCGGCGGACAATTTCAATTTCTCACTGATGGCCGACCAGCGGTGCTTCAATTGGGAGACCAGCTCGGCCCGCAGGAGTGCATCGATGTGGATCTGCCGGAGCTTTCCGCTGTCCTCGATCATGATGACTGAAAAGGCAGATGGCTCCCACTTCGCCTCGGCCAGGAAAAGGGCGGCGCGACTGTCCGGCCTCCAGCGCACTCTCATGCCTCCGTGATTGCGCCGCTCGAAATCACCTCCACCGCCAGTCTCGATCTCTTCCACGGGTTTCATCGTCTGGAGATCCACGAGATGATTGCTCACCTCGTAATTCGACTTCTCCGCCTGCTCGGTGGTGGGGCGGCTGAAGGCGTAGCGACCGTCGGGCGAGGCGAAAACGAGGGTGGCCGAATTTTCACCGCGCTTCTTTGCCAGCGGCGTGGCCTCCGTCTGTTCCAACTCATACACATCCATCATGCCCGTCGGGTCATCCATGCCGAAGAGCCTGCCTTCTTTCACAGCCTCTTCTCTCATGCGGTGAAGGGAGAGACGATTCAACAAAACGGGTTCGTTCCGCCAGTCGAACGCCTGGATGCCGGCTTCCTCGGACCAGAAGGCCGTTCTTGAAAACTTGCCAGTGGCCACGGTGGCCTTGCCGGTGAAACCAATTGTCACGCGCGCCAGCCCCTCGCTGCCCTGCGGATTCGTGGTCAAAGTGCCTGCCACTGCGACGAGGTGGCCTGCGGGGTCGATCTCTTTTCCATCCTTGGAGAAGCCGAAGGTCATGTTCAGCTCCTCGCTCTCCCAGGAAGCCGACTCGGGCAGTTTAAGATGTTGGCGCAGCGCGGGCCACTCCTCGGCCAGGCCACTGAGCGCAGCCTCACGCACCTCTTCGCCGAGATCATGCACCGCAGCCTTTCCATCCTTCCCAATGACGATGAGCAAATAGGATGATGTGCTGGGCGATGTGGGCGCGGTGAAAAGGGCAGCCTTGCTGTCGCTACGCCAGCGCACTCTCATGCAAGGTTCCTTGGCCATCTCGACATCACCGAACTTCTGCACGTCCACCACGCGCTTCATCGTCTTCAGATCCACCAGACAATTGGGTATCGCCCTCTTGCCAGCTTCCTCGGCTTCCTTTTCATCAGCCTGATTGAATCCATAGCGTCCGTCCGGTGAGGGAAAAATGATCCTGCCGGGCACGTCAGCCTTTCCGCGCAGTTCCTTGATTTCAGATTCGTTCGCCTCACGCACGCTCTCCGCGCCGTCGATCGTATGATCAGCGCCGAACATCGGTGGCACGGCCATCGCGCTCGCAGCACTAAGTGCGATCATCAAAAGGGAATGGAGGAGGGCTTTCATGAATGGGATGGAGAAAAGAACGGCATTGAGCGCTCAGTTGGCTGGGGATGGTCGGGCAAGGTCTTCTTGATGAAAACCTGCACCCTTACTCATCCGACCGGCGCGCTTTCGAATCGATGGTATCCAAGGTACTCCGGGCGCGCAATTTCGAGTGCGGCTCGACGGCTCCGACTTTGGACCTACGACCAAAGGCGGATGTATCGGTTTGGTTCGTGAGTAACCCCTGTTCTGTCGGCCCCCTTTTCGGAAGCGGGGGAGTGGTGGCATAGGATTTTCGTCGGATTCTGCTTGAATCAATCGTTAGCGATCAGATCCGACGTCGAGACGATGGTCTGTTTTGGATGTTGCGCGGCGCGCGCTTATCAAGACATAGCCCCACACGCCCTCTACTGATTTCATGAAAGCGAACGCCATCCCTGCTGATGCTTCTCTTCCTGCAGTCATGCCTGGTCTATCCAAGCTCTACTGCCGCGATTTCACGATCCGGCCTGCGATCATTGCCTTTGCATTCGGCCTATTGGTGGCCGCCGTCATTGGGTGGGGGGCACCCACCTCGTCTCCCGATCCATCGGTGGATCTATCGTTTGAGATCGAGATGAGCAAGCGCGTGCCGCCCGTCGCGCTGGCATTCTCAGCCCTGGCGGCCCTCGTCGTTTGGTGGCGCTACAGGACGGTGAAGCAAATCCTCATGGAAGGCGCCATCGTCACGGGCGTGGTCCAGCAGTTGCACCGTCATGGCACGCGCACGAACAATGAAGAGTACGCCACCGTGCGGCCGGTTTACAGTTACTCTTACTGGGTCACGGTCCTCTACACGATAGGTGGCGGGGAACAAAAAGTCCGGCTCAAACTGCCGCATTCAGGCTTCACCTACGGACTCACCGAGGGCGGTGAAGTGGAACTCTCCGTCCTCGAATCCAAACCGCGCAAGCCGCTGATCCGCATCGTCTATCTGGGCCGGTGGTGATCCATCACCGATGCTGGCGCGATTCGAGTTTTGGTGGAGAGATTGGAGGAAGAAGAGTGCAAATCCCCAATTGGCGTTCGTTCCGGGAGGCAATCCCTCAGCCGTCCACCTTCGACCATCCGCGCCTCACGCCGCCACCGCGCTCCGTGATCTGAAACACCATCGTTTCGGAACGATTTGTTCCGGCCTTCGCCCTCATCCGGCCCCATTCCGCATCCAGCCTTTTAGGGAGGAGCAATCGTCAGAGGTGCCAACAGACCTAGAGAGCAGAATCGGATCCTCACAAGTGCAGTGGACGGATTGACATCAAATTTTTGCGTGGTAGCCGATGCGCCTCCTATGTCCCTGCCCGCGCCAGCTTCACCGCGATCAATTCTGCAGCTCTGCTGCGTCGTCTTTGTTGCTCTCGCCATTCCTGCGGCGCTCTTCCACAGTGGCTCCTTGGCGAAGTGGCTCCGCCTCCGTGACGCCAAGCTCAAGGACGTCATGCGCGCCTCGGCTGGAATCCAGGACGCTGCCGGTGGGCAGGCTGCCCTGCAAGCCGACCGCCCGGAATGGGTGCTCGTGGGCAACTCCATGCTCAACTGCCGGGTGGATGCAGACTAGCTCGAGCAACTCAGCGGCTATCGCGTCTTCAAGCTCTCCTTCAGCGGCACAAAGTCGGCCATGTGGTTCCTCATGCTCAAGACCATTGTCGTGCCTTCGGGAGTGAAGCCCAAATGCGTGTCTATCTTCTTCCGCGATCGCGACATGACCCAGCCTGCGCTCCGTGTGCTTGATAATCACGAGATGATCGAGCGCCTCGGCGGCCGGCAGCAGCCGGAGTGGAACCTTGTCATGGGCGATTACGACACTGCCTTCCAGACACCTTGGTCGCGGCTCAAGGACCAAATCGCCATGGGAATGGACGCACTCCTACCCGGAGACAAAATGCGCGAGTGGGCGCGCGGCAAACTCCAGAAGTCCGCATTCAACTTCGTCCCCTTCGCCGTCGGCAACGACGAAGCCCACTGGCGGAAGGAGCGCAACGCCGTCCTCTCCATGGACCACATGCGAGGAGGGGGAAAGGCCACCAAAGACGAGGCGCGGGAGATCCAGCTCGAGATCGCCGAGAAAATTGTATCAAATCAGACCATCCAGTTCGATCCAGCCCCTGAGCATTCCTTCCTGCCCCACATCGTCGCCTTGGCAAAGCAGCACGACATCACGCTGCACTTTCACCGCATCAAGACCAACCCGAGCATGCCCAATCCCCAGACCGAGGCGGAGCTCGCAGTGCCAGCCTATCTCGCGGCCATGCGCTCTTACCTAGAGAGTCATGGCTGCCTCTACACCGATGAGTGCAGCGAGTCGGAGATCACCGCCAGCATGTATCTCGACTACCTCCACATCAAATCCGAGCCCACCAATCAGCATGCCTTCATGAAGATCCTCTGGCGCAATATCCAGCCAGAGATCGACCGAGTTCTGAAGGACTCAGACCCCTCTCCCAAGGGCACCCCATGAGCTTTCAAAGCATCGACTACCTCATCTTTCTCTGCTCGCTGCTGGCCGTTTACTTCTGGCTTCCCGTTCGCGGGCAGAATGTGCTGCTCCTCGCCGCCAGCTACCTCTTTTACGGCTGGGTGCATCCCTGGTATTTGATCCTGATCAGCATCACCACCGTCTTCGACTGGGCCTGCGCCCTCGGCATGGACGCCTCCAGGACTCCCGCACGGCGGAAGCTCTTTCTCTTCATCAGCGTCGGAGTCAATCTCATCATCCTCGGCGTGTTCAAGTACCTCGGCTTCTTCCTCGAGAACGTCACCGCCCTGCTCACCGCCATCCACCTGATGCCGTCTCCCGTGCTGTTGAAGATCGCTCTGCCCGCTGGCATCTCGTTCTTCACCTTCCAGAGCGTGGCCTACGCGATCGATGTCTATCGCCGGCAGCAGCCCGCCTGCCGCTCGCTCCTCGACTACGCCACATTCGCCGCCTTCTTCCCCCAGCTCGTCGCCGGTCCCATCGAGCGCGCCGGGCACATGTTGCCGCAGTATCAGGTCGCGCGCCGCCCCTCCTTCACCGCCATCCGATCCGGCTTTGTGCTCGTGCTCTGGGGGCTCTTTCAAAAGCTCGCCATCGCCGACAGCACCGCCATCCTTGCCGACAAAGTCTTCGCCGTCGGCGACGCCTCCTTCCCTGTGCTCTGGGGCGGCGTCATCGCCTTTGGCGTGCAGATTTACGCCGACTTCAGTGGATACACCGCCATCGCCCGAGGCTCAGCCCGCATCATCGGCATCGAGCTTTGCCCGAACTTCAATCACCCCTACATCTCCCAGTCCCCGTCCGAGTTCTGGCGGCGCTGGCACATGAGTCTGGGCCGATGGTTCAAGGAATACGTCTTCATCCCCTTGGGCGGCTCCCGCGCCGGTGCCTGGACCACCGTGCGGAATCTCATGATCGTCTTCTTCCTCTCCGGCCTCTGGCACGGTGCCGGGTGGAATTTCATCCTCTGGGGGCTCTTCCATGGTCTCCTCCTTTGCGTCTGGCCGCACCTGGTGCGTGTGTGCCCCGTCCTCGGCACCGCGGGCGGAAAAGCCGGCACCGTCTTCCGTGTCGTCTTCACCTTTGCCATCATGCATGTCGGCCGGGTACTCTTCCGCGAGCAAGACCTCGCCATGATCTGGCAGCACCTCACATTGAATCCCTTCACCGCACCGCTCGTGGACTGGCAGGTCGGCATGGGCCTCTTGTTCGAGGCCGTCCTCTATGGTCTGCCCCTCACCCTCCTCTACCCCCTCATCGACCACTACCGCCTCCTTCCCACCGCCGACGATCCCCGCATGCAGACCTGGCGCTGGACCCTTGCCCAGGCCCTCCTCGCCAGCTTCATCCTCTTGGCCCTCATAGCCCTCCGCTCCCCAGAGACTGGCGACTTCATCTACTTCCAGTTCTAGACCGTGTTTGATTATTGAAGAAAGGCAAGCTGTGAGGGAAGGAAGGAGAGATGAAATTGCATCCTGCCGATGAGTTGGTCGTGCCCAAGCTGGCGCGTTAGGTAAGAGCCATAGACGCCTAAATACCATAAGGGTCGAAGGCGTGGAGCGGGACGCCCACTGGCGGATTTGTCGGAGGTGCTCAGAGCGGTGTTGTAGGTGCTCAAGGAAGGAGTCTCCTGGCGCGCAGTGGATGCACCCGGCGGGAGCTGGCAGGCCGTCTAGGGTCACTTTCGTCGCTGGTGTCACTCAGGGCCCTGGGATCAGATCCTGGGCAAACTCACCTGGCATTGCCGACGTCGGCTGGGGATGGCCGGGCAAGGTCTTCTTGATGAAAACCCTGCACCCTTACTTATCCGACAGGCGCGCTTTCGAATCGATGGTATCCAAGTTATTCGGGGCGCGCAATTCCGAGTGCATATCGACCGCTCCGCCTTTGGACCTACGACCAGAATCGGATGGTGTGAAATGCTTCCGGTCATGGGGCAACAAGCCAACCTGCGGAATGTGGGTCCTGGCAGGTGGGAGATTGTCGCGGTCACGCTGGAGGGACGGCCGAAACAGACGGCCCGCCTTTTCCAGGACAACGCGATGTGTGGAGTAGCCGGAACGGTCTCCTTCACCGGCCCTTGTGTGGGCCTTGCGGATTACGCGCGCGGCCACCGCCGCGACCCTCAACAACCGCCACCGCAATCGTCTCAGCTACCGCACCCCATACGAGGTCCATGACTCACGCCCGGTTGTCGCACTTCAAAGTTGGAGGTATTCCTTGTTGCGGTTGTGTGCGCTCTCATCTGGTCAGTGTCCAGTAAGCAACCGCACTCAGGGCGGCGGCACAAGGCAGTGTGAGTAGCCATGAAAGCAGAATGCCAGATACCACCCGGTAGTCTGCCTGACGAGAAGTGGCCCCAATGCCAAAAAGTGCTCCAACGGAGACGTGTGTGGTAGAGACTGGCAAGCCGAAGATGCTGGCGATGATAACGAGAATCCCTGTCGCCAAGTTCGCGGAAAAGCCCTGACCGTGGTTCATGGCAGTAATCTTGTGGCTCATGGTCTCGGCCACGCGGCGTGCGTTGAGCACGCCGCCAACTGCTATGGCGATAGCAACCAAGAGCAACCCAAGTCGAATGTCGAACGCCTGCACAACCAACAGCAAAGCTGCAATCTTCGGAGTGTCGTTTAAGCCACGGGCAAAGCTGACGATCCCAGCACTCAGAAAATGGGCAGCGTCCATACCCCGCTGGCAATTGAAGCCGAGGAAGCTACCTGCATAACGCTGTGAACAATGAGCCTCCGTGTCCACGGCAACAGAAACAGCGTCCACTCGCTGGATGGCGAAAACTGAGGTGGGCTGAGGCATGGGGACAACCTGCTGCCCAGAGCCAATACAAACACAAGTCTCCTTCGTGATGCCAAACCGCAGCCTGACAAACCGGAATGCGACGTAGATACTCGCTCCAAGGAGGACGGCCAACAGCGGGCTCAACAACAACGGCAGCACGAAGTGCTTGCCGAGGACGGAAAATGCGACCTGCCCTCCTACCGCAGTCAAGCCACCGCCGACAATAGCACCCGTAAGAGCGTGGGTTGTGGAGATGGGAAAGCCGAAGCGGGTAGCCAAAATGACGGTGAGGCCAGCACCCACCGCCACCGCCATGAGAAAGTGATCGGATGCAACGAGCGAATCGGGCACAAGACCCTTGCCGGAGAATTTCTTCAACAAGGCGTGAGCAAGGAAGATGGAGCACACCGACCCGGCAAATGTAGTCACTGTGGCCCAAGAAATGGCTGTCCGGTAAGTGGCCGTCCGGCTCCCGAAAAGAGAAGCCACTCCCTTGAAGTTATCGTTGGCTCCGTTCGAGTAAGCGAGAAAAGCGACGGCGATGAGTAGCAGGATGGTCATCTGGTGATGCTGGCTAGTGGTACTGCTGGTTGCCCGAACGAATCGGATCAGGCGACGGCGAGCGGGAATGGAGCGAACCGAGCGGAGCGAGATAGACAACCGAAGATTGCCCGCAGGGCGCGAGCGGGGGCTCGCATCAACCGACATCGCTTGCCAAAGGCAATCCGAAGGGCAGCACTGGCGGGTGCTGGCAACCGTCGATGACACGACAGATGCCATCCGAGCCGTTGCCTGCATCCGTTTTGTTCGGCGTTGCGGTCATTTGCTTGGGGCTTTCATGTCCGGCACCACCAAGTCCTCGAGCTTGACGCGCGAGGACTTGAGATTTATCCGCACACACAACTGGGTCGGCTCGAACGGGCCTTGCGTCACGACCCAGTCGCAGTTGTCTGGAATAGAATGGTTGTCGAAGCGGATTGAGACGGTGATCCCCGGGCATTCGGCTAGGCTCTTGATAAAGAGGTTCAGCGGCACGGTTTCACCCTCATATCTGAGGCTGGTAAAAGAGTTGAGCCAGTGTCCGCCCAAAAACTTACAATCCGGGCGCTGAAGCACTGCCTCGACTTTTGCGCGTGCTGGAGCTGGAAACGAAGCCGGGAATCCGAGGCCGGGCTCCGTGAGTTCGCTCATTGCAGCGAACACATGGGCAACCAAGGCAAAGCACATCAAGAGGGAAACAAAGTAGAGTTTTGTTTTCATAGTCTTGCGTGATAGGACGGATTGAACCGGTGGCTTCTTAGCGGTCCTTTTGGAGAGATGCGAGCGAGGCCGAGACGCTTCGGATCAGGCGACGGCGAGCGGGAGGCGTCGATGACACGACAGATGCCATTCGAGCCGTTGCCTGCATCCGTTTTGTTCTGCTTGTGGGCTTTCATGTGGTGACGAAGGCGATTGAGTCATTGTTTAGACTGTGATTGGGTTTCGGGTTCAAAGACCCATTCAAAAGTCCGAAACCCATCGAGCCAGATCCCCTTGCGGTCGTGGACAATCATATCGGGAGAGAAGATGCAATGAACTTGGGTGGCATTTCCGTCAGACCAACCTCCCCCGATGCGAAGGTAAAAGACTCCTTCGTTATTGACGTAGCACCTGTCAAATCCAAGACCTCGCAGGCGGAGCGGGAGCTGTGCATCACTGAGGGATGTCTTCTTTATGGGGTCGGGACGACTTCGAAAAATCTCCTCCGATTCGCGATAAATGTTTCTCCACTGCTCACTTGTGTAATCTCCCATGCGCTTGCCAAGCTCGGTTGTCTTTTTGTCATAGCTGATGACACCCCTGATCGGCAAGGTCACAAACCAAAGAGCACATCCCCCGACAGCAGCGACCAACATGCTGCCTGACAGGAGCCGTCTCAAGCCGTGCGAGCTCGGTGTGGCTTTCATTTCTTGGCAGAACAATTGGATCACGAACAAAAACGTGGGTTTATGCTCGACGCCTTTATATCCGACGGTTTTGTTCGCATATTGCACAAAGTTAACAAAAGTGTGGCCATATTGGCAAGATCTCTGTTA
>Ga0075163_10007593_pt1 | contig 14320 bp, 24 predicted proteins | sample JI1023141ADNA_FD_71478 | JGI IMG/M metagenome (GOLD analysis project Ga0075163, IMG submission 71478) | Wastewater effluent complex algal communities from Wisconsin, to seasonally profile nutrient transformation and Carbon sequestration -... | ecosystem: Engineered > WWTP > Effluent > Algae...
TTGTAAAGTATCAAGAGATTTTTCAACTGGTACACCGGCCTTTACAATTTCAAGAAGGCCTTTTGATATTTGATCCAGTGATTGAGGTGATCTTGCGGATAGTTCTAATACTGATCTAGTCAATCTTTTAAATCCATTTTCAAGTCCCTCAGCTCCAAAAGCTGATTCATTTAATCTAGATCTAACTTTATCCATGGCCTCTTCAAACTCTCCAAATTCGGCCACTGCTTTTTTTGTTTCATCTATCAACGCATGGAGTGAGAAGGTCACGGCCAAAACTTTGATAAGATCCTTGGCGGCCGAACCTATATTGAAAAAACTTTTTTTATATTCTTCTTCAACTTTAACTGATGTTTTACCTAAATCATTAGCGGCCACTTCGGCCTTTTTAAATTGGCCGGTGATAACGTCAAACTCTCCCTCTAACTTTTTTGTTCCACTCACCATAGAGGTTATGTTATTTGAGAAAGTTTTGTTTAGTTTATTTATTTGATCGGTTAAAGTAACAAGGGCCTTACTTGAAGTTGAGACCGCTTGATTAAAGGCCTCAGCATTAGCGGAAATTGTGAGTTCTAATTCAGTGGCCATAAATTACCTCTTATATTGCAGAGCTTTTCTTTCCTGGGCCCTTTTCATGGCCAGCTGAATGGCCTTTTCTTTGTTCTCATCAAGTGGCATTATATCAACTTTTGTGAGCCGAAACTCTTTTGGTTTATAGGTTATTCCCTGTAATGCCGCATTGAGGGCCACTTCACTTTCTTTTCTTTCCATTATAATCAACAAATAGTAGTTAATCTCACTATAAGTCATTTTTAAAATATGTTCTTTGTCCCAACCGTACTGATAGGCAAACGTATCTAAGATTTGCGCCCAGTCGGTCTCATTCTCTTCGCTATTTCCGTCTGAATTTTTTTTTTATCAGCTCCACCTTCAATGATTTTCTTTAGCTCATAAAAGGCCTTTCTGGAAACTCCCATGGTCTCAGTGATGGCCAACATTATGGAAATTTTATCCTCCATACAACTAATGGCCTTTAGAAGGAGTGGGAAACCTCCCATGACAATTTCTTGAGTTTCACCAGAGTCAGATACCACTTTCACTTTCTGTTTTTTAAATTCAGTCTTATTTATAAGAAGTCGCCAGGCAATCCGGCAAACTTCCTTGTAGTCAGGGTTGGTTTCACTGAAAATTTCTGAAATTCTTTCCCCAGGATAAGTTTGTTTGATCCATATCTCGTCCTCAAGATTGATAAGTCTTAAATAGAATTTTTTGCCAGGGCATAGCTTTAAAACAAAATAGCTTTTACGAGGGGAAAGATCTTCAAGTTTCAACATTGTTAGTCCTAATAAAAAGGCCATTAAAATCTAATGGCCTTACTAAACTGTATTAGTTTATTAGAACACTATCTCACGCATACTAAAAACACCATTTTTTGTTGAATCATAGAATGCTTGAATTGTTAATTCGGCCGCTGAAAAGGCCTTTGTTGCAAACTTAATTGGTAGGCCGAGGGCCTTGCAATTGAAGCAATCGATTTCAAAAAGTCGACCTGACCCTTGTTTTTCACCAACAAGAAGGGCCCCAAAAGCTGGAAAAGTGTCTGATGTCGCTCCAACGGTTACATCAGTAGACCCACTGTTGATAGGTTTTACTTCAAAGGTAGCAGTGTCACCAGCAACAAAAGCAATAGTGCCTGATCCACCTGTTAGAGTTAGGCCATAATCGGCGACTGTCAAAACCCCTGCAGTTGTAATCGTAATAGGTGAGGCCGTGATTTTTAGTAAGTCATTTTGAAATAGTCCTGCATTTCCTCTATTAAAATCAACATCGGTCGAGGCGTAAACATCAACCGTTGTCGTGGAGGCGGCCTTGATTACATATTTACCAAACTTAAGATCAGTTTCATCACCGGCCGTTGCTGTCACTGTCGCAATACCAGTAGTGGCCTTAATAACACTTGTTCCATATTTATTAACTGCAGTGGAAACATTACCGGTAGCTTGCGCGGCCGATGCTGTCGGTTTTTTCCCAAGGGCCAACTCAAAAAGAAAATCAGGATATTCAGAAATATTTAATGCAATCTCACTTGTGATGAGACCATTTTCAATTTGCCATGGATAAGGATTAGACCCACCATTTAATTTAATCAACTCACCGGCAAGAGTCATCGAGCTAGATTGAAGGATCTTCCCGACCCCAAAAAATTCCCCCGTGGAACGATTGTACGGGGTAAAACTGTGAATTCCAAAAACGGTTCTGTTTGCGCTTAACATAGTGGGCCCCTCTTAGAAATTGGTATTTAAATAATATTTAACTACCAGTTTTGTTTTTATCATTAAAAAGTTTTTCTGATCTTTATAAATAAATTCAACCCCATTATCATCAACAATTTGATAATCCATTACCCTTGAGATGATATTAGTATTACTTAAAATATTTTGTATGAATGTATTTTGGTCTTCTAATAATAGCTTTTCAGCATCCTTTCTGGCCGTGAGATTTAATTCACTCTTGGTCGCCTTCCTAGTAAACGTAATCACAAAAGAACGTTCAAACATTTTTAAACGTTGTTCAACTTCATTCGTAGAAATAAGGCTTTCAACATGAACACCAAAACCATTTGATAAAGAAGGTTCAGTGTTATCAGTAATATCTTGTGGATTCTTTAACTCGGTCTTTGTAGGAAAGGCCGTAGTTATTGATGAATAGATATAGTCATAAAGCGTACTTATAAAACTCATATTCTCACTATCCCACCGCCTAGAGCGTCAATTTCTTGATCCTCTAAAAAAGCGTTTTGGTTAGTATCAATACTAAATTTTGTCACATTAATGGCCTCTGTGGCCATTTTTAAAGCTTCCGTTCTTTCTGCAATATAATCTTTTCCCAATGAAAAATAGATTAGGGCCAATGCTCTCCATGCCGTGGACATGTAGACATCTTCTAACCTTAAAAGATTCCCTTCATTCAAAACAATGCCCAACGTTTTTAATGATGTTAACGTTTGTTTTGATGCAAGAAATAGTTGTCTCGTAAAGTCAGTCTGGCCAGGGAAAGCATCCAGGTAGCTTGGGACGTCTACATCTAAACCTTCTAGTGTCTCCTCATTCGAGAAGAGATAAAATATCCTTTTGATTTTTGAGGTTAAAGTTAAGTCATTATTAAATGTTATTTTCAACCAATAAAGATTATAAATGGTGAACCCATTAAGATCAGTTGGTGTATTAATATCAACTTTGGAAGTATCTAAAACTTGAGTCCATGTCTTCTCTTTAAGTGGTGAAAATTGAATAGTGCCTGATTGGGCCAATGTTTTTCCGCCTGAGCTAGTGCCATCAAGGAGATCAACGGCGTCAACCCATTCAGTATTGGCCCAATATTGAACCTTCATCACTGATGATAAAGCATTTGGGACATCAACCCACGTATAGATCATATTAAATGGATAAGTCTTACCGATATAAATTGCATCCTCGGCCGCTACGATATCAGAATTAATTGATGTTGCTTCGCTATCATTTAAAAGTGATTGATCTGTATAGGTGAGATTGTCTTTTCTTATTATCCTTATCCAATTAGTCAACATCATATTTTATCCATATATTATATTTGAGTCATAATCTTGATTTTCAATTAAATTGCAATAAGGAATCTTTGCTACAAGATCCTCTAATTCAGTCGGTGATATTGAGTTGGGATCGTACCCTTTGAACCATCCAGAATATCCGGCCGAACGCATCGAAAGAAGCGATATCTCACTACAAAATCCAGAATAATCAATCCAGTTTTTATCATCTTTTGAGTGAGGGAACACCATGTCCTTTAGCCAATCCCAAACGAACCAAATCAACTCTGCGTGAGGATATATCTTTTCATTATACTTTCCCAACATCTCTTTAATCCATATTTTTGGATCAACTACATCGGGGAATTCATAAATCCTAAGGGCCACTCCTGGTTTATTTCTATACCTATCGACCTCAATTAAGTTTATTAATACTTCATCCGCTGATAAACCTAACTCAATACCGCATATTTCACCGATAATAGGGAAGCAATGACTGGCCGTAGGCCTGATACTCCCTTTATCCTCTGTAAAATATCTTACTACCTCTGAGATTGGATCATATTTATTAGTCGTAAAAGCTATTTTCATTAGTAAATCTCCTTATAATTAATAGAAGCAATACAACTTCCATTACCTGTTAAAGGGGTAAGCACTATTGAAAACGTGTCGACTATATTATCAATCGAATGGCCTAAAAAGTTTGTTTGTTCAATTGGTACTGGTATAGATCCTAATGCCGCTGCTGATTTAATATAACCACTGTCTATTTCAAGACCACCGGAAATTGATGTCGCTGAGACATTTTTTTCACAAGATGTTGAGTTTGAAACCCAAGAACCACCAGTGATCGTTGAACCAAGAAATATTTGATATAAAACATCGTTAGATGAAATGATAGTAATCCAACCGTTAGTTGGTAAGATTGAAACTTCCGAAACTTTTGGCCTAATAGAAATTGCTACAGTTTGTGCGCCAGAGCTCATGGGCCTTGTTGTAATGCCACAATTGGCCGTTCTTTGCATACCATGAGGAGAGACACCATTCCCCTCTACTATGACAGAACTGCAAACATGCTGCATAAGACTACTTGAACTAGTAGTAGCAATATTTTCAATCTCTGCTCTTAAATGAAGTTTCCCTGACCTTGTGTATACACCACTTGATATATTCCCATGAAGGAATTGATGGCAAAGAATTTCACGGCCATTGATAACGAATCCAAACCGAACTCGTCCTATCCCTAACCATTGATAGTCGATAAAAATTAATTGTCCTTTAGTTAAGTCTAAAGTGATTTTAGATTTACCTGTTCCATCTAGTTTGTCATGCGACCATTGCGATTGAGGAATAGCAGTATCAACAACTGACCCTGTTATCTTTGACCTTAAAACAACATTAACCGTAAATCCTGTTTGTTCTAAAAATATTCCATCACTCTCATCAAAGACACCAATTCGTTGTCTTAATCCAACTTTTGGAGAGCTAAAAACAAATGTCTGAAAGTGAAGTTTAGAAAGGCCTGTGACATAATAAAAGGCCCTTTTCGTTTGTCGTATTACTTTGTCACCACTTGCAGTTCCAACGGCCATTTCAATACAAGCATGATTGGCATTTCGAGTAGATGTACCACCACCGGTTAAGGACTCACTCCATTTTTCTGGTTCTTTATCAACTGAATAAATTGAATTGAAAATTGGATGGGGTAAACTGCAGCGCAAACGGCCAAAGGCGTCATGGTTTAACGTGTCAGTAAAACCTACTTTATAATAGTAGTCTGACATATCTCCCACGTTAACCTGTTCAGCAGCTTTTTTTAATGTCTCAATACCATGGTCATTGACGGCCATAATTAATCCAATTTCCCAAACTTCATTTCTTTTAATAAATCATCTGGCAATACAAAAAAGAGAGACCACTGCTTACCGTCGTAAACAGGGCCTCCTTTTATTTCGATACGGTAAGGGAGGCCATTAACATACCTGATAAGATTTTCAATCTTTTTAGAACTTATATATCTCAATCTAGTATTAGTAGGCACCCTATCCATATTTAAAAACCTTATGCGCCAGCTGGTAAATAATATTCAACTACAATGGCAATCTTACCGGTCAAAAGCGTTGCAGTAGCGATGGCCAATCGAACGCTACCTTTAGTAGCATCAGCAACATTTAAATAAATAGGTGCGTCGTTAGTATCATCCCAGATTAAACTACCAGCTGTTGCGCCATTAAAAACGGCATTAGCTGTTAAAGAAGCAACGGCGATTGCAGTTCCTGAATAGGCCGTTACGGTATCATTACCCCAAGATACAGTGGCCGATCCACCAGAAGTACAGGCCGTCAAAACTTTGGCAAAAACATCTTTGATAATTGCGCCAGTAGGGATAGGACTTTTACCATTTTTATCTGATAAAATTTTTGTCCCAATCGCTCCACCGTCAACGGCAAAGTCATAAACAAATTCTTGAGTGCAAATAGTATTTTTTACGCCTTCCATATATTCCCTTTTTCTTAATTGGTTTAAATAAATAAAAAACCTTAAGTAAGTTTCACTCATTAAGAGATAGTCACAACTCGTTTGTTATCGGTCAATTTCAGACCCCAAAGTAGGTCACTATTGACCCTAAAGCCCCTCTCCCCGGTAGAACCTAAATCATACTCAGCTACATTAAGCTGCTCTTGGATAGCTACAGTTAGATAGCTTGGATGAAGGAAATAACAAGTGTTGCCAACGACCGTTGTCATCCTAGGAGTGAAGCCCAAAAGATCAGTTTGAAATTGGCCCGTAGTCATTGGAGATCCACTAGGGATAAAATCACGTGATAAAAAGTTACCGGAAGTTGTCCCAAAGTTAAAAAGGTCATTCCATTGGTTAGATCCCAATACTGCAGCACGTCCTACCATATCAACGTTGGCAGCATCGAGAAGTTTTTTTGCAGCTAGGAAGTCCACCAATGCAAGCGTTGTTGAACTGGTATATCCAATTTGGTGGTCAGGTGCAGAAGCTGATGGGATTGTGTTATCAATAATGACTTGTTGGATTCTCTTATTGATGGCAAAAACGGCCTTCTCTCTTAAGGAATCCATGAATGGGAGAGATTGCTTTAAAGCAGTTTTTGTCACTTTAAAGTCTTTATATGTACGCTTGTTAATGGTCAATTGTTGACCGGAAACAGTGGCCACTTCGGTGTCACCTTGGGACCCTTCGGGTAATTCTGTTGCATCATCAAAGTCGGTGATTGTTGAGATGTTTAAAATATTACCGAGGTCAGTAATCTCACCTTCGTAATCTCTGTTTGTGATAATGGATTCAAGGAAAGGTTGTGATGCTCTAAGGACTTCGTAAAATCTTGCCGACCAAACTTGTGGGATAATGACACTATTGGCCGTTGAATCTTGATAAGGCATAAAAAAACTCCTAAAAAAGTGGTTAGTATTAATATTTCCTTAACCACTCATTAAGAATTTATTTTTTACGCATTTCGTTTATAGCTTTAGTATACGCCGCATAATCCTTTTTTTGCAATTCTAATATTTGACTACCAGTGAGTTGTTTAGGTTTGTCATCAAAAGTAGGTTGACCATTATTAATAATTGGAGGATTCCCCCCCTTAAACCAATAGGGCCTAATTGTTTTTAGATTCTCAACATACTCTTTGGCCCCTAAAATGTTTACCTTACCAGTTGATGTTGTTTCGATCTCAACGTTAGAGTTATCCAAAAGAGAAAGGTCATTAAGGGCCTCTTCACGGATACCCATTTTAAGGGCCTCTTGTTGGATGGCCGAATATTTTTTCTCTTTGATAAAATACTCTTTAAATTGACCATACTCTCCACGTTCACGCTCAAGATCGGTCTTATACTTGTCGGCCAACTCTTTAAACTGAGAGCTTTCTCTCATTTTCGATTCTTCTATTTCAGCTAATCTTTGGGCCAATTGTTGTCTTTCAGTCTCAATTTGAGCGACTTTTGATTTAAGATTGTTGGCCTGTTCCTTGTAGAATTGAGTGGCCCCTGATTTTTCTTTTTCAGCATCAACTTTTGGTGTCTCAACTGGTTCTGGCGGCAATGGTTGATCGTTTAGCTCTGACATTTTTACCCTCTCTTTTTATTTTTATTAAATAAGTTTACAAAAGAGGTCAGCAATTTACCAGTGATAACAGCGGAAAATTTTTGATCACCAATAGGGAGTATTGGCCTAATGACGTGACTTTTACCGGCCCCTAAAAAGTTATGGTATTGGAATTTCTCATCGGTAAAGTCTATTGATATGCCTTCTTTTTTATCTTTAAAGACCATTGAGTTGATCATCTTACCAGAGAGGATTAGGTTAACAGGGCGTACTTTTTTATCGAATTGCTTATATCGTCCTTTATTAATGGCCTCTTTATAAGATGGTGAATACTCCTGAAAGCGAGGTGTGCCAGAGCTTCCACCTCCTCCACCCTCAACTGGTGATTGGCCTCTTTCCAGTGATGCTATGATCTCTTCTTTTAAAATCTTTTTGGCCTCAACTTTCCATTCATTGGTAGTTTTTTCCACAAGATCATCTTTGGCCCTTTTTAAAAGTGTTTCGAGTGTCCTTGTAGCTGAAAGGGAATTAAGATCTATTTTCATAAGGCCCCTAAAGTTTAGATAGGAAATATGACTTAGACTTATCAGATTTTTCGGCCAGGATCTCGGCGATCTTTTTTCTGATATCTGGTTTAAATTTTTCATCATCATCAGAATTTGGGATGAACCTTCTCTCTGGTAATTCTGAGTCCCCTGAAAAATTGCAATGACCATCGGCCTTTGCAGCTTCCTTCCCCCATATCCCAACCTCTACTATTTTACCCTTATCTTTAAATGTCAGAGCGTCGAGCATGTCCCCTTTAAGTTCTAAGTTGGCCTTAGTTGATCCAGAATATTTCTTTTTATATTCCTTATAACTAGGAGATAGTGGTTTGAATTTTCCATATCCACTAACAGGAGAGGCCGCACTTCCAACCTTCTCTAATATCGCCTCAACAAGATATGTCCCAATCTCCTCTTTAGCACTATCTCTTTGGTCAGGATCGAGATCACTTAATGGTAGTTCAAGTTTGTAAGTCACTTTGCTGAGTGCCATTGTCCTCTCCCATATTCATATTGACTTTGTTGTCCATTGGTTCAGTAGTGTCTTCATTATCGTTTTTAGATTCCAATAAAATCTTTTGAATTTCTGCTTTGTCCTCTTCGATCTCTTTTACTTTTGCCTCGGCCTCTTCTTTTGATAAGTCAGGATTATCTCTCATGAGACTATCTATACGAGAATCAAGTCCTAAATCTTGTCTTTGACCAATAGCATCTAGTTTTTCTTTTTCCGTCATATAGGGAGATGGCTTTGAGAATTTGGCCACTAGTCGGACATCCTCGTTAAGGCGTCCAATCTCCATGAGATCGTCTACTAATAACTGCTTATCAAAGTAGTAATTAAATATTCGAGCAATAATTTTGTATTGCAGGGCCTCTCCGTCCTTATAAATTTGTTGTTGGTCTTCAATATCGTCAGTGTTAATTGATCTTTTGATCATCTCCTGTACACCACTTTCAGCATTGGTAGCAGAAAGTTGACCTTGAATAGTCCCTGGTTCTAAGTCATTGGTTGAAAGAAGGAGAGCGATAGTTTCATCAATAACCCTTAGATGTTTATCAGCGTCAAAGTTGGGATTAGCAAAACCCATGGAAGGAGTGGGATCTCCTTCCTCCACTTTGATAGTTATCCCTTTACGTGGTGATATCTCAAAATTCGCAGGAATGTTTTTACCAAATAGATAAAAGTAACCGAACCCTTGAAACATCTGAGCGTAGTTGAGGTCAGTCAAAAGCATGTTAACAAGGATCGAATTGTCAGGTAAATCATCCCCACCGACTGACCAGTATTGGCCATCTTGATATCGTGAGAAGTCTACAAAGGGGAGAAGTTGGAAAGGGTTTGAGTTGTCTGTTTCTTGTAGGCCTTCAATGACCTCCCCTTTTTCATCGGTTGTAAAATGATAGTTGTAGCTCCACCACACGTAGTGCTTTAAAGGGAGATCCTTATCTTCTGGAGAGTCGGCAATTATTTGATCACGATAATCACCGGTTCTAAATGATGTCATTAGATTGTTGGTTGACCGATCGGTTGAGTCAACTGTTGCCGTGTTGGCCGCATTGCGTCTATTGAAATAGGAAAATATGTACACTAGTGGCATTTCTGGATTGGTATCATCCTCAATGACGTCATAAAGAAATGGGTTTAAAGGTTGAATCTTTAGTTTGTATTTTTGGGAGACTGGACACTTAAAAGGCAAGATTCTGTTTGAGGCGTTACGCTGCAGCTCATTCCATTTATTGGTCTTTTTCATGGTGGAGTTAACGCCAAGACAACCATAGAGTTTTGCAATCTGCGCTTGGGCCTCCTCATTGATAGTGCCGTCTTTGTTGTAGGCCTGCCTGACGATACCGTCTTTATATACCCGAGCTTTTTTATTGATAATCTTTTTAGCAATGGAGATATTGGCCACTCTGTTGATTACAATTTTGGCCGTAGTCTCTCCCATCTCACGTCGGATTCTTTCAATGATATAGTATTTTGTAAAATCATTGAAAAGATCATATCGTCTTTTGGCCTCTTTTTTTCGTAGGACATTTTCACTTGATTCAATTTCAGTGATTACTTGTGCCCTAAAGTCTTTATCTAAAATGTTTGATTCATCTGAAATTCTCATTACCCCTTCCTTTACATATTTAATTCACTATAACCTTTTCCTAAATTTTCGCTGTTTAGTTGTCGCATCACTGCATAACCAATGGCCGTGGTCACGTGCTGATAGCGTTTTTCATCCTCAATATATCCTGACCCTTTTTTTAGGGCCGTTAACTTTAACCCCTCTCTTACAACTTTACATTTTTTTGTGACAAATAGGCGAGACTTGCCTTTAGAGTTTTTTAGTATGCCATTCATAGTAACATGGCGGGCCCTCACGGAAGGGTTAGCTAAAGGAACATCAATAACATGATCAATTGAATTTTCTTTCAAATACTCCTTAATAATTTGATAGTCAGTTTTATTTGATTTAGTTGTTCTCGCACGGCCTGAGGCGTCACCGTTAATAATGTACTCAAAGTCACGGGTAATAAGTCCTCTCTCATAGGCCTCTTCACAAGCTTGTAAAGTATTGGCCCCTTCAATAATCACTTCATCAAAAATAATAAAGGCCCCCTTAATGTATTGCATGAAACAGGATGAAAGTGGTTTACCTATCCCAATGTTAAAGTCCCATGTCCAAATTATTGGATAACCAGGTATAGGTTTAAACTCTTCAATCTCATTTTGTTCTGAATAGGCATAATAAATAACCTCTGTGTTGATCTCAATCCACTCTCCTTCAAGCATCCGGCGAGCTTCACGAGCATCAAAAGTTTCATAAAGTTGGTCTATATACCATGGAGGTAAAAAAGGATTGTCACGAGTTTTAGAATAGAAGACAAAGCGAGAGGGGACACCTGCAGTCATGAAGTATTTATAAATCTGACCTGATGGACTCGCTGGATTGGTAGCATTTAGGACAAATGATTCTGGTACGTGGGGAAGTCGGCCTACCCTCGCTCTCATCTCTTTATAAAATGGCCAATAGTCATCATTATTTTCTGTTAACTCTTCAATGCAAGCGGCCGATGCTTCCACTGATCGAAAGCGTTTAAAGTTTTTATCGGCCCATGACATGGAGGTAAAGCGTGAACCATTGTAAAACTGAAAGTCACCATTTGTTTTATTGTACTCATAGTCAACACCATCCTCTAAAACTCCCTCCATATGTTCAATGATTTTTAAATGGAGTGTACTTTTTAAATCATCTAAGGCCTTCCGTCCTAGAATGACATTTGACCTTTTGTAAAGCATTGCATGAGTGACGGCCACATGGGCCATTAGAAGAGATTTTGCTGATCCAACTGATCCAGATAAGAGGATCTCCACTACACCTTTGTTGTAATCCCAATCTCTTCTAATCATTTTTAAGACTTCATATTGAAATGGAATAATTGTAGGATTAAATTCTTCAAGATTAGGTGTACTAGTCGACCCTATCTCCGTCGAAAGCTGGTTCAGCATTGGCAACACCCTCTTGAATTTCTTTTATCCGGTCATTTTCTTTTTGCTGTTTGATGAGAGCAGCTTGAGAGACTATTTCTTTTTCTTTGATCATGATCACTTGTTTTGCAAAGAACAGGGCGTAATCGCCTGCTACTCTTTTAATGACATCTAGAGTTACAAGATCAGGCATTTTAAACTGGGCGTAGCGTAGTTCTGAAACAACTTTTTCAAAACATCTTTCACGAGCTGGATGATTTATCACAAAGCTGATTATGTCTTCTTTATAAAGATGTTTATTAAAGGCCCTTTTAATCCTAGTCTCAAACTCTTTTTTAACAATTTCAGAGATCATCGTTCAGCGTCCTGAAGAAATTTTAGCTGATCAACTGGTACATCAACCGTCGCTGGCTTTGACATTGTTGCTATATATTGTTGAGCATCCATATTCATCACACGAGGTTCTAACACTTCGGACTTAACATAAATTACATTATGAGTATGTCGGTCTTCATTAGCAATTTTTTCAGACATTGAGTTTTGTATAGGTGGAGAGCATTTACCTACAAAATTACCTTTTGAATCAATCGACAACTCTATTTGATGAGTATGGCCTCCTACGTGATTGCATCGATCTAACTTTTTGCCATTGGAGTCATACGTATGAAATATATGACAATGCTCCATTGCTACTAGTTGTTTTTCACGGCCATCAACACCAATATTTTTTAGCATTGTGGCGACTGCAAGTTTAAACGTATCGGTCATGATCTCAATTTTGCCATTCATAATCCTATTAGCATTTTGAAAATCATCAATACGTGGTGCATCCTGTTCGGATTTAGTATCTTCTTTTTTAGCTCTGGCCATCCGGTTCCTCTTTAGTAACTGTACTTGTTGTAATTATTTCTTCTTTCTTACCCATTGCGTAATTAAATGAGATTGTTCTTGTCTCGTCTTTAGTCTCTTTAGGTTTCCCAATTCTTACATTGAAAATCATCTCAATAGATTGCCTGTCTCCTTCAACAATTGCTTTGTTCATGAATCTCATAAATAACAATTCGAGACAGGGAATTTTTTCAGGATCAGCTAATTTTTTTTGTAATTCACCAAATGTTGTAAAGCTATATTTATCAATTATGGCATTACCATAGGCCCTTGTAATTTGCTGAGATTTTTTAAGCATTGGATCCATTGGTAAATTTCTTGGTGATCTTACTGAATGTCCTTTTTCAAATGGTCTACCCCTCGCCATTTTACCCCCTAACATCAGAAAGGCCGCTGCAAGCCGTTTTGTCAAGTATTAAATCAGCTTTACATTTATTTTTTAAATTATAACGGTTATCCCTTAAATTCCTGATACACCTTTGACATATCTTATCATCATTGCAGTAGTCTAATTGCTTACATCGTGAGCACTCAATTAGATGTCTATAAATAACTTTGTTAGTTTGAACACCCATTATTTAGGCCTTTCAGAGAGAGCTAGTTTTTTTCTCTGATACCACTCTCTTTTCCATGCACTGTCTTTTAATCTAGCACTGCATGTAAAGCAGACGTTTTCTAAGTTACAAAGCTCAGGTTGACCGCAATGCTTACAGTCTGCGTAGTTATTAAAGTCTTTTTTAGTGTGCTTTGCCATTTTCCATTTCCAATCTAAAGTAGAGGCATTTTAAATCTAGATCCAACATCATTTTTTTAATTAGTTCATTCGGTCTTCTTGCATTCATAACTTCTAAAAAATGGATTGCTTTTATAAGTGAATGTCTGACCATTCGTGAGTTAGAACAAATCATAGTTTATCAAATCCTTCAACGCCTCTTTCTTCCCTATCTTTTTTTCTATGCTCTAACCAATGCAAGGCCTCATCTAATTTTGTTATAACAATAGCATTTTCACGGCATGGAAACTTTTTATTTAGGCCTTCTATAATAGTTTTTGCGGCAAGGATAAGAGCGTCTATTTGGCAACCATTGACACCAACTTCTTTTATGGGCCCTGTTTGTAGTGTAAAAGAAAGACTATGTTTATCATGACGGGCATAAATATATGAAAAAGGTCTAATCTCCCTCTCAAATATTTTCCAATCCATAGCTCCCGATTCATCAAACATTTCTGGATGAAGTTCTTTCAGTTGATCCATGTGAACTATTTGATATTGTCCTAATTTAGATAATCCTTTTAATGTCTCTAGTCCCATTTATTATTCCTTTAAATAACCGTTTGATTAAATCCACTGCACTCCACATTTATCACATTTATAAACATTCCGATCAAATTCACCATCATAAAAATCATATTTCAAAACGCCATTACATTTTTTATTTGGACAATAGCTAATAAAAAAACGAATAAATATATGCTTTAAATATGTAAAAAATTTCATAATTTATAATCAACTCTCATTTTCTTTTTAAATATTTTTCTATATATACTTTTCGTTTGATTGAATCCACTGTCCATTATATTAATGATTAATTTTTTTATATTCATTCTATCGCCGTAAAGTTTAAATTGAATAGTTCGTTTGATGCTAGGCCTCGTGACTTATCCCACCTATAGACTACTAAATCACCTTCATTTATTTCAATCCATTCATTTTCTATTTCAATCATAAAACCATATTCATTTGTAGAACCGTATATATTGTTTTTACTT
>Ga0075163_10007594_pt1 | contig 14319 bp, 9 predicted proteins | sample JI1023141ADNA_FD_71478 | JGI IMG/M metagenome (GOLD analysis project Ga0075163, IMG submission 71478) | Wastewater effluent complex algal communities from Wisconsin, to seasonally profile nutrient transformation and Carbon sequestration -... | ecosystem: Engineered > WWTP > Effluent > Algae...
TATTAGATTTGCATCAGCGTGCAGGTGCAAGTATGTAAGCAGATGCTAAATCCATGTTTTCATCCAGCTTTTTTTGTATTTTTAGCAATAGATGTAGATTGGATGAGTGCAGTGTTATCTTCAAACCCTAAAAAGTCAGAAATCTATATAAACCTAAAATTTTATATGTGAATTTTCGCTTTTTGATGTTCATTTTGCTGATGTGGCTTTGTTCATATCATGCAAAAAGTCAGAACTTTTATTTTAAAGCCCATTTTGGTGCGATGTATTACCAAGGAGACTTGGCTCCTAAACCATTGGATTTGAGTTTTGGGCCTGGTAACCTATGTTGGGGCATTTCAGGTGGATATGGTATTGCTGATTGGGCTACGATCCATACTAGATTTATGATAGGACGATTGTCGGGCGATGATGCATTTGCTGACGATATAAGTAGAAAAGAACGCAATCTAAGTTTTGCTTCACCACTTTACGAATATGGCCTTTATACAGATCTCCTTGTAAATCAGCTATGGAAAGGCCTCAATAAATACAAAATAAATTTATACATCACTGCAGGGCTAAACTATATACAATTCGATCCACATGCATATTATAAAGGTGCTTGGGTACAATTGCAACCCTTAGGTACAGAAGGCCAAACAATACCTGGTTCTGGTAAGAAACCGTATTCGCTGTCTAGTATTTCTAGGTTTTATGGTCTTATTGTGGAGTTTGACTTGTCTAAGCGCTTGTCTTTTGGTATGGAAGTTAGTCCACGAAAGGCATACACCGACTATCTCGATGATGTGAGCGGCACCTATGTAAACTACAACGAAATGGTCGCTGCTGGCAATCCACTTGGCGCTGCACTTGCAAACAGAACCGGAGAATATCTGAATACTGGACCCGTTTTATTGCCGACAGGTACAGGTCGAGGCCGAGCCGATAAACAAGACTGGTACACCCATTTTGGCTTGTATTTCAAGTATAGATTAGGCAAAGGTAAATTTGTACCCGTATTCAACTTGCCTGATGATTCAATGCCCAAAGAAGAGCTTGAACAAAAACAGTAATGTAATCACTTCAAAATTCACTACCTTTGCGGTATGAGACAAGAAAAACCCATAATGCACGGTCTGAAGGTGATACATGAAGACAATCACCTGATTGCAATCAATAAACCTGTTGGTGCCTTGGTACATGGTGATGAGACTGGTGATGAGACACTTGCCGATGCAGTCAAGCAATACATCAAGTTGAGATACAACAAACCCGGTGACGTTTTCCTAGGTGTAATCCATCGCTTAGATCGTCCTGTGAGTGGTGTCGTTATTTTTGCCCGTACATCCAAGGCATTGGTTAGGATGAACAAGATGTTGCAAGAAAAAACCATTTCTAAAAAATACCTGGCTATCGTTTCCATCAGACCTGAAGAACTAGAAGGCACACTGACACATCACCTTACTAAAGATGAATCTAAAAATATCGTAAAAGCATACGCATCCAAAAAACCTGGATCTAAAGAAGCAACTCTTAAGTATAAACAAATGGGCGAATTGGATGGAAAGGTATTGCTAGAAGTAGAGCCACTTACTGGAAGACCACATCAAATCAGGGTACAGTTGTCCAAAATAAATTGTCCTATTGTCGGAGACTTAAAATATGGTGCCGAATATCCACTACCTGATAAGTCTATTGCCTTACATTGCAGAGAGATGTCATTTATACATCCTGTGACACTCGAACACGTCACCATCAAAGCATTTCCACCTTCTACTTTCCCTTGGAATACATTCCCAAGATAAGATTTTCAAGTCATCAGAATCAAGTAGATAAATCCTAAAGCAATTCGGTAATATCCAAATGGTTTGAAACCATATTTGTCCACAAGATTTAGAAATATCTTTACGGCAAACCAAGCGGATATGGCTGCCAACACCAAACCAATGGCTAATAATTTCCATTGATCGGCCGTAAAATCTATTGGTGTCTTGAGCAAGTCGTAGCCTGTAGCCGCAAACATAGTGGGAATCGCCAAAAGAAATGAAAACTCCGTAGCTTGCTTTTTGTCTAATTTATTGAATACACCGCCGACAATAGTTGCCGCAGCCCTAGAAGTACCTGGGATCATAGACAAACACTGGACAAGACCGATGTAAAAGGCATTTTTTATGGGAATATTTTCCAAAACATCTACCTGAGAAGCCTTCGCTTGTACTTTATTGTCAACCCAAATCAAGATAATACCACCGATAATCAGTGAAACAGACACTACTATATCATTAAACAAATATGCTTTGATAATGTCATAAGCCAAAAATCCGATAATAGCAGTAGGGATAAAAGCCACCAACAATTTTATATAAATATCAATACCTTGAAAAAATCGTTTGATGTACATGAGTGCTATGGCCATGATTGCACCCAATTGAATACAAATTTCGAAGGTTTTGACAAATTCATCATCGTGGATTTGCATGGCTGAAGACGCAAGAATCATATGACCCGTAGATGATACTGGAAGGAACTCGGTAAGTCCTTCGATTATAGCCAAGACGATGGTATTCCAAATATTCATACGTTGATTTTATTGAAGCTGCAAAGGTATTGTATTTTTGTCGGACAACTCAATATTTTAAGGATAGATTCCCCACTCACCGCACCACCGTCACATCACCCGACAAGGTCGAAGTATAACCATCGGGTAGGCGGATGACCGCAAGCCACGTAAATACGCCGGGCACGACATCGCGACCTTGGAACTTGCCATCCCAGCCGAGTAGTGGATCGTTGGTAGGGAAGTTTTCTTGTAGAAAGAGGAGATTGCCCCAACGGTCATAAACGGATAAGGAAGCGATGGTCATCGCGGTGTTTTGACTATAGCCAGTAAAAAATCCATTGATACCATCGGGTGAGATGATATTGGGAAAGAAAATGTCCGTTGACTTATTGATGCGCAAATCTAGGATGTGGACAGAGTCGCAGTCGAAAGAAGTAAGGAACTTTTGGGTATAGATGCCTGACTGAGTGTAAGTGGTGTTATTTACATCCCAAAGATAATCCTGATTTGTAATGACGGTATCGACAAAAAGATGTTGCGGACGGATGTCGAGCACCAAGGTATAGGTGGAATCGCAGCCATCACGGGTGATAAACCGCTTGGAATACCTACCTGTATGGTCGTAATTGCTGCCATCTATCGGCCATAGATAGGCGCCACACTCTGCGATGGTATCTTCGATTTGGTAAGATGGTAGGATGCGCAGATCCAAGGTGTAAGTCGAGTCACAACCAACCGCATTGGTAAATCGTTGGCTGAAGATACCCGAGGTATCATAAGTCAAGCCTGTTTGTGGCCAAGTATAACTATCACACGTGGCTATGTGATCGGTCAATGTCGATGACAAGATATTGAGCCGCAAAGTGATCGTGGAGTCACAACCGAACTGGTCGCTGAGTATATGGGTGTAGATACCGGTACTATCCAAGGTATTGCCAAAGAAGGTGAGGCTATCGCATACATTTTCTGTGGTGGTGGATGCTTGTGGCTGGTGGATCGTGATGTTATACACTGTATTGCTGTCGCACCCGTTGCTATTTTGTCCTTCAATTACTAATTTTACATCGTTAAAAATCGGAATGCTGCCACTCACATAATACACTTCACAAGCACTAACATCTAGGGTATCTGAGGTGGATTTGCTAATGAGGAGATGCAAGGTCATGAGGCTATCGCAGCCATTTTTATTGCGGATGGTCTGGGTATAAGTACCAGATGTATTGTGTACAAATGGATCGTTGTCCCAGTAATAGGAATCACAGGCCGTGACCCATTGTTCTGATGTAGTGGGCTGGTGGACAGTCAGATACAAGGTAGCTGTAGAGTCGCAACCTTGTGCATTTTTGGTTTGGAAGAGATAGGTGCCACTCTGGTCATAAGTCTGATTATTCCATGTAAATGAAGCACAAGCAGTTTGATTTTCATTAGAGAAAGTAGAAGATAGGATAGATAAGCGTAAAGTAGCGATACTATCACAACCACTCATACTGATGCCCGTGAAGGTATAATCACCTGCTGTATCGTAGGTCTGCCCATTCCACGTGTAAGAGTCACATGCAGTAACTGGAAGCTCTGTATGAAGGACATCGCTGATGGTGAGATCCAAGGTGACGGTACTATCGCATCCATGCTGTGTTTGGGCTTGGAAGGTATAGATGCCGGACTCGGTATAAGATTGACCATTCCAGACGAAGGTATCACAAGCAGCATGGGTCATGGCTACATCTATCGAAGGAAACACCGTTAGATCTAGCGTGACGATGGAATCGCAACCGTGGATATTTTGAGTGCGGTAGGTATAGATACCGCTTTGATTATAGGTTTGTCCATTCCAGATAAAGTATTCGCAACTTTGTTGGGTCAGATTAAGCTGGTCGGATCGATATACGCTGAGATTTAAGGTCGTGATGGAGTCGCAACCATTGACACTTTGTGTATCGTGGATGTAGCTACCATCGGAGGTATAGGTTTGTCCGTTCCAGGTGTAAGTATCGCAGGCCGTTGCAGTAAGGCTGACGGATTTAGTGGTACTTACCACCAACTCCAAGGCCACGATCACACTATCACAAGCATTCATATCTGCTATTTCATGGATGTAGGTACCCGATGCCGAGAGTGCCTGTCCATAGAAATCATAACTATCACCTTGGCATATCTTTTGTTGGGTTTGGGTGAACTTCGGAGCCGGAAGGATAAAGACATTGTCAGTATAGTCGCACTCGTCGATGTCATAGGATGCGGTGTCCGATACCATGATCGGGTATTGGTCGGTATTGACGATCATGTATAGCGAGGTGAGATTGTTTGCCGTAAAGGTATAGGTGAGTCCTGAAAGCGTATTGCCTGCGGCAAGATCTGCTACTGTGCGATAGACGCCTATGAGTGTACCACCTGCTTCGGGATTGCCATTGTAGAAGGCTACTGCCAGACCCGATAAAGCTGATGCTGATGCATCAAGCCGATTGTGTACAGAAAAGTTCACGGTATATTGTTGCGTGGTGACATCATAATCGATACATGCTGCCGTACCCGTAAGTGAGGCAGCTACTACCGGATAATTACCATCTTCGTCGATGAGCGACTCTTGTACCATGAAGTTGTTGTACTTTCCATTTTTATACGTAGCAGGATTGTGCATATACTGCGGCACGGTACCATCGTCATTGATGAAGAGTGGATTGTAAGCATATTGGTGCCAAATATTGCGGGCTGGTGCCCATCGCTGGCCTGGTGGTGGGCCGAAGACTACCAGTTTGCCATTGCGGTCACTTCTATTTGCTGCACAGGTGACACATATTTTGGCTTGCCCTGAGCCATCTATATCGGCGACGATCGCCATCTCTGCTGATGTGCCCGAGATGCATGGGTAGCTATATAGCAATGTAGGTGAACTATTGATTAAACTAAAGATTTTTAACGATACTTCATCTCTATGGATCATTTCCTTGTTGCCGTCACCATCAAGATCAAAGAGGGTAGGTACAGTTCCATTTGAATTGTCAAAGATTGGTAGATTCCAATTGGATTGTATTGGTATTGCTTGTTTATAAGTATAGTTTTTTAAAGTATCGTTGATATTACCAACTCCTACTATAAAGAAATTGATTTTATTGTTTAAATAATCAATCATAATTGGGCCATATCTTGCACTAGGGCTGTCATTGGTTGTAAAAAGCAACTGGGTATTATTATTTTTTAAAGTATACCCATACAAGTCTATATTTATTGGTGGAAACAATTGCGTAAAACCGCCACCTGAAACGGCCACATCAAGAACTCCGTCTTCGTCAAAATCAGCTATGGAAGTGAAGCCATCTGCCAATCTGCCAATATCAATATTGTAGGGATTCATGGTATTGCCTGTTTGTCCATAGGGATTAGTTATATTAACTTTATAAATGGTATAACCTGCTGCCAATTCGAGTTGGTTGTCGTTGTCAAAGTTGGCTGCAACACTTATAGATTGTGTTCCTCCAGCACCAGCTGTGGATGATTTCCCTGTACCATTTTTGCCTCCATCACAAAGTTTGGACCCTGTGGTTGCATTAAAGATTTCGTTGTAGATATACACTTCTGCAATGCCATCTTGGTTGAAATCTGCTACAGCCAAGCTGCCTCCTAAGTCCATTTCTAAAGGTGCTTGATTCTTACCATAAGTATCGTTACTGATCCAAAGTATATTCCCATTAAGGTCATAGCATATCAAACGACTACGCAAATGGTCTGGATTTAAGGTAGATTCTGATGCTGCTACTATGATTTCTTTTTCGCAATCGTTATTGATATCTGCAACTAAAAAAGTACCAGTGCCTCCATATCTATAAAACGCAGTATTTAAAGATATAATTAAATCTTTAGAAATGGTATTATAGATGATTATTCCATTACTATTGATTAAGTGTTCTTGCGTCAGATTTAATTCAACTGGTTTTGCCACAAAAATTTCAGGAATGTTATCATTACCCATTACATCCATGACCTTAGGAGTAGAGAACATGCCAATATTATCTATATCCCAGAGTTTCAATGCAGAAAAAGGTTCTGTGGAAATTGGTTCAAATTTCTTTTGTGTAAAGCAAAGAGAACTACAAGGGCTTTGAGAAAAATTATTTTTGAAAAAGAAAAAAAAGTTCAGGCTAAGAATGATTATTTTTTTGCTAATCATTAGAATAAAATTGATATAAAACCGAAGGACAAATAGTCCTTCGGTTTGTTGTGATAGAATTTATTTCTTAACGAATTTCAAACTCTGAATTCTTTGCTCTTTATTCAGATATTGCAAAATATAAATGCCAATCGGATAGTTAGACATATCCCAAGTGTATTTAGTGCCAGAGAAGGACGTGCTATGGATTATCCTTCCATCTATGGTGAGCACATCCATCTTGGTAACGTCAAGATTAGATAGTATGGTCAATTCATGTCCGTTAATAGGATTAGGAATGATTTTTACTTCATCATAATTCTTAATTGCTTCAGGCTTCTCTTTTGGAGGAGGCGGTGTTACATTGAAATTGCCAGAACCACAATCTGGATGTGTGACATTGATAACTTTGAAACAAGTAGGATTTTTACAGCTACATCCACCGCCAGGACAGGTGTAAATGACCAGTGTAACATTTGATGATGTAAATGGCCCTACTTGCCCACCACTTGATACAGACACACCGCCACCACTGAAGGTATTGGGGCTTACGAAACAAGCGGAATTAGAGCCATTGTTGTCGATATTGAGCATCACCGTGTATGGTGAATTAGGAGAATCTGTCTCACACTTTACTTGATATTGCACATCCAGATCACAACCTAAATCTGAACAAGGAGTAGGTGGACAAATGGTAATTTTATTGAAGCAATCAAAATTTACCCCATCCCTAACTACATAACTTACACATGATTGCTCTAATGCATTTGTAATGGGAATAGGAGTGCCGTAGTTACCCGAATATAAAATATTTCCAATTAAATCTTCAACCTTGAAAGTACCTCCAATCAGGCTTGGGATATTTAGGGTAAATGACCATTGATCAGGAGGCCCAGGTATGCAGGAGACATTATAAATATCGATACCTCTGAGTTTGTTACAACCAGAACAAAAATCTGGAGGATCAATGATGTATTTATAAGTACAATTACCGATGTTGACAATCATCTCCCAACTACCTTCCTGAATGAGGAATGGGCCTAAAATTAATGAAGTTACTCCCAACCCGCTGGTTATGTAAGAAATACCAGATTCATTAGGATAAGGATCTAAAAGCCTTCGAGATATATCCCAACCTACATTTCCTATGTCATTGACTTTTACTTGTACCATATAATAATCATCAGAAATATTGGTTGCTGTTTTGTTATCGTTGCAACCCAATACATTAAAATCAACGCTATACAAAGCCTGAAAGAGATTTGGATAAAGATTAATTGAGTTACTAAAAACAACAGGAAGGTAACCACCACCATTTTTCTTAAAATATCCAGCAACAAATATCTCAGTGTAACTTCCTGAGCCAAGCTCCGACTTGTTTATCTCAAAACAGAATTTTTTATTAATAGTGTCGATTGTGACATTGGTGATATTAAAACCAGGTACGACAATAGAGTCCAATTGCCAAGTCCCGCAAAGTGTAGGGTCTGAATATGAACCACAAATTCGAGCCTTATCTGCGTTACATGAAATATAGTCGATACCGATACCATTGACCATTGGTGACTGCTCAGAAAGAGTAATACTGCCCAAAGCACTACCCGTACATCCTGAGCCTTCACAAATCCCGTCGATATATGCATAACCATTATGACCACCTTGACCACAATCAGCCATTGTTATTTCTAAAGTTGCAATATTGCCTATCTGAGATTCAGGGATTTTGATCCTGTGACAGGTCCAGTCTAATACATCAATTAATTCAGCTTGGGTGCAACCGGGTTCATTATAAATACTATCACACTCCAGAATTGCAGCATCGAAACACAAATTTGTGTAAGGTGCTAAATCACATGCAATGCTAAAAAATGGTTGTTGATTAATATGCGGATTATTATTTGGATTTTCTAATCCTATAGAATACCAAACCGTAAATTCTCTATTTTCTTTAGTAACAAGAAATTCCTTTTTAAGTCTGTTGACTCCTTGATCTCCATTACATAAAGATCCTAAAGTTGTATGATTATATAAGTCATTTATTTTAATTGATTTTGTTCCAAATTTTACATGTTGAATGCCTGTAAGCGGATCAATCCCTGGTGTCATAATTTCAAACTCTCTAAATGAAGGCATAGGAATTTGAGTAAATACCGATGGATATGATCCATTATATGGATTACAAGTATTGCTTCCTTGAGTAAACTCTGATCTAAATCCAGTATAATTTAAGAAATCCTGTTCAAATCCTCCATTATCACAAATTGTGACAGTGGTATTTGGGGAGTATTGTTGTTGATCAGGAAAATAAATCTTCATATACTCATCCATATTCGCTTGGATAAATGCGTGTTTTTCGGCTTCGGCAGCCCTTGCCTTTATTTCTTGTTCAGTGACGACGTGGTGCTTGTCACAGGTGTGTCCGTAGAGTTCTTTGGCCTTAGCCATGTTCGTGTCATCAGATAGGTAGCGTGTGATGTGGTCGTTCATACGTTGTGTAAAGTTGTTTTGGTCTTTTGACTGACCATAGTTGCTGGATATAAATAAACAGCTAAAAAGAAAAATTGATAACAATTTTTTCATGATTGAATGTTTTTTTTTGATTAAAAATAATAAAATACATTTTTTTACAGCGGATACGTATTTCTAATTCTTAATCCCATTAAGGCGGCACACACTCAATACATCGTATAAACTTAATTACATTGTATTGTATTGTATTGTATTGTATTGTATTGTATTGTATTGTCGGCATAGCATCATGTTTCTGTTTTTATAATTGTAACAAATATAAGCTTTTATTTTGGGATATACTACAAATGCCCATTTATTTTAAGAAAAAATAGGTTGTACAGTATTTTGTACACCATCAATTACGCCGTGGAAATCACATCATATTAAATATAAATTCAATAATACATGGTAAAAATCCAAATCATCTTATCTTTGCCCAAATAATTATGGTATGTTTTCTGATATTTTGATTACGCTTGGCTTGGTTTTTCTAAATGGCTTTTTTGTTGCTGCCGAATTTGCCATTGTCAAAGTACGGGCTTCTCAGCTCAAGGTCAAGGCCGACGAAGGAAGCAAACCAGCGCAATTGTCTTCACATATTGTCAGTCACCTTGATGGGTATCTGGCTGCTACTCAGCTTGGTATAACGTTGGCCAGTCTTGGACTCGGTTGGGTAGGAGAGCCTGTCGTTTCCAAAATTATTCTCAATATATTTGATCTCACAGGTCTGACTATTTCACCAGAACTGGCACACAATATTGCATTGCCTGTTTCATTTGCCATCATTACGGTCTTGCACATCGTATTTGGTGAACTTGCACCCAAGTCATTGGCTATCCAAAAACCAGAATCTACGACCTTGGCGATTGCTTATCCTTTAAATCTGTTTTACTTTGTTTTCAGACCGTTTATTTATGTGTTGAACGGATTTGCAAATATAGTGCTTAGATTATTTGGTATCGAAGCCGTGCATGGTACGGATGTACATAGTTCTGATGAGCTGAAATATCTGATCAAACAAAGCAATGAAAGCGGAACTATCGTCAATACAAATTACGAAATCATACGCAATGCCTTTGATTTTGGTGACCGTACTGTAAAACAAATCATGGTGCCCAGAAACCAAGTGACGGCTATAGATATCAAACGTTTTGATGACAATGTATTGAACAAAATCATCGAAGATGGCTACTCCAGGATACCTTGTTATGAAAACAATATCGACAATGTCATCGGCCTTATCTACATAAAAGATATGCTTGCCAAAAGAAATACCGAAGTAACCCTTGACATCAGAACGCTTATAAGGCCAGTCATCTTGACGCTTCAGTCTAGAAAGATAGGCAGTCTTATGAAGGAATTCCAACAAAAACACATCCAAATGGCCGTGGTAGTTGATGAGTTTGGTGGTATGGAAGGTATCGTTACGATGGAAGATATAGTAGAAGAATTGGTAGGAGAGATTCAGGACGAATACGATAACGAAATCCCATTTGTGGTAAAAAAGGATGACAAAACTTACGACGTCATCGCTACAGCCAATTTAAATGATATCAATGAATTTTTGCCTTATGCCATCGAAGGACACGAAGATGTGACATCTTTGGCCGGCATCATCATCATGAAATTGGGTAGAATACCAGCCGTCAACGAAAAAATCCGCTTGGATGAATACGAAATCACGATCCTCAGTCGGGTGAAAAATTCGGTTAGTTTGGTGCAGTTGGTGACTGATTGATGCTGGGTTTTGATTTTGATAATAGGTAGTTATAAGCTTCTGTGAAATGCTTTGGAAGCTGTTTGCCGTTTGTAATGTTCCAAGTTGTTAGCAACAAAATAATAAAAAATACTTCATTTCAATTAATTTACGTAACTATTCAGGTACATGCCGTTTCTTAGTAATTCATGCTTAAGCTTGGTAAATTTGTCACAATTTTTGCAATCTTTAAGCAAAACTTGTCAAGCTTCAGCATGAAATAGCGCCAAAACCAAGCTGCGTATCTGTTTTACAGCGGATAAAATCCGCTGTTACAAATATTTTACCCCTTTCGGGGTAGTACCTGTGTAGTTACAAATTAAGTAACAGAAATCCTTTATTCAATTTTAGATAAAAGCTGCATTCACCTTATTGAAAAAAGCTAAAAATCGTTGTCCCGTAGTTCCGTTCTTCTGTATAGCGTGGATGCTGCTTGAAATTATGGTTGGGATTGTGTTCTAGCACAAAGAGGCCATCAGCCGCTAAGGTATTATATTTGAAGATTTCGTCAGGAATGGTATTTAGATTGGGTAGCGGATATGGTGGCCCAGCAAATATATAGTCGAACTGTCGGACATTGTGGTGCAAAAACTTAAACACATCCGACTTGACGATGCTTATTTTATCTTCTATGTTAAGGTCCTTAGCTGTCTTGGTCACAAAAGCTATACAACCCGGAAACTTATCGACGTAGGTCACATCATCGCAACCTCGGGAGATGAACTCATAGGAATGATTGCCCGTGCCACCGAAGAGATCGAGCATCGCTGTAGTTTCAAAATCTATTTTATTATTGAGCATATTGAAAAGACCTTCTTTGGCAAAGTCTGTAGTAGGTCTTGTAGGCCAGTTTTTGGCTGGTGGTATAAATCGGCGCCCACCGAATCTACCGCCTATAATCCGCATAAGATATTGATAAAATGGACAAAGTAATAATGCGGTTTAAATGAAGTAGCTGCTGATGGATGTAATCGGAATGAGACGTCTTGTACGACACGAATGTTTTGGAAATATCCGTCCAACTGTGTATAAAGCGTCGAATTGGTCTCCAACCATCCGCTGATGTATAGTGTATCTCCGTTTGGATCTATGCCTGCAAATTTGGCTGCAGCCATTACAAAATACAACACATCATTACCATTTTTGAAGTCTATCGCATTGTACAAATGCAATTTATCATCCTTCTGCACATAGATGAAGATCGTGTTTTCATTGGGATGGATATGGATCATCGGCTGAGACAAACCTACAAAATAGGCAGCCAACAAAAAAGGAAAACTATACACCGTAAAGCCATTGTCGCCGAATAAATGGACCAACAAATGCTGTTGATGTGGGTTGATCCCATAATAATTATAGATGGTTTGTCCTGGCAGTTTATCGATCTTGTGTATGTCTAGTTCTAATCCTGGCATGGTGTCAAAAAGTGCCATATCGTAAGTATCAGCCTGGTGCATATCGCCTGACATGATGACGACTGACACCATGGCATAGCGGTGCTTCAAAGCAGGATCAGATGCTATCGGACTGATGGATGATGCATCACTAAACCGGATGCCTGTGTATGACTTATGACAAATGAGCAATCCGTCAACATCAAATACACTATAAAAAAAACTGTCTGCCATGAGCACGACAGACAGTTTGTGAGCGATTATATCGTTTGAATAATCAAAATCTCTTTGATACATAGTGAGATTTACCAGTTACCATTAGTATTTGGTGAATTCATATCCCCAAATTGTATCATTTTTTCAGGGTCGTAAAACTTATCGTACTTTTTATAAGTAGGATTAGCAAATTCACCCATGAATTCTTTATATTTTGTGCCTACCTTTACAACATTGACCAGTGATCCCTGATGAGTAAGTGTGTCTGCATCGATCTCAAATATCTTACCGTTAGTAAAAGGTATATATCTTAATGAATCTACATTGATAGATTGATTCAATATAGAAAATAAGCTATCTTTTGCTGGCGTATAAGATACTGTTTTAACGAATTTATCCTGATTGGTCGGATCTGTTGGGTCTGCTTCGAGTTTTGCCACTTCTATTTTACCGTTGTTGAGGACGGATGATAAAGAATCAAAATTTGCAGCATACTTACCAGTGACCATTCTGTACACATCTTGTGCTACCTGGATTTTTTTGAGTACAGCGACTACGGCATCTTTACGTTTGTCGCGCTCGGCATGAAAAGCTATAGGCTCTCGAATGGATGAGTATAGCCAATAAGTAAGAATCAGGGTGATTAGAATCAAAACCAGATTTATTACCTTCCTCATAAATGTTTCGTTTTAGATAATTGAGTAATGAAATAGAAAATTGTTGGTTCAATATATTATTAATGATGCACAAAATACTACTTTTGGCGTATCGTTTGCAAAATTATTTATTTTTTTGAATTCACTTACAAATATTGGTATAAACTTGATAAAAAAAAATATTTATATCCTCGCCATCGAATCTTCATGTGATGATACTGGTGCTGCTGTGATCTGTGATGGTGTGGTAATATCCAATAAAATGGCATGTCAAACGGTACATAGCGAATACGGTGGCGTCATTCCTGAATTGGCTAGCAGACAACATTTGCTACACATCATACCAGTGATAGATTCGGCACTCAAAGCTGCAAATATAGACAAAGGCGAACTATCAGCTATAGCATTCACTCGTGGTCCAGGCTTACTCGGTAGCCTGATCGTCGGTGTCTCGATGGCCAAATCACTGGCGTTGGCCCTTGATTTGCCCATGATCGAAGTCCATCACATGCACGCACACATACTTGCACATTTTGCAGACGAACCAAAACCTGAGTTTCCGTTTCTATGCCTGACAGTCTCAGGAGGCCATACACAAATCGTCCGTGTTGATGATTATACAGAAATGACGGTCTTAGGCACAACCCTTGACGATGCGGCTGGTGAGGCATTCGATAAAGCAGGCAAAATGTTGGGTCTCGAATATCCTGCTGGTCCGATTATCGACAAATTGGCCAGAGAAGGCAAGCCGATATTTGACTTTCCGGAGCCACAAGTAGGCGAGTTGAATTTTAGTTTTAGCGGATTGAAAACTTCAATTTTGTATTTTCTACAAAAAGAAATGGCTGCTAACCCGAATTTCATCAAGGACAATCTCGCAGATCTTTGTGCTTCTATCCAATCATCCATTGTGAAGATTTTGATGAAAAAACTCACACGAGCGTCCACGATCACCGGAATAAAAAATATAGGAATTGCGGGTGGCGTATCAGCCAATAGCGGTTTGCGATCTGCATTAGAGTCCGAAGGCAAAGCCAAAAAATGGAAAACCTTTATTCCTGCTTTTGAATATTGTACTGACAATGCTGGTATGATAGGTA
>Ga0075163_10007596_pt1 | contig 14318 bp, 11 predicted proteins | sample JI1023141ADNA_FD_71478 | JGI IMG/M metagenome (GOLD analysis project Ga0075163, IMG submission 71478) | Wastewater effluent complex algal communities from Wisconsin, to seasonally profile nutrient transformation and Carbon sequestration -... | ecosystem: Engineered > WWTP > Effluent > Algae...
CCCGCCCCCTCGCCAGGCCGTGATGCCGGTCTCACCCCTCCCGTGCTTCCGGGAAACCCGGAGACCCTCCTCGTATCTCGCCGGCTAGCGAAATTCCGGCCTAAAAACGCTTAAGCGCGAAGCGGCGGCTCGGGCACCGCGAGTTCGTGGCGTTCGCTTCGGAGGTCGAGGTCGGCGGGCGGCCGTACCTCGTGACCCGGGACGGGCTGTACGTGCGCAAGGCGGACGTGCGCCTGGCGGCGCCAGCGACTCGACCGGCGGACGTGCAGGCGTGGGAGCGGTGGGTCGACGTCGACCTCGAGCGCCAGCTGCTGGTCGCGTACGCGGGCGACGTGCCGGTATACGCGGCGCTGGTGTCGTCGGGCAAGCGCGGCAGCGACGACGAGTTCGTGACGCCGAAGGGCAAGTTCCGCATCGGCGGCAAGCACATCTCGTCGTCGATGGACGGCAACACCGCGTCGGACGACCGCTACTCGATCCAGGATGTCCCGTGGGCCATGTTCTTCCACGGCAACTACGCGCTGCACGGGGCGTTCTGGCACGACAAGTTCGGCGAGCGGCGCAGCCACGGGTGCGTCAACCTCGGCCCGAGCGACGCGCGCTGGCTGTTCTTCTGGACCACGCCGCTGCTCCCGGACGGGTGGCACGGCGTCAACGCGCACGCGGGCGCGCCTGGCAGCATGGTCGTGATCCACTGAGCCGGTCCGGTCCTCCGCGAGACATGCGAGGCCGCGTGACCCCGCCCGGATTGTGCTCGTCGCAGGAATCGCGTATCGAAGCGCCGCCCGTGTCACCCGCCTCGACCGCGTCCCTCTCGGAATGGTTGCCGCTCGAAGAGCCCGCGACCGCCCGCGTGCGCCTGCTGTGCTGCCCGCACTCCGGCAGCGGCATCAGCCCATTCGTCCCGTGGCGCCGCCAGCTGCCCGAGGGCGTCGCCCTGTGTCCGGTGCGCTACCCCGGCCGCGAGTCGACGATGCATCGGAGCCTGCTGCGCAGCGTCGGGGACCTCGTCGACGGCGTCGCCGCGGCCCTCGCCGCCCGCCCCGCGCGCCCGACCGTGATCCTCGGGCACAGCCTCGGCGCCTCCGTCGCCTACGAGCTCGCCCGCGCCCTGCAGACCCAGGCGGCTGCGCCGGGGGCCCTCGCCAGCCCGCCGGTGCTGATCGCCTCGGGCCGCCAGGCCCCCGAGCACCCGCACGAGACCCGCCTGTGCGAGCTGCCCGACGAGGCCCTCGTCGACGCGATCAGCCGGCGCTATGGCGGCATCCCGGCCGCCGTCCGCGCCGAACCCGAGCTGCTGGCCATGATGTTGCCGATCCTCCGCGCCGACCTGACCGCCGCGGAGACCTGGCGCCCGCGCCCCGGCCCGCGCTGGGCCGGCCCGACCTGGATCGTCAACGGCGACCGCGACGAGCTCGACGACGTCAAGCTCGAGGACTGGCGCCGCTCCGTCACCGGCCCGATCGACATCCAGCGCCTCCCGGGCGATCACTTCTATCTGTTCGACGCGAAGTCAGGGTTCCTCCCGGCGCTGCTCACAAAGCTCGCATCGTTGTGATCCGCAGGTCGTACGATCCCCGCGCTGGCACTTCACATTCTGTCATGCCGGCGTAATGCAGCTCGCGGTGCAACTCACCGCCCGCATCCACGTCACCAGCCTCGACGATACTTTCGCCAACAGCGGCCGCGTCGTCGCTGACGCGAGCCGCCTTGATCTCGCCCGTCCGCAGTCCGATCACGCCGTTCATGCCCCGAATGACGCGATGGACCGCCCCCACGCTCGTCGTTGCGATCCTCGCATGCACCGCCGAGCAGCCCGCCGCGCCCCCGCCCCCTGCCCCGATCGCCGAACCCGCCAGAACGATCGGCGGGCACTTCACCGGCGACGGCAGGCTCACCATCGCCGCGAGGCCCGCCGCCCGCGCCTGCGCCGCTGCTTCCTGCGGATCCAGCCTCTCGACCACCCACAGCTCCTCCGCGAACGGCGCGAGCGCGGGGGCTTCGTCGCTGCAGGTCCCGGCTGCTCGTTCACCGCCGCTGGTTCGTGCACCGGCTCCGTCACCGCACGCCCGGCTTGCAGCCGAGCCCGCGAGCAGCGTGACGCTGACGATCATCCTCCCCGGTCGCCCCGCGCGGCGCATGCAGCATATCATGCGCGCCGTCAAGCCTGCACGGCCGACGCGCTCTCGTGTTGCGGGATCTACGCGCCGCGCGAGCCGGGGCCGAAGTCGAGGCTGGAGGTACAACACCTGGCGCGACCACAAGGTCACCCGCGTCATCGCGATCGGCAGCAAACACGCCGAATCCCTGGTCGCCGCCGTCCGCCAGGCCCAGACGGCCCGCCGCCGCCGACGGATCGCGCCGGCCGCCCCGGCGTCGCCAAGGTGGTCGCGCGTAAGGCGCTCTCGTCCATCGAAAATTAACTGATCGAACTTTTCGGGCCAGTACACATGGAGTTCGAAGCGACGCCATGGCGCGGCGAACGACCGCCAGGCGCCCCTCCGACGCTCTCTTCCGTCTCGCCGTCGCAGCGCGCCCGCCCAGGTGCGTCGCAATCCCCTTTCTGCGCCCAGGAACCCCACCCAATGGTCACCCACCGCCTCGCCCCGTTCACCCTCTCGGGCCTCCTCGCCCTGATGCTCCCGGCCTGTAGCGACAGCGCGACCGGCGACGCCGATACGGGCGCCGGCATCGTCCCCGGCCCACAGGATGATCAGACCCCGCGCATGCCGCTCGGCACCAGCTTGCTGGTCGAGGTCACCGACCCGGACGGCAATCCTATCGCCAAGGCGACAGTCACCATTCCTCCGCTGCCGGAGCTGCCCGGCGGGGCCACGCCGGTCCGCTCCTTCTCGCACGAGCGCCACCTGACCGCGCCGCAGCGGGTCAGCGCGAGCGGCGTCACCTATCAGACCGACAACGCCGGCCGCGTGCTGCTCGAGGAGCTCGAGCAGCTCATCGGCGATCGTCTGGTCGCCCGCGTCGAGGCCCCGGGCTACGCATCCGCCAGCATCGTGCTCAACACGGTCCAGTACGGCGCCCACATGGGTGCACGGGCAATCCTGGTGCCGGTCTCGGTCTCGGTCCCGTTCGATCCCAGCATCGGCGTGGATTCCGAGCACGAGGGGGTGCGCGTGGTGATCCCCGCGGACAGCGTGGTCGACGAGGACGGCACGCCGGTCAGCGGTCTGGTCGAGCTGCAGATCGTCCCGTTCGAGTCGACGAGTCGCGCGCTCGAGATGCCGGGCCCGCTCAGCGCCATCGACAAGAACAAGCAGGGAGTCGCGCTCGAGACCCTGGCGATGGCCGAGATCAGCCTGTGGCAGGAGGGACGGCGACTCCAGTTGGCCGACGGCGCCCACGCCAACGTGACGCTGCCGCTGCCCAAGTCCTGGACCGAACACCCCGATCCCGCCCGCCGTCCGGTGCCGGGCACCGAGATCCCCGCGTGGTACTTCGACCTCGACCGCGGCACCTGGATCGAGGAGGGCAGCGGGGTGATCCGCACGAACGAGGCCGGCATGCTGGTGTGGACCGCCGACGTCCCGCACTTCACCTGGTGGAACTGCGACACGCTGATCACCGAGTTCAGCTGCTTCCTCGTGACCGTTGAGCAGGACGGCCTGCCGCTGGCCGGAGTCCAGGTCCTGGCCGTCGGCGTCTCCTACGAGGGCGACTCGGGCTACCAGGTCACCGACGGCAACGGCCAGGTGTGCACCGAGATCATGGTCGGCGGCACCGCCGAGATCTACATCGGCGACCCGAACCAGCCGCTGGTCCCGCCCGTCATTATCCAGGGGGCGAACGAGTACGCCAAGTGCACGGGTGAGGGCGGACCATGCCAGCAGCTCGAGGTCGACGTGCCGCCCGGGTGTGAGCCCGGCCAGTCGTTCAAGTGCGCCTACGGCGGCCCGCCAAACTCCGAGGATGTCGGTATTTGCCGCGCGGGTACCAATTACTGCGGCCCCAATCACAAGTGGACCGGGTGCGAGGGCGAACAGCTGCCCTTGCCGGAGGAGAACCCGGGCACGCCCGAAGACGACGATTGCAACGGAGACCCCGGCAACGTCCCGTTCGGCGACTGCCTGGTGCTCGACGCCGTCGCCCCCTGCTACGAGGGCCCCTCGGGCACCTACCACGTCGGTATCTGCACCGAGGGCCTCAAGACCTGCATCGCCGACCCGAACGACCCGAATCACCTGATCTGGGGCAAGTGCACCGATATCGGACCCGACATGTTCGTCGACGATTGTTTCGAACCCGACGTCGACTCCGACTGCGACGGCGAGTCGAGCTGCGGTTACGCGGAGTGGGCCCAGTCGTTCGGTGATGTCGACAGGCAGCACATCGCCGCCGTCTCAGCGACCGACAACGGTGACATCTACGCGGTCGGCGCGTTCCTCGGATCCATCACCCTGGGCAACCTGCCGCCGCTGGTCAACAACGACCCGACGCCGCACGTGTTCCTGGCGCGCTTCCTGTCCGACGGTTCGCCGGATCAGATCATCGACCTGGGAGCCAGCCTCGGCGGCGAGCTCGAGCTGGCGACCCGCGGGGTCGACGAAGTGTTCATCACCGCGTCACTCGGCGGCATGTTCACCGACGGGGCCTGCATGGCGGCCACCACGGACGGGAAGGACGGCGTGGTGCTGCGCTACGCCGGCATGTCCTGCCAGGAGGCGCTGCCGTTCGGCGCCGGCGACGGCATCCAGCTCCCGTCCGGCCTCGCCGTCCATGGCGACCGGCTGTACCTCGCCGGCGCGTTCACTGGCACCGTCCAATTCGGCAACTCGGTGGCTGTCGCCGCTGTCCAGGGCGAGGCCTTCCTGGTCGCCCTCGACCCCGCGAACCTGCACCACCTGCCGGTGTTCCTGCACCACTACACGACCTCATGGAGCCCCGCCCTGCCGACGCGGCCGGCAGTCGCGGCCGACGCCGACGGCTGCGCGCTCGCCCTCGCGTACACCGGGTCGGTCACGGTCGGCGGGGTGGAGCACAATGCGGCCGCGCCCGGCAGGCCTCTGGTCGCGCGCTTCGACGACGCGGGTGTCGCCCAGTGGTCGAGCAACCTCGCCTATTACGCGGCCCCGCCGCTCAGCGGCCTCGGTGTGGCCGTCGACAGCGAGGGCGCCGTGACGGTCGCCCACGAGGGCCCCGGCGGGCTGCACGTCTCGCAGTGGCTGTCCGCGCTCGGGCCACACTGGGAAGATACGGTCGCCGGCGCCGTGCTCCCGCAGCCAAACTACGGCGGGGCTCGCCTGACCGTCAACCTCGACCGCGACATCGTCGTGCACGGTAGCAATGCCCAGGGCAACGGCTTCTACGCCAAGTGGAGCGAGGCGGGCAGCGAGCTGTGGAACTCCGACTACGGCGTCAGCGCGCCGACCGAGGGCTACGGCGTCGCGATTTCGCCGACCGACCAGCGGGTCCTGATCAGCGGGCGCTTCACCGCCGACTTCACGCTGCCGGATGGCCTCAACGTTCAGATCGGCGACCCCGGCGACCTCGGCGACGGTTTCTTCGCCAAGCTCAACCCTTGATTCGACCCCCGAGGAGCCCCCATGCACACGCACACCCGAATCTTTCCGCTACTGGCGCTGCTGTCCGGCTGCTACCACGGCCTCGACCTCGACGAGGCGAGCGGGTTCTCCGGCGGGCCCGCCGGGCCCGACGAGCCCACCGGGGCCAACGGATCCTCGACGGGCGCCGCCGAGGATACGAATGACGATGCAGCCAGCGACGACGGCGACGACGACGACGACGACAGCAGCGGCGGCAGCGACGACGGTGGTGAGCCCGTCGACGGTCTGCAGCTCGGCGACGAGTGTCTGGCCTGCGGCTGCGTCGCGTCGCACGCCCGCGCCGCGAGCCCGAGCCTCGGCGACGACCTGCGCGTCGACCTCGCGGCGATGCCCGACGGCGGTACGCTGCTGGCCGCCGCCGGGTCCGACGCAGTCAACCTGACCCGCTTCGACGAATATGGGGCGCAGACGTGGAGCCGCAACCTGAGCGGCACGGTCGAGGACGTCCAGGTGATCGCCGTCGGCCTCGGCTTCTATGTGCTCGCCGGGTCGTTCCGCGGCGCGCTGGAGCTCGCGCCCAACAATCCGACCGCGAAGCTCACCAGCGCGGGCGGCCTCGACGCATTCGTCAGCTTCCACAGCGAGAACGACGCCGGCGCGCCGATCTGGCACCGGACCTTCGGCGACTCCGAGGATCAGCGGATCACCGACCTCGCGCGCACCGGCGATTGTCACGGTAAAAAGCTGGACGATTGCCGGCTCCACCTCGCGGGTATCGCGGTCGGTATGCTCGGTCTGCTCGACGATCCGCCGAACAGTGAGTCCACCGATTATTTCCTGCTCGGGCTGCCCGCGGACACCGCCAACGGCGCCGCGTGGTCGCTGCGCGTGACATCCGGCGTCGTCTCGCCGCCGCCGCCGTCGCTCGCCGTGACCGCCGCGGACGACCTCGTGCTCGCTACCACGCTGGTCGAGGACGATGACCCCGGCGACATCGTGATCCAACAAATGAACCGCGACGGCACCGCGCAGTGGACCCATCGGATCGTCGCCGCGGGCGAGCAGTTCGTCGGCCAGATCGCGGCGGCCCACGACGGCTCGCTGCGCCTGTCCGGGCGCACGCGCTCGCAGATCGGCCTCGCCGGGGTCGCGCTCGGCACCGATGGGGTCATGACGCCGTTCCTGGCCGGCCTCGACGGCGTGGGTGAGCCGACCTGGGCCCACGCGATCGCCGGCTGGCCGCCCGAGGCGGCCGGGCTGGCGGTCTCGGGCAACCGGACCATGCTCACCGGATATGTCAACGACGAGGCCGACTTCGGCGGTGGTGTACTCCCGTTCGGAGGTGGGCGCGACGTGTTCATCGCCCGCTACGACCCCTCCGGCGCCCACCGCTGCAGCGGCCTGTACGGTGGACTCGACAGCCAGAGCGGGCTGCTCGCGATCAGCGACGGCGAGCACCGGGTTCACCTCGTGGCCCGCGTGCGCGGCTCGATCGCCTTCGCCTCGGGCGAATGGCTGGCCAGCGAAACCGCCGAGGACCTGATGGTCGCGACGTACGAGTTCTAACCATTCATGACACCCGAGAGTTCGTATATCGTGCGAGATCCCCTCGGATCACACGGGCCTCATGGCCGCGCCGCGGCCGAAACAGTCGAGCCGCGGACCCAGGTGGCCACGCGCGCGATTGCTCCTGTCCGGCGTTGGAGCCGCATACGAGGACTCTCGGGCACGGACCGACCGGGTGCGGGCGAGACCAGTTTCGGGCAAACTGCCGAGGCCCTCCACGACCTGATGCTCGGCACTCTCGACCAGCGCTACGACGTTCAGGACCAGATCGGCCAGGGCGGGATGGCGATCGTGTACCGCAGCTTCGACCGTAAGCTGCGCCGCGAGGTCGCGATCAAGGTCCTCCGCCCCGAGCTGACGGCCTCCAAGGAGGTCGTCCAGGCGTTTCACCGCGAGGCGGCGGCCACCAGCAAGCTGTCCCACCCGAACATCGTCAGCATCCACGATTTCGGCGAGCTCGACGACGGTCGTCTGTTCATGGTCATCGAGATGCTGCGCGGGCAGTCGCTGACGACCATCCTCGAGGCCCAGCGCGAGGCCGGCACGCTGATGCCGTGGCGCCGTATCGTCAACATCGGGGTCCAGGTGTGCGCCGCATTAACGGCCGCGCACGCATGCGGTATCACCCACCACGATATTACGCCGGGCAATATCTTCTGCCTGGAGGGCGAGGGTATCCGCGAGGACCACGTCAAAGTGCTCGACTTCGGGATCGCCAAGCTCGCCGAGAGCACCCAGCCGCTGACTCTGGCCAACATCACGGCCAAGAACGACGAGCAGGTGACCGGCACCCCGTATTACATCGCTCCGGAGGTGCTGCTCGCCCAGCCAACCGACCACCGCGTCGATATCTACGGACTCGGCGTCGTGATGTACGAGCTGAGCACCGGGCGCCGTCCGTTCTCTCAGCAGAACCTGTTCGCATTGCTGTACAATGTCGCCTACGCGTCGCTGGTGCCGCCGAGCATCGCCAACCACGCGGCCGACCTCAGCGAGGCCGCCGAGGGGGTCATCCTCGCGGCCATGGCGCGCGACCCCGCCGCCCGCCCGGCGACCGCGAGCCTGCTCGGCCAGGCCCTCGAGGCGTCCTTGCAGGCCTCCCTGCCCGCCGCATCGGCGCCCGAGGAGGCCCCGCGGCGGCCACAGCCGGCGCTCGCCATCGGTCTCGAGGAGACCATGCTGCAGGTCGACATCAAGCCGATCACCGGCGCCGCGCCGCGGCCTCCCGCCCCGGACCCGATGCCGGTCGAGGCGCTCCGGCCCACGCCCACGATGACCGCGGAGGCGGTGCTGCCGGCCGCGGTGACGCCGGTGCTGCCGGCCGCGGTGACGCCGGTGCTGCCGGCCGCGCCGGCCTCGATGCCGGGGATGTCGCTCGGCGGGGCCTCGATGGTCGGCCCCGTGCCCGAGACGACCATCCCGCAGGGCAGCGTGCACCGTGGCTGGAAGATGGGGGTACTCGGGCTCGGGATCGGCGGGGCCGTGGCGCTCGGCGCCGTGAAGCTCCTGAGCCCCGAACCGCCCGCGCCACCGACGACGCCAGTTCAGACGGCGCCGACGGCGACGACCAGCCCGCCGCCAGGCGAACCGGGGGTGAAGCCGCCGCCGGTTCCGCCGCCCGACCCGGTCGCACACCTGCACGAGCTGCACGATTCGCGGGTCCGCGAGCTGCAGGCCGCGCTCGCAGCCCGCAAGGCGGCGCAGGTCGAGTGCCTCAAGAAGAAAACCATCATGGTTGGCACCCGTTATGTGCTGCCCGTGATCGTCGATGTCGCGGCCGACGGCCGTGCGACGGCCGTGTTCGACGCCGCATTCGTGATCACCGACGGCCTGTTGCTCCCCACCAAGGTTCATTCATGTATTCTGGGGCTCATCAAGGCCGAGCGTTATACGACGGCCGACGAGGCCGTGCAGGTGCGGTTCGTCGCACCGATTGACTGACGGAGTCGTTATGACCGGTCTATTCGCCACACTGCTCATATTTCTCGGCCCCGCCGGGGCCCCCGAATGCACGGACGCCTTCGTCAGCGCGCTGTTCAATCAGGAACAGTACCGCGACGCCGCGAAGGCGGCGATGCGGTGCGCCTCGCCAGCCGCGCCCCAGTTCTACTACTTCGCTGCTCAGGCCGAGGAGCTGCTCAAAAATTGGTCGATGGTCGAGCAGCGTTCATTAAAATTCCTCGCGCTCGCTCCGAAGAACCACCCCGACCGCGGGTTGGCGAGCAAGATGCTCGCCAACGCCAGACGTAAGCTCAAGCCGCCGCCGCCCACGCCGCCCATCACCCCCATCACCCCCGACACCACCGGCACGACCGGCGCGACCGGCACGACCGGCACGACCGGCGCGACCGGCCCCGTCACGACGACCCTGCCCGGCACCACGCCCAAGAAAATCGAGCCGGTGCTGGACGACGACGAACCACTGCCCAGGAACGACCCGCCGCCCGATCGCACGCCCACCCGGCTATGGCTCGGCCTCGGCCTGTCCGCCGGCGGCGGCGCCATCGTGGCGACCGTGACCGGCCTGGTCGGATCGCACATGACGAATACGGCGACCACCGACAACGCGAACGCCCTCAAGAGCGCGGGGCTGTCGTCGGCCTTCGATATTCAGGACTGTGTGGCGAGCCAGGGCGTCTCACCGCAATGCGACAAGGTCGCGGTGGTCGACGAGAGGTACCCGTCCGACAATTATTATCGCGAGCTGAGCGGCGGCCTGACCCGCGAGAGCGTCGGCGCCGGCCTCGGCGCGGCCAGCCTCGGCGTGCTGGTCGGGGCGCTGCCCGGGCTGGCGAAGGGCGAGCGCGGCCGGCGGATCGGTCTCGGGGTCATGGTCGGCGCCGGCGTCGCAATGGTCGCCGGGGGCGCGGTGCTGGCGGCCGGGCTCCACGACGACCTGCAGCCGCGGTTCGATGGCTTCAACCCGACGGCCAGCTCGGCGACCAGCTGGCGGGACATCGATCATTCCTACGCCGGTCTGCACCGCAATTACCTGCTGTCCGCCGCCCTGAGCGGGCTCGGCGTCGGCGTCCTGATCGGCGGGGTCACGTCGCTCGCGGTGCTGTGGAAGCGCGGACCTCGACGCCCCGGCGACAGCGCCGCCCGCGTGCGTGTGTCGCCGACGCTGCGCGGCCTGATCATCCACGGGCGCTTCTGACGGTGAATGCAGCGGCGTCCACGGACCGCCGCTGCGCAGCAGCGCAGACGCAGATTACTGCGACACCTGAATGCAGTAGAACCGCCGGTCGCCGGCACAGTTGCCCGTATCGGAGAGCTCGGTCCAATCTTTGTTCACCGCGTCGTGGTGACCCACGGTGGCGAAGCCGGTGGTCATCCCCCAATCCGCGCAGTCGATCCCCGATGCGAGCCCGGTGGTCAATGTCCCAGTCCACACCTCTTTATTGAGACTCGTCTGCACGGTCCCCAGGGAATCGGCGTTGATCGGGTTCTTGAGCGTGCCCGACAACAGACCGGCCGTGCCCGTGGCGACCACGAGGGGGTCATCGCCCGCAAGCACGTAGTCGCCGTCGAACACGGGGTCCAACCAATCTTTGGGCGATTCTTCGTCGGTGCTCAGCCACGCGCGGTACGTCCCGGACAGCTCGCCGATCACCGCGTCGCTGTTGCATTCGCTGTCCGCGAACATCGGGCCGCCGAGGTTGTTGGCATAAAACATCATCGTCACGAAGACGACGCGTGGCACGCAGTCGACCATGCAGCCGGGGCCCGTGGTCTCATCGCTCGTCGTCGTGCCCTGCTCGGTCCCGGTCGACGAGGTCTCGGCGCACCCACCCGACACGCAGCCGGACGTATCGCCGGTCTCGCTCGTCTCGTGATTCGTGGTCATCACCGACTCGGTGGTGTCCGTGTCGAGGGGTCCGGAGACTGTCCCCTCGGTCATCGTCGAGGGTGAAGACTCTGTGCCCGGTGTCGACACGGTCGAATCCGTCGGCATCATCGATGTGTCCGTCGCGGTCATCGGCAGCGATGTCTCGGAGGCGCTGACGGCCTGGGTCGTCGCCGCGGTCCCGCTAAAATCCAGGTTGTCGACGCCGGGCGGGAAGCACCCGAGCAGCGGCGTCAGCAGGGCGACAGTGAGTGTGGATCTTCGGAGCATCGTGCGCGGGCCGATAGCTGCACTGTCGTTGAAGATCGTTTAAAAGACCAGCAGGCTGTCGACCGAGTCCGGCGTCTCGTCGTCGCCGATGAGCTCGATCATGCCGAGGCCGAGCTGGCCGTCATAATTAATACCCCAGCAGCGCAGGTCACCGGTCTTCAGGACGGCGCAGGTGTGCTCGCCCATCGTCAACCGCGTGGCAGGTTTGCCGAGCTTGAGGTCCGGCATGTCGCTGGGCAGCTCGTCGTCGCCCAGGAAGCTGGTGTTGCCGTAGCCGAGCTGTCCCTCTTGACCATAGCCCCAGCACTTGACGGCGCCGTCGCTGAGCAGCGCGCAGGTGTGCACCGACCCGGCGGCGATCTGGGTGACCCCGCGAGTCTTGTCGATCGACACGTAGCCGGCCGTCTTGACCGCCTCGTTGTCGCCGATGTTGCTCGTATGCCCCAGGCCGAGCTGGCCGTACTTGTTGAGGCCCCAGCAACGGACGTGCCCGGACGTGGTGAGCGCGCAGGTGTGTGCGCCACCCAGCGCCAGCTGGTGGAGCGAGTCCTTGCCGAGGTCGACATCGCCCGCGTCGGCCGGTGTGTCGTTGTCGCCGACGATCGCGTGATTGCCGTAGCCGAGCTGACCCTCGTTGTTCTGGCCCCAACAGCGGACTTGGTAGTCCGTGGTGATCACGCAGGCATGGCCGCCACCCGCCGCGATGGCCCGGACCTCGGCGCCGACCGGCACGACCGGCACGCTGGTCGGGCTCTCGTCGTCGCCGATCGGGTCGCCGACAAAACCGAGGCCGAGCTCGCCGTGGTCGTTGTAGCCCCAACAACGCACGGTCTGGTCGTCGAGCAGGGCGCAGGTCCGCAGCGCACCGGCGGCGAGGCCGATCGCCGGCCTGCCGAGCGCGACCGGCGTCACGACCGGCGGCTCGTCGTCGCCGATGTCCTCGCTCGCCATGAGGCCGAGCACGTTCTTGTAGCCCCAGCAGTACACCTCGCCCTCGACGTTGCGCACACAGGTGTGAAGGTCGCCGGCGGCGACCTCGGCGACCCTCCCGAACAGCCCGAGCTCGAGCTCCTCGGCGGTGCGGACCGGCTCGTCGTCGCCGACCGTGACCGTGTCGCCGCGCCCGAGCTGCCCGTAGCTGTTGTCCCCCCAGCATTTAATATGATACCTGCTGACCGCGCAGGTGTGGTCGAGGCCGGCGCCGACGACCTCGACCAGCGGCGGGTGGGTGACGGGTAGCGGTTCGTCGAATGTACATTCGGCCTCCGCGAGCATGGGGACAAGTCCAATCAGTACGACTCGGGTCATCATCAACATCGTGACACTCCTTTTGATCTACCCCTGGGCCTGCGCCGTTAAGCGCCGTCTTAGCGCCGGCGCACCGGCTCGCGATCCATCTGGATCGTGATGTGCCCGACCGTCGCGCCGGTCTTCGAGCGCACCGTGAGCTCGTGGTAAGGCAGCAGCGGCTCGCGGCTGTGAGCCGCACCGCTGCGCGGGTCCCATGCCAGGCGGTCGTACGCGACGACCTCGCCGGGACCGAGCAGCCGGGCGGCCCGCGCCACGGCCTCAGGCGCGCCGAACAGGTCGAGGCTCCGCGAGTGCGGGAAGTACTGCATCATCTCGAACGAGCCGTCGGTCGCCGAGATGCCGACCAGGGCGATCACGTCCCGCATGTTGTCGTCGTACATCGGCACGATCATGTAGTTCCAGGGGTCGCCATTCGGCCAGACCCCGTCGACCGCCCACGCGTCGCCCGGGGTCGCGTCCAGCAGGCGGGTGTAGCTTCGATCGCTGAGCATCCCCATCTCGTCGAGCGCGTCCCACACCAGCACCGGCGCGAGATCGAGGGTCATCTCCCCGGGCTCGACGAGCGGCGCGCTGTCCAAGAAGTTGAAGTGGAGGTCCGGCCGCGGATCGCGGGCCTTCGGCGGATCGTACAGGAACAGATAGCGGTTGACGCTCGGATCGCTCGGAGTGAGGATCGCGCTGGACATCATCTTGTAGTAGGTGGACTTGAACGGACCACCGTCGAAGACCTTGAGCCCGTTGAAGTAGTCAGTGCCCTCGGCGTCGGGCTCCGGCATGTTCGGATCCTTGAACCCGGCGTCGAGCAGCTCGACCGAGAGCACGTCCTTGAGGTTGTCGGTCACCTTCAACTTCTTGAGGGTCGCCCAGTGATCGGCGTGGCCGAACAGCGGCAGCACCGACGGCGACTTGTAGTAGTACATCGCCGAGATCATCCTCTCCAGCGCCATCTGCTGCTGCGTCGAGGCGTACGACATGGAGAGCCAGTACTGCGGAGCGTAGGTCTGCGACAGCACCGTCGCCATCGCGTTCGGGGTGCATCCCTCCGGCCAGTTGTTCACGCCGCTCTTGAGCTGGCACTTTTCCCTTAGGAGGATCTTCGTGTCGGCGACGATATTAACGTCGGAGAATGGGACGGTGTAGGCCGCATCGTTGCCCCACACACCCATCATACTGGCGGCGACCAGCGAGCCCGCGTTCCCCGACGGCTTGATGGCGTCGATCTCTGAGAAGAGCGGGTACTTGGGCAGCAGGATCAGATCCGCGGCCGCCTCCCTGCCGATCGACATGGTGATGAGAAAAGCACTGATAAATCTCACGGTCTTGGTCTGCATGGTGCTCCTGCGTCTTCGCTGCCTCTCCCTTGTGCCCCCCTGGTAAATCTTCGATCAGAATCAGATCCAGCCCTGCCGAAAAAACTCCTACATGTCAGCCAAGCCAACGGGCGCGGAGTTGGCTTCGGAGCCATGGCGAGGATCTCAGAGGCGCGCCTCGGCGGCGGCCATCCGCTCCGCGCCGAGCTGCAGCCCAGCGTCTTCTACGGCTGGCAGCGCTACCTGTTCGAGCACGGCGCCGCGGCCTTCGGTGAATCCCGCAAGCGCGCCGAAACCCGCGGCTGACGTTCCGTGGGACTTCCTCGATCGCAGGACCGTGGCCGACATGACGCCGCAAAGGCCCTCCCGGACGGCCGCGTGCGCGTCCACTTCAAGGCCCCCTGGCGCAGCGGTGTCGCCCACGCCGACATGACCGCCGAGAAATTCCTCGCCCGGCTGTGCGCCCTCGTCCCGCCGACCGGCTTCCACATG
>Ga0075163_10007598_pt1 | contig 14317 bp, 13 predicted proteins | sample JI1023141ADNA_FD_71478 | JGI IMG/M metagenome (GOLD analysis project Ga0075163, IMG submission 71478) | Wastewater effluent complex algal communities from Wisconsin, to seasonally profile nutrient transformation and Carbon sequestration -... | ecosystem: Engineered > WWTP > Effluent > Algae...
CGTTGATCGGTGGCTATTCGCAGGGTTCGTTCGATTCGCGGATGGATTACAGCCTGAGCGTCAACGACGTCCAGACGACGATCGCGACCAACAAGACCTATCTCGACATCTTTTTCCCCGGCAAATCGCAGGCCATCTTCAATTCGGCCAACGAGATCTGCCTGTCACAGGCCGATGACACGTTCGTCGGCTATATCGGCGGCAAGTACAACAGCTGCTCGGACCGGCAGAACCAGTATGACATCGCCAGCGGCACCAGCCACCAATGGTCGGGTGAAGCGCACATCAACTCGACTTTGGATGGCCCGTTCAACTTCCTGCTCGGCGGTAACTATCTGAACTTCGAATCGAAGGGCGACTATTATGTCGTGTCGACGGGGCTCGACTATGCCTCGCTGCTGTTCGCCGGCGCGGCCTTGGGCGGCCTCGGTGCGCCGTTCTTCGACAGCCGCACGCAGCTCTACACGCTCAACGCCTGGGCGCTGTTCGGCGAGGCCTATTGGCAGGCGACCGAAACCCTCAAGCTGACCGTCGGTGCGCGTTACACCTCCGACAGCAAGCACGTCGAAGATGGCCAGCCCAACCCGCTGTACAATCTCGGCATCGTTCCGTTCGGCACCCAGGACATTTCGGACAGGATCACCTATCGCACGCCCGACCTCGACCAGACGGCGGGCACCGGTCGCATCCTGCTGCAATGGACGCCGACGCTCGACTGGACCGACTCGACGATGGTCTATGCGTCCTATTCGCGTGGCTATAAATCGGGCGGTATCAACCCCGGCTTCAATCCCGCGGTCATTACCGATGCCAAGGTCAACTTCGGGTCCGAACACGTCAACGCGTTCGAAATCGGCTGGAAGAACCGGGCGTTCAACGGCACGCTGCAGGCCAACCTGACTGCGTTCTACTATGACTATCAGGGCATGCAGATCAGCCGCATCATCGCGCGCTCGTCGTTCAACGACAACACCGATGCGACGGTCTACGGCCTCGAAGCCGAATTCGTCATCCAGCCGTCGCCCGCGCTGCAGCTCAACGCCAACTTCAGCTACCTGCACACGTCGATCAAGGATCTGCAGATCCCCAACTCGCGCGACCCGAGCGGCGGCCGCGACGATACCGTCATCATCAAGGACGGCTCGCTCGCCGGCGCCGGCGCCAACTGCGTCGTCCAGCCGACGGTGGCCGGCAATGCGGCCGGCGCCAATCTGCTGGTCAATGCCGTCAATTCGGCACTACCCGGTGGTTTCAAGGGCACCGTACCGGTACCCGGCACCTCGACGACGGGTGCATTCAGCTACTGCTCGGTGCTCGCGAACTCGGTCGCCAACCCGTCCTCGGGCTTGCGGGCGCTGTTCAACACGCCGACCGGTCCGCTGCCTTTCGTCTACATCACCCAGGGCGATGGCTCGGTCATCCTGCCGACCGGGATCAACGAAGACCTCAGCGGCAACCAGCTGCAGAACTCGCCCGAGTTCAAGTTCGCCGTCGGGGCGCAATACAACTTCGACATCGGCGCGAACATGGGCGGCTTTGTCCGCGGCGACTTGAACTTCACCGGCAACGCTTATGGCCGCATCCAGAACAGCTTCGCTGACCGGATCCCGGCCTATACGACGATCAACCTGCAGGCGCAGATCAACGGCGCCAACAACCGCTGGTACATTCGCGGGTTCATCCAGAACCTGCTCGACAATTCGTCGGTTACCGGTCTCTACGTCACCGACGCCTCGTCGGGGCTGTTCACCAACATCTTCACGGTTGATCCGCGCCGCTTCGGCGCCGCGGTCGGCTTCAACTTCTAAAGCACGCGCGGGCCCTCCAACCCGGCAATTGGCCGGCCTCGTCCCTTCCGGGACGAGGCCGGTTTTTTTGTGGTTCGGACTGCAGCACGGCGACTGACATCATGAATTTGACAGAAATCGCCAAATAGGCTATAAATTTCATTGCTCGATCAATGGTTCAGACCACCACCACGGCACCAGACTGTAAACTTCGCCAAACCGCGAATCTTCGTACAGATTGTAAACTTCACGGTGCATCCAGCAGCGCTGCGCGCGCCACAACGGCACAGCCGCCGCCGGGTCTAGAATTTCCCCGAACGACCTTCGCCGCGGCTGAAACGCTGCGCCCCCGCGACCGACTCGCCGCTGGCCAGTGTCGCGGCGCCGTGGACGAACTCGGCGGCGATGGCGTCGGCTTCACGCAGCGCCCACTGACCATGGACCGAAGCCAGGTCGCCGCGCAGGCAAAGCTGCGGGAAGGCGGCGATCTGCGTGGCGAGCGCGATGGCAGCGTCGAGCGCGGTACCGTCGTCGACGACGCGGTTGGCCAGCCCCATGGCGAGCGCTTCATCGGCACCGACTGCACGGCCGGTGAGGATCATGTCGAGCGCCCGCGACGCGCCAATCAGCCGCGGCAGTCGCACCGTGCCGCCGTCGATCAGCGGCACGCCGAAGCGCCGGCAGAACACCCCGAACACCGCCGAGCGTGCCGCAACGCGCAGGTCGCACCAGATCGCCAGCTCTAGCCCGCCGGCGACGGCATGGCCTTCGATGGCCGCAATGACGGGTTTCGACAGCCGCAGCCGCGTCGGCCCCATCGGGCCATCGCCGTCTGGGGCGGCGCGGTTGCCGCCGCCAGTGGCGACCGCCTTGAGGTCGGCACCGGCGCAAAAGCTGGCCTGCGTGCCGGCCAGAACCGCGACCGACAAGCTGTCATCGGCATCGAAGCGCCGGAAGGCGTCGGCAAGTGCGACGGCGGTCGCGCGGTCGACGGCGTTCCGCGCCGCTGGCCGGTCGATCTGGACGACGCATACCGGGCCGCGGGTGGAGGTGATGACGGTCATCGATTCGGGCCTCCCGCCGTGTCTGGTTCAATCCTGCGGGAAGACCTTCTTCCACGCAGTGACGGCGACGCTGGCGAACAATCCCGCCAGCGCATAGGGATCGTCGGCGGCGAACTGGATTGCCGCCTTGCGGTCGGCGAAGTCGATGATCAGCAGCGAGCCGATGGGGGCGCCGTCAAGCCCGAGCAGCGGGCCGGCGACGAGCACCGAATCGACGGTCTTGCCGATATAGGCCAGGTGCTCGGCACGCGTAGCCGCACGCAAATCGGCACTGTCGGGCTTGTCGATGCAATGGATGGCGAAATAGGACATGCACACTCCGCTACGAACCGGGCGCAACGATTGCGCGTGTGTACCATGTCTAGCGGCTTGGCGGCGGGCGTGAAAGGGGCAGTTACACCGGTAGCGCCGCCGCGTCGCGGGTTGACCTCGGCGCGCACCTACCCTATACGCGCGCCTTTCCGCAGATACATCAGGTTCAAGGACTTCCATCATGTCGCGCGTTTGCGAATTGACCGCCAAGGGTCGCCAGGTTGGCAACAACGTTTCCCACGCCAACAACAAGACCAAGCGGGTGTTCCTGCCCAACTTGCAGAACGTCACGCTGATGTCCGAAGTGCTCGGCCGTTCAGTGCGCCTGCGCGTGTCGATGAACGGGCTGCGTTCGGTCGAACATGTCGGCGGCCTCGACAACTGGCTGGTCAAGACCAAGGCTGAAAAGCTCAGCGATCGTGCCGTCAAACTCAAGCGCGAGATCAAGAAGAAGATTGCCGCTGCTGCCGAAGCTGCCGCCGCCGCCTAAACCGCGCTGCGACCCAGTTCTGCAAACCGGCCGGGATAACTCCCGGCCGGTTTTGCGTTTGCCGGTGATTGCGTTCTAGAATGGCGCCATGCAACGCCCGCCGATCCAGACCCGTGCCGCCACGCCCGCCGACCGCGCGCGCGTCGCGGCGATCATGGCCGCCGCCTTCGCCGATGATCCGGCGATGTGCTTCATCTTTTCCGATGCCGCGCAGCGCCCTGAACGGCTGCAGCGCTTCTTCACGCTGATCCAGCGCACCGAGCGTGATCCGGCGCTGACCGTCATCGCCGGCGGTGATGACACAGCGACGACCGGGGCAGCAGCAGCGATCTGGCGGCGGCCCGGCGAATGGCAGACGCCCACCACGACGATGCTGCGACTGGCGCTGCCGCTGCTGACGACGTTCGGCGGGGCGCTGCGTCGCGCACTGCGGCTGCAGGCGATGATGGAGGCGCATCACCCGCGCGTGCCGCACTGGTATCTCGAATTCCTCGGCTGCGATCCCGCCCAGCAGGGCCGCGGCTACGGCGGCGCTGCGGTGCGCGCGCGGCTGGCGCAATGCGACGCGGCGGGGTTGCCCGCAGCACTCGAAACCGCGACCGAATCGAACCTGGCAATCTATACCGCGATGGGCTTCCGCATCACCGATACCTTCAAACTCGACGACGGCCCGCAATTCTGGGGCATGTGGCGCGATCCTGCCTGATGTGCGCATTGAACAAGCTTGAAGGGCCTCCGGCGGGCAGGCCTGAGGCCTGCACCCATTTGCTGCCGGCACTCTAATAGCCAACGCGGCATATCGGTCGCGGTAAACAATCGGGTGCAGGCCTCAGGCCTGCCCGCCGGAGGCCCTAAATCTTCACTCGGGCAGCAGCTCGAACTTGAGCAGTATCGTCCGCTGCAGCGGATTGAAATTGTCGTCCGACACCAGATAGACGAACGTCCGGCCGCCTTCACGGCGCAGCGCGATGCCTTCCATATTGTCGACCGTCAGCGGCTTCGCGAGCCGGGCAATCTGCTGCTGCGCGGTGCCGGCGACGCCCGAATCGGGTAGCTTCGCCAGCGCGCCGATATCGAGGATTTCGAGCACGGCGGTGACGCCGCCGAGCGGACTGTAGCTGCGGTTGACGATCAGCAGCGTGTCGGGCGCAGCCAGCAAGACGGCGTCGGTCGGGCGCGTGCCCTTGGGCGAGACATAGCCGAGCCGGCGGGTCGCATCGCCGTCGATCAGCAGCAGGTCGTGGCGGCCATAATTGTCGATCGCGTCCTCGCTGATCACTGCCAGCGTGCCGTCGCCAGAGCGGGCGACCGACTCGCCGCCGGCGTTGTCGGGCCATTTCGCCGTCGCCGGGTCGCGGCGCACCTGCGTCGCGGCTTGCGCCAGCGTGGCGGGGTTGGCGGGGTCGATGCCGCGATAGAATTGCAGCCGGTGGTCCTGTTCGAAGCTGACGACGGCGTCGCCGGTCGCCGGGTCCCATTCGAGGCCTTCGGCGTCGCCGGCTTCCTTGTCGACCGGCGGCTTGCCGGCCGCGTCGAGGATCGGCGTGATGATGCCGTCGCTGACCCCGACCAGTCGCCCGTCGCGCTCGACGGTGGTGAACGCCACCCAATAGCCGGTATCGCTGATCGCCAGCATGCGGCCATTGGCGCCGGCGCGCAGCCCTGACAGGCCGCCGAAGCTGTCGTTGGTCGATTTGAGTACCAGCCCGCCCATGTAGCGCAACCGGCCGACGCTCAGCTGCGCCGGATCATCGGGGTTGAGCGCGACAAGTGCCGTGGTCAGCTGCAACGGCGCCAGTGCCGCGTCGCGCGCCGGTGCCAGTGCATAGGCGACGGCGGCGAGCAGCACCGCGAAAGTGGCGGCAACGACATAATAGCGGGTTTTGGCGCGTTTCATGTTGTCGCCCATAGCAGCGGCGCGCCGTCGTCGCTATCGCTGTCCGCATGTTGGCCAGCGCCCCCAGTCCCGAATCCGTCCTCCACGAAGTTTTCGGCTTTCCGAGCTTCCGCGGGCACCAGGCCGAAATCGTCGCCGATGTCTGCGCCGGGCGCGACGTGCTCGCGGTCATGCCGACCGGCGCCGGCAAGTCGCTGTGTTATCAGGTGCCGGCGCTGGTGCGGCCGGGGTGCGCCCTGGTCATCTCGCCGCTGATCGCGCTGATGCAGGATCAGGTGCGCGCGCTGCGCGCCAACGGCGTGCGCGCCGCCGCGCTCAACAGCCAGTCCCTCGATGCGGGCGCAACGATTGCCGCATTGGAAAACGGCGAGCTCGACCTGCTGTATGTCGCGCCCGAACGTGCGACCTTGCCGGGGTTCCAGACCTTGGTGGCGCGCGTCGAAATCGCGCTGATCGCCATCGACGAGGCGCATTGCGTCAGCCAGTGGGGGCATGATTTCCGCCCCGAATACCGCAAGCTGCGCGCGCTGTGCGACCAGCTGCCCGGCGTGCCGCGCGTTGCGCTGACCGCGACCGCCGACGCCACCACACGCGCCGACATTCTCGACCAGCTCGGTATCGCGCCCGACCGCTTGGTGGTCGCCGGCTTCGACCGGCCCAACATCCGCTACGAAGTCGCCGCCAAGTCCGACGAGACACGCCAGCTCGCCGACTTTCTGGCGACCCAGGCCGGCAACAGCGGCATCATCTATGCGCTGACCCGCGGCAAGACCGACCAGATCGCCGCGCGGCTGGCGGCGCAGGGCATCAACGCCTTGCCGTATCACGCCGGGCTCGATGGCGGACAACGCGCGCACAACCAGGAACGCTTCATCACCGAGGACGAGGTGGTGATGGTGGCGACGATCGCGTTCGGCATGGGCATCGACAAGCCCGATGTGCGCTTCGTCGCGCACGTCGGCCTGCCCAAGTCGATCGAGGCCTATTATCAGGAAACCGGTCGCGCCGGCCGCGACGGCGAGCCGGCAGTGGCGCATCTGATCTACGGCGCCGATGACATCGCGCGGCAACGCAGCTTCATCGACGGCAGCGACGCCAATGAGGAGCGCAAGCGCTTCGAACATGGCCGGCTCGGCGCGCTGGTGCATTTTGCCGAAACCTCGAAGTGCCGGCGTATCGACCTGCTGCGCTATTTCGGCGAGGACGCGACGCAAGCCTGCGGCAACTGCGACAATTGCCTCAACCCGCCGGTGCTCAAGGACGCGCGGGTGGCGGCGCAGATGCTGTTGTCGGCGGTGCAGCGCACCGGGCAGATGTTCGGGCTGGGGCATCTGGTCGATGTGCTGCGCGGTTCGGGCGCCGAGAAAATCCGCAAATTCGGCCACGATCAATTGTCGGTATTCGGCATCGGCAAGGACGTCGAAAAGCCCGATTGGGAGGCACTGGCGCGGCAGTTGCTCGCTGCCGATGCATTGGCGCGCAACGAACACGGCGGGCTGGTGTTCGGCCCCAACGCGCGGACCTATCTACGTGGCGAGGTCGAGGTGCAGGTGCGCGCCGAAACCGCCGCACCGCGCGCGCGCAGCAGTCGCAGCAGCAGTCCGGCCGCCGCCGCCGTGGCACCTGCCGATGCGGCGCTGTTCGATGCGCTGCGGGCGCTGCGCCGGACGCTGGCGGTCGAGGCCGGGCTGCCGCCCTACGTCATCTTCCACGACAGCACACTGCGCGCGATGGCGGAGGTGCGGCCGACGACGCTGTCCGCACTCGGCGAAATCAGCGGCGTCGGCGCCCGCAAGCTCGAGGCCTATGGCGCGGCGTTCCTCGCGGTGCTGCGCGCCGGCTAGCAGCTGGCGATGGCGCCGCCGGCAATCGCGCCGAGCACGCCGCCGATAATCAGCCCGGCGGGGTCGCCCGGCACGTTGCTGACCGCGCTGCCGATCAAACCACCGGTGACTGCCCCCAGCGCCACGCCGGCGCCGGTGTTGCAGCCGTAGCCATAGCCGCCGCCATAGCCATAGGCATAAGGTGCCGCATAGGCGACGGGGGCGTAGCCGCCCCAATAGCCGCCGTAACCGCCATAGCCGATCGGCGCGGCATAGCCCCAGCCGGGAGCGCCATAGCCGTAGCCATACGCCGGATAGCCCCAGGCAGGGACGCCATAGCCATAGCCATAGCCATAGGCTGGATAGGCATAGGCGCGCGGTGGATAATAGCCGGCATAGCGATAGCCATAGCCGTAAGCGGGTTGAACATAGCCATAGCCGCCGCGGCCATAGCCTTGCTGGGAATAGCCCGGTCGACCATAGGCCTGCTGCGGATAGCCGGGCCGCCCGTAGCCTTGCTGGACATTGCCGGGGCGGCCGTAGCCTTGCTGCGCGGAGCCGGGGCGTCCGTAGTTGCTGTTCTGGACGTAGCCGCCGCCGTAGCCGGTTTGCCCGCCATAGCCCTGGCCGCGGTAGCCCTGTCCGCTACCGTTGGCGTTCTGATAGCTGCCTTGGCCCTGAGCGCGCTGACCGCCGCCGTACGATTGGCCACCGTAGCCCTGTCCGCCACCATAGCTGCGCCCGCCACTGTAGTTCTGGCCACCACTGTAGTTTTGGCCGCCGTGGCTACCGCCGTGCGGTGCGGCCAAAGTCGGCGTAGCCGCCAGTACGAATGTCGCGATCATCAACGCAGGTGTACGCATGTCCAGTTCCTTTCCGAACCAGTCCCATTCACAGCGAAACGCGGCTGTCGTGCAATACGCAATGTACGCAGAATCGGTTGAACATGCTCTGAATGAATTGTGGCGGGCTGCCGCGCTCGCTGCTCTCATACCCACCCCCGACCCCACCCTTGCAGGGAGGGGAGCAGGAAAGGAGGGGAGCAGAAATAGTCGGGTGCAGGCGTCACGCCTGCCCGCCGGAGGCTCTTGATCCGCCTACTTCTTGCGGCCGCGTTTGGGCGTGTTCTCCTCGAACAGCTGCGCGAGCTGTTCGATCAGCGTGCCGCCGAGCTGTTCGGCGTCCATGATGGTGACGGCGCGCTTGTAATAGCGTGTCACGTCATGGCCGATGCCGACCGCGATCAGCTCGACGTTCGAACGGCCCTCGATATAGCCAATGACCTGCCGCAGGTGGCGTTCGAGATAGTTGCCGGTGTTGACGCTGAGCGTTGAATCGTCGACCGGCGCGCCGTCCGAAATCACCATCAGGATGCGGCGGTCTTCGGGGCGGCCGAGCATGCGGTTGTGCGCCCAGAGCAGCGCCTCGCCGTCGATGTTCTCCTTGAGCAGCCCCTCGCGCATCATCAGCCCGAGGTTCTTGCGGGCGCGACGCCACGGCGCATCGGCCTGCTTGTAGACGATGTGGCGCAGGTCGTTGAGCCGGCCGGGCTTGACCGGGCGCCCGTCGGCCAGCCACTTTTCGCGCGCCGAGCCGCCCTTCCAGGCGCGTGTCGTGAAGCCGAGGATCTCGGTCTTGACGCCGCAGCGTTCGAGCGTCCGCGCCAGAATGTCGGCGCAGATTGCCGCAATCGAAATCGGCCGGCCGCGCATCGAGCCGCTGTTGTCGATGAGCAGCGTGACGACGGTGTCGCGGAATTTGGTGTCGCGTTCGACCTTGTAGCTCAGCGCATGCGTCGGGTTGGTGACGACGCGGCCAAGGCGCGCCGCATCGAGCTGGCCCTCCTCCTGATCGAAGTCCCAGGCGCGGTTCTGCTGTGCCAGCAGGCGGCGCTGCAGGCGGTTGGCGAGCTTGGTGACGGCACCCTGCAGATGCACGAGCTGCTGGTCGAGATAGCCGCGCAACCGCGTCAGCTCCTCGGCGTCGCACAGGTCTTCGGCGGCGACGATTTCGTCATAGGCGTTGGTATAGGCGTGATAATCGAAGTCGCGCGGCAGGTCGCCCATCATCGAATTGGGGCGCCACGGCACCATGCCCTCTTCGCCTTCTTCACCCATTTCGGAGTCGGCGGACATTTCGGTGTCCATCTCGACGTCGCGGGTGTCGGTGTCGTCGCCCTGCTCGGACGATTCTTCGGGGCGGGTTTCGGTCGAGCTGTCGGTGCCGGCCTCGCCTTCCTGATCGTCGCCCTGTTCGCCGTCCTGCTGTTCGTCGGGCTGGTCTTCCGATTCGCTGTCGTCGTCCTGGGGCTCGGCATCGGGATCGGTGCCGAGGCCGAGGTCGTTGAGCACGCGGCGCAGCACATGCGCGAACGCCGCCTGATCCTCGACATTGGCGGCGAGGTCGTCGAGGTCGGCGCCGGCGCGTTCCTCGATATCGCGGCGCACGAGATCGATTGCCGAGGCCGCGAGCGCCGGCGGCGGCGTGCCGGTCAGCCGTTCGCGCACGATCAGCCCCAGTGCCGTCGCCATCGGCACCTCGTCGGGGGTGCGGGCGCGCACGATGGGGTCGCCCTTGATGCGGTTTTCGGTCATGCGGTCGAGGTTGCGCGCCACACCGAGCATTTCGGCCGAGCCGATGGCTTCGATGCGCGCCTGCTCGACGGCGTTGAAAATGTCGCGCGGCAGCCCGGCTTCGGGCAGGTCGGCGGCGAACAGCTTGGGATCATGGTGGCGCTTGCGCAGCGCGAAGGCATCGGCCCAGCCGCGGACTTCGGCGACCTGGTCGGCGGGCAAGGCGCGCGCTGGTTGCGGCACACGCGCCTGATCGCCGAAGCACGACGGCTTGTCGGCGGTATAGGCGAGGTCGAACGCCGGATCAGCCCCAAGCGCGCGCATCGTCGCTGCGAGCGCCTGACGGAAATCTTCGAGGGGGTTTTCGGGATTGGTCATCGTGCACAACCTTTGCCGACAGTCCGTGCAATGCGCAAGGTGGACGGGCGCCCCGCGACATTATCGGAACCTCCTGGCCGCCCGCGTGTTCAACCGATGTTCACCACAGAAATCCGACTCTGCCACGAACGGACGGGTGCCACACTGCGGCACCATCGGCCCGAAGGAGATTTGCCATGTTGCGCGTACTCACCACCTGCCTGTCGCTGGCGCTGCTCGCCGCCCCGGTCGCGGCGTTTGCCGATGACCATGGCAAGGGCAACAACGGCAAGCATCACAACGGCAACCACAACGGCAAAAGCAACGGCAAGCACGATAACGGCAACCACTACCGCAATGGCGGCGACCGCCATGACGAGCGCCGCGACTATGGCGTCTATAATCGCTATGATGCGCAGCACTATGCTTGGCAGGGCTCGGCCGGCAATGGCTGGAAAAACTACCGCAACTACAGCTACAACCGCCCGGCACCGGGCCAGACGCGCTATTACGCCAACCAATATTATCGCGACGGTCGCTACTATCAGCCGCGCTATGTCGCCAGCAACGAACGCATCTACCGCGGGCAGGACAACCGCTATTATTGCCGCCGTTCGGACGGCACGACGGGCCTGATCATCGGCGGGCTGAGCGGCGGTTCGCTTGGCGCGGTGCTGGCGCCCGGCGGCTCGCAGACGCTTGGCGCGCTGCTCGGCGGCACGCTCGGCGCCGTCATCGGCAGCTCGATCGACAAGGCGCAGGTGACCTGCCGGTAACGCAACCCCCTCCCATTTTCAGGGAGGGGGCGGCATATTAGCGCCGCGTCTTGACTGCGACCGACTCGGGCAATTCCTCGCCGAACACCCGCTGGTAATATTCCGCCACGATGCTGCGTTCGGCTTCGTCGCACTTGTTGAGGAAGCTGACGCGGAACGCGAAGCCGAGATTCTTGAAAATCTCGGCATTCTGCGCCCAGGTCAGCACCGTGCGCGGGCTCATCACCGTCGAGATATCACCGGCGATGAAGCCCTGGCGCGTCATGTCGGCGACCTTGACCATGTTGGCGACCTGCTTGCGGCCGGCTTCGGTGTCGAGGCCCTTGACCTTGGCGACGACGATCGAGGTTTCGACCGGTGCCGCCAGATAGTTGAGCGTCGTGACGATGTTCCAGCGGTCCATCTGGCCCTGGTTGATCTGCTGCGTGCCGTGATACAGCCCCGACGTGTCGCCAAGCCCGATGGTGTTCGCGGTGGCGAACAGCCGGAAATACGGATTGGGGCGAATCACCCGGTTCTGGTCGAGCAAGGTCAGCTTGCCATCGGTTTCGAGCACGCGCTGGATGACGAACATCACGTCGGGGCGGCCGGCGTCATATTCGTCGAACACCAGGGCGGTGGGCGTCTGCAGCGCCCAGGGCAGCAGGCCTTCGCGGAATTCGGTGACCTGCTTGCCTTCGCGCAGCACGATCGCATCCTTGCCGATCAGGTCGATGCGGCTGATGTGGCTGTCGAGGTTGATGCGGATGCACGGCCACTTCAGCCGCGCCGCAACCTGTTCGATATGCGTCGATTTTCCGGTGCCGTGATAGCCCTGGATCATGACGCGGCGGTTGAACGCAAAGCCCGCGAGGATGGCGAGCGTCGTGTCGGGATCGAACACATAGGTCGGATCGACTTCGGGGACGCGTTCATCGGCGATGGTGAACGCCGGAATCTGCATGTCGATATCGATGCCGAAGACGCTGCGCGCATCGACCGTCGTGTCGGGCGCATTGAGCGCGGTGTGGGTGTGCGGGCTGCTATCGGCAGAAAGGGCAGAACTGGCCACGGTGTTACGGCTCCTTGGGCGTGCGCGCGAAGGCGGGTAGGGACTTTAGGTGCGTATAGGCTTGCACGGCGTCCTGCAACTGTCGCTCGGTCGATCGGTCGCCGCCATTGCTGTCGGGGTGGTAGCGACGGACGAGCGCCTTATAGGCGCGGCTGAGTTCGGTGCGCGTGGCGGCGGGCGTCAGGCCGAGCGTCTTGAGCGCCTTCAAATCGGCGTCTGCCAGCACATGACCGTTCGCCGTGCGCTTGGGCGCAGCCTCGCCGTAGCGGCCGCGCAAGGCGCCGAGCGGATCGTTGAAGCGCATCGTCGGATCATGCGCCGCGCGCTCCCAGCCGGCCAAAGGCGACTGCGCGGCGGCGATGTCGTCAGGGCTGAGGCCGTCGAAAAAATTATACTTGGCGTTGAATTCGCGGACATGGTCGAGGCACAGGAACTGCCAGCCGCCGACGTTGCCGGGTTCGCGATTCGATAAAGGCGCGCGGAATTCGCCCACTGCGGTGCAACCCGGCGCCGCACAGCGTTCGGGTTCGGGGCGTTCGACGCGGCCGTGGAAACGTGGCCGCCGTACTGGAGCTTCTTCCGACAAAATGCGCGGCCTTGGCTGGTGGTCCGCCTGTCCCTATACGAGGCGCAACGGCTTTGGGAGTGGTGAAGATGGCAACGATGGCAGAGCAGATCGAGGCCCGTATTGTCGCAGCGCTGCATCCCGCCAGCCTCGAGATCATCGACGACAGCCACCAGCATCGCGGTCACGCCGGCCACCGCGCCGGCGGCGAGAGCCATTTCACCGTCATCATCAAGGCGGCGGCGTTCGCCGATCTGTCGCGCGTCGCGCGGCAACGTGCGGTCTATGCCGCATTGGGCGACCTGATGGCGCCCGACCGCATCCATGCGCTGGTGATTCGCGCCGATACGCCCGAAACATAAAAAATATTCATGATACTTGTTGAATTGCTCGCGACTCCCCAATTGATGGCCTAGCCGGGCCCCTCTGGCGCACGAGACGTCGTGCGTGATGTCGGCGCTTCCCTTGAAAAAGGATGCGCGCCGACGGGCGTGCGGGGGTGAATGGCACATGGAATTTCTGGTTTTCGATTTTCTGGGCAAGCCGCTGTGGATGTGGCTGGGTTTCCTCGGCATCGTTTTCACGCTGCTGGCGCTCGATCTCGGCGTTCTGCACCGCGACGAGCATGAGATCAGCGTCAAGGAAAGCCTGTGGTTGTCCGCCGGCTACATCACGCTCGGCCTGGCGTTCGGCGCGGTGGTGTGGTGGCAGCTTGGGCTGGTCGCGGCCGAAGAATATGTGACGGGCTATGTCATCGAAAAGAGCCTGGCGATGGACAACGTCTTCGTCATCGCGATGATTTTCAGTTATTTCGCGATCCCCCGGCTCTACCAGCACCGCGTGCTGTTCTGGGGTATCCTCGGCGTCATCGTGCTGCGCGGCATCATGATCGCGCTTGGCACCACCATCGTCGAGCAGTTCCACTGGGCGCTCTACATTTTCGGCGCGTTCCTGATCTACACCGGCGTCCGCATGTGGATGATGGCCGAACAGGACTATTCGGTCGGCGATTCGAAGATCCTCGCCTACATCCGCGGCCATTTCCGCATCACCGACGAGCTCCACGGCCATGACTTCACCGTCAAGAAGGTCGACCCCAAGACCGGCAAGCTCGCCACTTTCGCGACGCCGCTGCTGCTGGCACTGGTGATGGTCGAGTTTGTCGACCTGGTGTTCGCGGTCGATTCGATCCCGGCGATCTTCGCGATCACCACCGACCCGTTCATCGTCTACACGTCGAACATCTTCGCCATCCTCGGCCTGCGCGCGCTGTATTTCGCGCTGGCGGCGATGGTCCACCGCTTCCACTATCTGAAGTATGCGCTGAGCGTGCTGCTGGTGTTCATCGGTTCGAAGATCTTCGTCGGCGACCTGCTCGGCTTCGAAGGCGGCAAGTTCCCGGCGTCGCTGTCACTCGCCATCACCGTCGGCATTCTGGCGGCCGGTGTCGGCTGGTCGCTGTGGAAAACCCGCAACGACGCCCCCGTCGAATCGACGACTTGAACCACGCGCGCGCGCGGCGCATAAGGCGCCGCGCGCGACGTGCGCCGGCTTAGCTCAGTTGGTAGAGCACCTGATTTGTAATCAGGGGGTCGCGGGTTCGATTCCTGCAGCCGGCACCA
>Ga0075163_10007599_pt1 | contig 14317 bp, 8 predicted proteins | sample JI1023141ADNA_FD_71478 | JGI IMG/M metagenome (GOLD analysis project Ga0075163, IMG submission 71478) | Wastewater effluent complex algal communities from Wisconsin, to seasonally profile nutrient transformation and Carbon sequestration -... | ecosystem: Engineered > WWTP > Effluent > Algae...
CCTGCACCTTGTCCAGAAGCTATTTCGTAGTTGTTTACCATCTTTTCGTCATTTGTAAACACAAAATCATCATTAAAATCAATCCACACCGAAACAAATTGACTTCCGTAATCAGTAGTCACTGTCAAATTATTTGTGGTCCCTTGCGTTAATTCTGTAGACAAATTAGTAAAATCACTATATCCACTTGCGCCGCAACCAGAAACATTATTAATTGTTCCCAATTGAAATAGCCTAAAGCCATCTCCAAAAGTACAATTCAAATTTGGCTGACAATTACTTTTCAATATGTTTACGGTTACACTGTCGTTTGAAGCATCGCTATCTTCATTTAAGCTTGTATAACAAAGTAAGACATAGTTGCCAATTGCAGTAAAATCTCCCGTTTGATTAAAGGTATAATTAGCAGAAGTGTTTGGGTCTAATGTTCCGGGATAAATTTCCGTAACTATAGTACCATTAAGGTTATAAGAAATAGAAAAATTTGACTGCGATTCTCCCCCGTAATTATTTACAGTTACAGTTATACTTTCATTTCCAGTCAAACCCGTACCAGAAATTGGAGCAACAACCGAACTTACACCAAGATCTTTCGGATAGAGATGAATTACATCTTTTGAAAATGAATCATTAGACGTATCTTCATCTAAAGAAAGTCCAGTTAATGCTGTAATAACATAGGTTTGTCCGACTACAGATAGATTAGCTGTCGCGATAAATGTATACTGCGCATAGGCCCCAGATGCGACACTTCCTAGAAACAATTCAGTAATCAAGCTTCCTCCATCAATTTGATAGGAAATTGGAAAGTTAGTGACGGTATTTTGTCCGTAATTAAAGATTCTAACCGTAATAGATTCGCTATTAGACAAACTTCCATTAGATGGGTTGATTATATTCACAACCCCAATATCGTTGCTAAAATTAGGTGCGATTTTTAGAACACCTACAACATCTTTCCGCCCTGAATTCATATATTCATTGATGAACCAAAATGACTTGTCGTCAGATGGGTCAATAGACATCTGGCTGTAGTCTCCATATCGAGTACCGGGGATGTTAGCGTTTCCTGTTGCAATTACATTTTCCGCTATGGTCATTGTTCCAATCGGATCATTAACATATCTTCCTGTGTAATAAGAGCTTACAACTTGATTGTTTGTGCCTCCCATTCCGGTATAACCCATTGCTATATTTCCTTGAACATCTATTCCCATACTGGCATTCCATGCATGCATTTGATTTGGTGCATTATACGTTCCCTCTTGATAAATTGACCATGGCAAACCATCACCCGCTTGACGTAGTTCATACCATCTTACCGCAGCTAGTTTATCTGAAGTCCCATCAGCGTCAACTACAAAATTCAATACTGCAGAATTGTGAGAAGGAAATTTTCGAAACTGAACCTGATTCATTATAATCGCTTGCAAAGCATCTATAGAAGCTCCTCCTGTCGGTTGCGCTAGGTTTACGAAACTACCGCCGTCAAAAACGGATGTAAAAGGTGTTGTAACCAAAGTTTGTCCCACAGTAATATTTGAATTTGCTGGCACGTCCCAATTCACATTTATTGTCCACATTTTCAAATGATCTTGTGACACTCCTGCCCACGCATCATCTTGTAAATAAACAACAGGCACATTTCCCGGCGCTGGATAATTTGAACTTGTAACATTAAACGCTTGCGGACTATAAAAACCACTAGTAACTATTCCAGGTAACGGAAAGCCGATGATTTGTGCTGATGGATCCCCTAGAATCATTTTTGATCGTTCCAAAGCATAAACAACTTCCGCCGTGTCCGCTTGTCCAGAATCTTTATTAGCAGTCAGATAGTAGCCGTCACTCCAAATAGATAGTTTTTGATAGTCGGTATTCATTGGAAAATCATACACGTTCCACCCATCATTTAAAGGGTCTGAAGTTTGACTTACCGCAACTTGAACACTGCTACCCAAGAAAGTCATTACAAATCGTTGCGCTTCCATATCATAAGAACATGTTAGATCACAACATCCCGAAGAAGGAAAAATATTACTCGTGTCTAATTGTTCAGTTAGTGGATGACCCAGTTTATCAAAAATTCTAAACCCTGTATTAAAAACGATTACATAGTGATTTGGCCCTACTGCACCTGCTGGGTCCGTCGGCTGAGACGTAGATGCAGCGCCATCAAAAACGATAGAAGGAGCTCTTCCCATTACTTTATTAGCGGAACTATTTCTCCCAATCAAAGGGTCATCTCCAACGGGCAAACCCTTTCCAAAAACAACTACGTTCGTTCTTGATTTTTCATCTTTTGCTTCTCCTAAATTTTCTTGCGCTGAAATCAAAGACATTCGTGACGCAAGACTAGGCACAACAGTCATTTTAGTAGCTCTTTTAATAAAAGTTGGACCTTTCTTTTCTTGTGCATAAACATTGATTTGAAACAGCTGAATCAACAAAATTAATAACATTGTTTTTTGAACTTTCATAAGTGAATTTTTGTTGATAAGATATTAAAAAAATTAACGTTGGTCCTTGAAGAACTTTAGCGGTCTTTGCTAACCATTTCAAATATATACAATTCCTTCCAAAAAATAAACTTCAATAATCAAATTGAATAAATTAGAGAAGAAAAGGTGCAATAACAAAAAAACGCGTCCAAAAATTTGGACGCGTTTTTTTCTAAATTCTATATTTAAGGCTAAATGATACTTGCTTTCAAATATTCTCTATTCATACGAGCAATATTTTCCAACGAAATTCCTTTCGGACATTCTACTTCGCAAGCCCCGGTATTGGTACAATTTCCGAATCCTTCTTCGTCCATTTGACGAACCATATTTAAAACGCGCTGAGAAGCTTCTACTTTTCCTTGTGGCAACAAAGCATATTGAGAAACTTTAGCTCCTACAAATAGCATGGCGGAACCATTCTTGCAAGTTGCAACACAGGCACCGCAACCTATACATGCCGCGGCTTCAAAAGCCTTATCAGCATCCGCCTTTGGAATTGGTGTCGCATTGGCATCAATCGTATTACCAGAGGTGTTTACGGAAACAAATCCTCCAGCTTGTTGAATGCGGTCGAATGCGCTTCTATCCACTACCAAATCTTTTACAACGGGAAATGCTTTTGATCTCCATGGCTCAATATAGATTGTGTCTCCATCTTTAAACTTACGCATGTGCAACTGACAAGTAGTTGTCCCAGTGTCTGGTCCATGAGCTCGACCATTGATATAAAGTGAGCACATGCCGCAAATTCCCTCACGACAATCATGATCGAATGCAACAGGCTCTTTTTGATCATTAATTAATTGCTCGTTCAATTGATCTAGCATTTCTAAAAATGAACTAGCGGTAGAAACATTATCTAATTGATACGTTTCCATGTTTCCTTTAGCTTGAGCGTTTTTTTGGCGCCAAATTTTAAGGGATATATTGATGTTTTTTGCTGTAGACATACTGTATCTTATTTATAATTTCTAGCTGCAATTTTGATAAACTCGTATTTCAATTCTTCTTTGTTTAGCTTTTCTTTGCTAATATCATCACCTTGATATTCCCAGGCACCTACAAAAGAGAAGTTAGTATCATCGCGCAAAGTTTCACCTTCAGCATCTTGATATTCTTCACGGAAATGTCCTCCGCAGGATTCGTTACGCTGCAAAGCATCCATTGCCATCAATTGACCTAGATCAATGAAATCTGCGACTCTAAGTGCTTTTTCCAACTCTGGATTTAACTCGTCGGCCGAGCCAGGGACTTTTACCTCTTTATAAAATTCTTCTTTCAAAGCTGCAATTTCTTCGATTGCTTGCTTCAATCCACTTTCGTTTCTCGCCATTCCAACTTTGTTCCACATAATCAAACCTAATCTTTTATGGAAATGATCAACAGATTTTGTCCCATTATTGTTGAGGAACTTTTCTATCGATGCTCGAACACTATTTTCTGCTTCGACAAATTCAGGGCTTTCTGTAGAAATTTTCCCTGTACGAATTTCATCCGCCAAATAATTAGATACCGTATAAGGCAATACAAAATAACCATCTGCCAAACCTTGCATCAACGCAGATGCTCCCAAACGATTTGCTCCGTGGTCAGAGAAATTCGCTTCTCCGGCAACGAAGCATCCTGGAATTGTAGATTGTAGATTATAATCAACCCAAACGCCTCCCATAGTGTAATGCACTGCTGGATAAATTTTCATTGGCGTTTCATATGGGTTTTCGTCTGTAATTTTTTGATACATGGTAAATAAGTTACCATACTTTTCTTCCAACCATTGCTTTCCTAGAGCTGTAATTTCTTCGGAAGACGGATTGTGATTTCCTTTGGCATAAGCCGCTTGCTTTCCTTTACTCTGAATTTCAGTTGAGAAATCTAGATAAACACCCTCATTCGTTGCGTTGGCTTCAATACCGTGACCTTCATCACAACGCTCTTTTGCAGCTCTAGAGGCCACATCTCTTGGTACTAAATTACCAAAAGCAGGATACCTTCTCTCTAAGAAATAATCTCTATCGTCCTCTGCAATTTGCGTAGGTTTCAATTGACCTGCTCTAATCGCTTCAGCATCTTCTTTTTTCTTCGGCACCCAGATTCTTCCAGAGTTTCTCAAAGATTCTGACATCAACGTTAATTTTGATTGATTGACACCATGAACAGGAATACAAGTTGGATGAATTTGTACAAAACACGGATTTGCGAACAAAGCTCCTTTTTTATGCACTTTCCAACCAGCCGTTACGTTGCTTCCCATTGCATTAGTAGAAAGGAAATAAACATTTCCATAACCTCCTGAAGCGATTACAACGGCATGTGCCGAATGTCTTTCTAATTCACCTGTTACTAAATTACGAGCGATAATTCCACGTGCCTTTCCGTCAACTTTAACTAAATCAAGCATTTCATGACGGTTAAACATTTGAACGCGACCTAAACCTATTTGTCGTGATATTGCAGAATAAGCCCCTAACAAAAGCTGCTGTCCTGTTTGACCTGCTGCATAAAAGGTTCTTTGTACTTGTGTTCCTCCAAAAGAACGATTGTCTAATAAACCTCCGTATTCACGAGCAAATGGAACTCCTTGAGCCACACATTGGTCTATGATATTTCCTGACACTTCCGCCAATCGGTGAACGTTTGCTTCACGCGCTCTGTAATCTCCACCTTTTATCGTATCGTAGAACAATCGGTAAATACTATCGCCGTCGTTTTGATAATTCTTGGCTGCATTGATTCCGCCTTGAGCTGCAATCGAGTGTGCTCTTCTAGGTGAATCTTGATAGCAAAAAGCTTTGACATTATAGCCCATTTCAGCAAAAGATGCCGCTGCGGACGCTCCAGCCAAACCAGTTCCAACAACAATAATGTCGATTTTTGGTCTGTTATTCGGAGCAACTAATTTTAAATGATTTTTGTGATTGGTCCATTTGTCTGAAATGAAACCTTCAGGTATTTTTGAATCTAATGCCATATTGTTAAGCTTTTAGAAAAAAATGAATGTAAATTGGAATAATTGCAAACAACAAAGGAACCACTATAGCGAAACCTTTTCCGAATGCCTTGATAATTGGGGTATATTTTGGATTGTTAAGTCCCATTGATTGGAAGGCACTGCTAAAACCATGTAGTAAATGAAATGACAACACAATCATCGACAAAACATACAATAGCGTATATAACAAACCATATTGCGGCTGTTTAAAGAACTCAATGGTAATTTTGTACAAATCTTTGTATCCTTCTTTAATTTTTACATTGGCGCCAGCATCATAAAAATCTGTACGATCTTTAATCACGATCATTTTTTGATCAATCTGTGCTTTGGGCAAATAACTTCCGTCAGTAGTCAAATAGAATTCTTGCGATTGACCTTGTGCGGTAATAATCATGGTTTGCAACGGCATTTTTTCATCAAAATGCATTCTAGCCCAGAAACTAACCATGTGCGTTACGATAAAAACTAAGATAATAGTTCCCAAAACCGCCATGTTTCTTGATGCCCATGGACTGTTAGCAGCTGCATTGTTTTTTGCATAACCAATAGGTCTAGCCGCTTTGTTTTGAAAAGCCAACATAATTCCATCGATTGCATGAAAAAGAATGGAGATGTAAGTTAGATAAGAAAGAATTTTGACTGCTGGATTAGAGGTCATAAATAATGCGTATTTATTAAAATTCAACGCATTGTTAGGAACCAATAATTGAAGATTTCCTGCTAAGTGACCGCTCAAAAACAAGCATAAAAATAAACCTGTTAGAGCCATCCAGTACTTCTTTGCCAGCGACGACTTCATTAATGCAGATTTTGCCATAAGTATGTGTAATTTATTATAAAAAGCACACAAAAATAAGGCTAATTGCATTTAACTACAACCTTTTCGATGTAATTTATAATGATTTTAAAATGTTTATCTGAAATCAACTTGAATTCTTGCCAACATTAGGATTTATGGGCACTCTAATGATTTCCACTTAAACACATTTTTGACCTAAGTTACTTAAATCCGCCAAAACTGTCTTGTGATTAATTCAAGGACATTTCAATTCTCTTACTTTTGTCGAAACTTTATGCTTTATGCAATCAAAAAAGCTTCAGAGCGACTTTTCAAATTATGTACAATCTATCACAGTAAGTGCAATAGACGTTGAAGCGCGGAAACAATTTGAATCAAGCTTTGCATTACTTGAACTGAAGAAGAATCAATTTCTGGTCAAAGAAGGTCAAATCTGTCCGTATTTCTGCTATTTAGAAAGTGGCATTCTGCAGCATAGTATCAACGTTGACGAGCAAGAGAAGACAACCTACTTAGCTTTGAGAAACACTTTTACCTCTTCTTTATTTAGTTTCCTATTTCAAACTCCATCTAGAAAAAGCTTAAAGGCTATTTTCGATTGTAAATTGTGGGTTTTAGATTTGAAAACTTTTCAAGAACTAAAAGAAAAAAACGAGGTGTTTCGACAATTCTACTACAACTTAATAGAAAAGCAAATTTGTCTTATTGATGATTACCGGATTGATTTGCTTACACTAACTCCCGAAGAACGTTATAACAAACTCATTTTGACAGAACCTCACTTAATCAAACAAGTGCCTTTGCACTATTTGGCCTCTTTCTTAGGGATTTCTTCCAGGCATATGAGCCGCATTCGAAAGAACATAAATTAATGCCATTTGGCTGGTCGATAAGAAAATACTTTCCTTAATTTTGAACCTTATTCAACCGCAAACCTAATATTATGAAATACCATCAAATTGATCGCAACTTATTTATAAAAAACCGTGCAAAATTTATTGCACAAATGAAACCGAATAGTGTAGCGGTTTTTAACTCGAATGACATTTACCCGGTTTCTGCTGATAGTACCTTGCCATTCGCGCAACACCGTGACATCTTTTACTTATCTGGCGTAGATCAGGAAGAAAGCGTTTTATTGCTTTTCCCAGACGCACCTTATGAGCATCAACGTGAAATGTTGTTCCTTAAAGAAACGAGCGAGCATATTGCTATTTGGGAAGGTGAAAAATTAACGAAAGAACGTGCTTTTGAAGTGTCGGGCATTAGAACCGTTTATTGGTTACAAGATTTCCATAAGATATTGAATGAGATGATGACTTATTCTGACACGATGTATATCAACACCAACGAGCATTATCGTGCCGCCGTTGAGACCGAAACCAGAGAGGATCGTTTTGTGAAATGGTGGAAATCAAAATATCCGGCGCATCAAGTCGCGAAAAGCAACCCCATATTGCAACGTTTGCGTTCCGTAAAAGAAAGTGAGGAATTAGATTTGATTCAACAAGCCTGTAACATTACAGAATTAGGTTTCCGTCGATTATTGCCATTCGTAAAACCAAATGTTACGGAATATGAAATTGAAGCGGAGTTGATCCATGAGTTTGTTCGAAATCGGTCAAAAGGTTTTGCATACACGCCAATTATCGCTTCTGGCGACAACGCGAATGTGCTTCACTATATTGAAAACAATCAGCAATGTAAAGCAGGCGATTTAATATTGCTTGACGTTGCCGCAGAATACGCCAACTACTCAAGCGATTTATCCCGAACGATTCCTGTTTCTGGGAAATATACGGCACGTCAAAAAGCAGTTTATAATGCGGTGCTTCGTGTTAAGAATGAAGCAACAAAAATGCTGACGCCTGGAACACTTTGGAAACAATATCATTTGGAAGTCGGGAAATTAATGACGTCCGAATTACTTGAACTTGGCTTAATTGATAAAGCAGACGTACAAAATGAAAATCCAGATTGGCCAGCATACAAAAAATATTTTATGCATGGAACATCCCATCATTTGGGTTTAGATACTCATGATTACGGCTTATTGCATGAACCAATGAAAGCCAATATGGTGTTTACCGTTGAGCCCGGAATTTATATTCCGGCAGAAGGATTCGGAATCCGCTTAGAAGACAATGTTGTTGTTCAAGAAAAAGGAGAACCATTGAATTTGATGAAAAACATCCCAATAGAAGTAGAAGAAATAGAAAACTTGATGAATTCGTAATAGAAATTATCAATTTTAAAAAAAGGTCATTGACTTGTTTCAAATAAAAATTAATTATTGAAAGTACTATTCTATAAAAACACAGCGGTCACTTATGCTGACAACGGCAAAGGAGCCGCTGTTGTTTTGTTGCATGGCTTTTTGGAAAACCAGTCGATGTGGAATGACTTTATTCCTGAATTGTCCAAAAGAAATCGTGTTATTACCATTGATCTATTAGGTCATGGCGCAACGGAATGTCTCGGATATGTTCATTCTATGGAAGACCAAGCCGACATGGTTCATCATGTTTTGATGGATTTAAATATTAGAAAAGCCATTTTAATTGGACATTCCATGGGCGGCTATGTGGCTTTGGCTTTTGCGGAATTATTTCCAGAGTACATGAAAGGATTGGTATTAATGAATTCTACTGCAAGAGCTGATAGTGCGGAACGAAAAGCAAATCGAGATCGTGCTATCAAAGCGGTAAAAAAAGACTATACGGCTTTCGTTCGGCTTTCGATTGCCAATTTGTTTAGTGAGGACAATCGAAATAATATGACTGATGAAATTGATCGCGTTAAACTTGAAGCACTGCAAACGCCTTTGCAAGGAATAATAGCGGCGTTGGAGGGCATGAAAATCAGAAAAGACCGAGAGATGCTCTTGCATCAGACAAACTTTCCAAAAATGCTTATTCTAGGCGAAAAAGACGGCGTATTGCAATACGCAGAAAATGCAACTCAAATTGACGGGACCAATGTGCAACTGATTACTTTTCCGGATGGACATATGAGTCACATCGAAAACGAAGTAGAAGTCTTGAAAGTTATTGCCGATTTTATTAAGAAAATATGATTTTTGCTACGGTAGCTTTTCCTCAAAAGAAATTTCCCGATCGAAAATCTCCTTTAGCAACACTACGATTTCGTTTATATAATTTTCCAAAACTTCAGCTGTAATGATTGATCCAGCATCACTTTCACCTTTAAAATCGAAAGGCAAAAACCCGGATTTTAAGTTCTTGAACGAAATAATTCCAGCTTCTACTTGTTTGTCTTTTGCTTCATCGAAAAACATATACGCATAGGCCAGCACCTGTATGATTTTGTCGTTTTTAAGATCCTTTGTGAGGCCATCCCATGTTTTTAAGGTGACATTTCGCTTTTCGACTTTTCCGGTTTTATAATCTATAATTCGAACAATTCCATTTTGTTCTTCTATTCGATCTACATTTCCCCTAATCAGAATCGGGCAAGGCAAATCTGGATGTTCCAACATTCGTTCGTATGTCTTTTCAATTGCAATAATTTTGATTGGACCATCTTTTTTTAGTCGTTCCAATTCAAGTCGAACAAAATTATAAACATGTCGTTTTGCCACTTCGAAAGCCAATAGATTGCGCCCTTTTTTAATTTCACCTTCTTTATAAACCAGCTTAAATTGCTTTAACACTTCGTCATTACTTTGTGCTAAGAAATTTTGTAAAATTTGCTCGTTTAAGAATTTACCCTCAAAAGGTTTATAAAGTTCTTTAAGTGTTTCGTGAATGATTGTTCCGAGCGTATTAACTGCAATCGTTTCTTCAACTTCTTCCATTTCACGAATCTGCAAGATCTTCTGAAAGTAGAAATCAATTGGATTTCTGATATAACTCGTTAAGGCAGATGGCGAAAATCCATTAGCGGCAATTTCATATAACCGCGTAAATACCGCATCTGATTTAGGTATTGATTTAGGTCGATAGGCTACTTCTGGCAAAACCGCGTTATAAATTTCGTGTGACAAAATATGATTTGGGCGCTGTTCTAATTCTAACTGTGTAATAAATCTACTTTTTTCACCAGCATCAAGTCCTTCACTTTCTGTATTATAAATCAAAAATATGTCCTTTGCTCGTTGCAAAATATGGTAAAAATGGTAGGTGTAAATTGCGTCTTTTTCCTTAAAAGTGGGCAAGCCATATTCCCTCTTAACATCGTATGGAATAAAGGAATTATTAGATTTCCCTGCTGGAAATTTTCCTTCATTTAGGAAAGTGACTATTACGGTTTCAAAATCTAAGACACGGCTTTCTAAAACACCCATTATTTGAAGCCCATTTAAGGGTTCGCCTTCAAAAGAAACTTCCGCTAATTCTATGATTTGTTTATAAACGGAATATAGAACTGGTATTGAATTAATATGTTGGTATTTAATTGAATAAGTAATCAATTTGTTTATGGTTTTGAAAACGGAGAATAAGAAGGCTTTGGCTATTTTTTCCTGTTCATTGTCATTATTAAGTCGGTTCTTTATTTCCACCAGAAGTCGTGCGATTTTCTCTAAAGTCTCAATCACTGTGCAATCCCATTTATCAAATATTAAGCGGAAAAATTCTGTGTGAGCTCCCTGCAATTCAAATAGTCGATTGTGCGCAATGAAAGAATAGTTGTTTTTGTTAATTATGCCAACCAGATTTTTACAGTTAATATAAGGTTCTACTAGCGGATGATTTAGTATATCGAGCACATCTTTATAGTAAAAAACGTAATTATTGCCTGCCCGACTGATGGCGTTGATGTGCATTCGAAATAGTTTCGCAACAAGAATCTGTGCAGGATTGTTCTTACTGGAATAACCCATCGTAATATTTAGACTATTTACCTTGTCTGGCAAAGAATAGAGGAATGGGAGCAGCAAGTTCTCTTCTGCAAGAATTATTGCTGTTCTATTCAATTCGTTTGTGGGGTTTTCATCAATAATATCTTCAACAATCTTCCCAGCAATTTTTGCTTGGCCAATTGATTTTGGTGTGCCAATTATTCTAATATTCTTTGATTGCGAAAATTCATTGTTTACCCATTCAAATGAGTTGGTTCGATAGTATTTCCAGTTATTCTTGTATTTCCTAATAAACAATCCCGCGTCATGCGTGGAGTCCAGCAACAATGATTCGTCGATGTCCCAGTAAATTTTTGCTTGATTTGAAGTCAACAAATGTTGAATTATGATTTCCTCTGCTGCGTTTAGTGCATTAAATCCAGCGAAGATCATTTTTTTGTTTCTATACAAGTCCTCATTCTGATTCATTTTCAGTACCGCCTCGCGATAAATCATTCCTTGATAGCCTCTTTTGTTTTCCAGCAAATATTCATAAAGGGCGCTATAATAAGCGGGCAATAATTTCCAAAATTCAAGATGTTTTTGTATTAGTTCCGTTTTGCCTTCCTCATTCAAAGACCAATGTTCGATTTCTTTTATGTTGTCTAGGTAGGTAAGGATCTTTCTAGGATCTAATAAATAGCGGTCTATCTCATTGAAATCTTGGAGAAGTGTTTTTCCCCAATTGGCAAATACTTCGAAAGACTGAGCATCTGAACTTTTGGTCAAATTCAAATATACTTGGTAAAACTCAAAAATTAATTCGATTGGATCAATAAGACGAAGTCGGGATACTTTTTGAACAAAGTCTTCGATCGTTATTATCTCTGGCAAAAATACTGCGGTATTTATTTGTTTCTTCAACGCATCGATCAAGAAAACTTTTGCTCTTTTATTGGGCAGAATGATAATCGTATTTGAAAGTGAATCGCTATAATCGTGAATCACTTTTTCTGCAATCTGTTCAAGAAATGAGGGATTTGTCATTTTATAAATATAAAAAAAACGTCTCGATAAATCGAGACGTTTTTGAAAAATATTGTCGAAGAAATTACTTCACTAAATTCACTTCAACTCTTCTGTTGTTAGCTTTACCAGCTTTAGTTTTATTACTATCGATTGGTTTAGTTTCACCAAAACCAGCAGAAGTTAATCTTCCGTCAGCAATTCCGTTAGTTACTAAATAATCTTTAACAGCTTTAGCTCTGTCTTCTGATAATTTTTGGTTTGCAGCATCTTTACCATCACTATCTGTATGACCTTCTATGCTAAATTTAGAATCTGGATATTCTTTCAAAATTGCAGCAATTGATTGTAATACAGGATATGTTTGTTGTTGGAAAGTTGACTTACCAGAGTTAAACAAAATTGTTTTTGCATAAGCGTTCAATCTGTTAACTTGCTCTTCAGAAATTTCTGGACAACCTTTATTTGCTACAGTACCTTTTACATCTACACATTTGTCATCTTTATCTAGGACTCCGTCACCATCGGTATCTGGCCAAGGGCATCCACCGTTTTCTTTTGGTCCTTTAACTTGTGGACATTTGTCAGATTTATCAGCGATACCATCACCGTCTGCATCAGGACAACCATTTAATGATTTTGGACCTGCAACATCTGGACAAGCATCATCTTTATCAGCTATTCCGTCTGCATCAGTATCAGGACATCCTTGGAATTCAGCCAATCCAGGAACATCTGGACAAGTATCACTTCCGTCAATTATACCATCGCCATCAGTGTCAGGACAACCTTTAAATTGTTTTAGACCAGCAACTTCTGGACAAGCATCGTCTTTGTCGTAAATTCCATCACCATCAGTATCTTTACCTCCAAATTTGAAAGTCAAACCTGCAAAATGTTGCATGTGAGATGGAACATTTTGTTCTGGAATTCGAGCTTCATCGTCGAAGGAATATTTGTATGTAGATTGAAACGATAAACCAACCATTTCAGTAAACCAAAAAGTTAGACCAAATCCTCCATTAGCAGTTCCGTAACTTGCTTTACCCATTGAAGTATAACCACCTCCAACATGAACAGAAGGGTCAATTACTTTCCATCCGAACATGTTTGCGAAACTATATTTAATCACACCATCTGCAGCATAATAGCTCAAATCTCCTGGGTTAACTACTGGATAATCCCCAGGAATTGTAACTCTTGGTTCTACCCATCTCTTAATTCTATTAACAGACCCAGTAATACCAAACGAAAAACTTCCACCTACATTTCTAGAAACATTAATGTATGATACTGAAGGAAGAATATTCCAGTTATCATTCACATTAAAATACTGAGAAAATTGGTCCTCCATTTTTGAAGCTGCACTTACCCTAGTGTCTACAGCGTTTGTTCCAAAGGAAATAGCCCATGGGTTGTTACTATCTTGTGCTTGTGAACTGAGTCCAGTCAACATTAACACAGCAGCAAATAATTTGTTAAGATGTTTCATACTTTAATTTTGTTAGATTACAATATTTTGTTAGGCAAAAGTAATGCGTAATTTCATAACTACAAAATGAAATGTTAAAAAAAATGACTAAATACCTAGTGAAGTGTAATTTACAACACATTTAACATTTTCCCCACCTCCGTGAACGCCAGTACGGCTTTGTCAATATGCTCTTTGGTATGAGCCGCTGACAGCTGCACCCTTATTCTTGCCTTGTCTTTTGGCACTACTGGAAAGAAAAAACCTACAACATAAATGCCTTTTTTCAGTAGTTCATTTGCCATTTCTTGGGACAATTTTGCATCATATAGCATGACAGGAACAATCGCTGAATCGCCATCAATAATGTCAAATCCAACTTTTTTGATTTCTTGCTTGAAGTATTTTGTATTCCATTCAAGTCGATCTCTCAAAGTAGTTTCCTTTTCTAATAGTTCAAAGACCTTAATTGACGCACCCACTATTGCAGGCGCTAATGAATTTGAAAACAAATAGGGTCTTGATCTTTGTCTCAAGATTTCAATAATTTCCTTCTTTGCTGTAGTATATCCACCCATTGCGCCACCTAGTGCTTTTCCGAGCGTTCCGGTGATAATATCTACTCTTCCCATAACTCCTTTTGCTTCTAAAGTTCCTTTGCCGGTGGCGCCAATAAATCCAGCCGCATGGCATTCATCAACCATTACTAATGCATCATATTTGT
>Ga0075163_10007600_pt1 | contig 14316 bp, 8 predicted proteins | sample JI1023141ADNA_FD_71478 | JGI IMG/M metagenome (GOLD analysis project Ga0075163, IMG submission 71478) | Wastewater effluent complex algal communities from Wisconsin, to seasonally profile nutrient transformation and Carbon sequestration -... | ecosystem: Engineered > WWTP > Effluent > Algae...
AAGCATAACAAACACGAAGTAATCCTCTTTCATGTTACCGATCATACAACCGAACTTTCGTTTCAGTTTGATGAACGTCCTTATGAGTTTGTAGATCTGGAGAGTGGCGAAAAACTGTTGCTCAATCCACAGGAAATAAAAGACCGCTACGAAAAAGAACTATCGGAATACCATCAGAATTTAAAGATGCGCTGCAATCAATTAAAGATTGATTTTATCTCGGCCGATATTAACACCGGATATTTTGATGTGCTACAGTCGTATATGATTAAGCGGAGTAAGATGCAATAGGTTGCTTGATGGTGATCTGTAAACGGTGGTCGGTAATTGGTATTCAGTAATTCCGTTTATGAAACTTTAGGTCTGTACCAACCAGCGACCAGAAGCCAGTAACAAGTAACCAGCACCCAATTTACGCTTGCAATTGCTCGTTATGGAGCCAGGTTTTTTTAGCAGCCAGTTCTTCCTTACTTTCTACCATGTCAGGATCGGGAACACAGCAATCCACAGGACAAACCGCTGCGCACTGAGGCTCTTCATGGAACCCCGTACACTCTGTACACTTGCCGGAAACGATATAATAAAATTCATCGGACACAGGCGCTTGAGCCGACTTGGCATCTACGGTAGAACCATCTTCCAACTCAACTGCAGTTAATGCCGTTCCTCCGGCCCAGTTCCACTCGCGGCCACCCTCATAAATAGCAGTATTCGGGCATTCTGGTTCGCAAGCCCCACAATTAATACACTCTTCCGTTATCTTTATCGCCATGGCGGTTTAATCAGATTGTCTACTTTTGCCGCAAAAATACGGCTACTTAATTCATTACACAAACAGGTTAACAGCCCTAAAAGTTTACACTAAATGACTTTAGAACAGCGAATAAATGCATTTTCTGCACTGGGCAACCGAATCAGCAGCCTGACCAAGACCGAACGCGAACAAGTTCATCAACATGCCAGCCTGACCAACGGCTGGTTTACACCCGCTTCGGTACAAACCGCTTTAGATGGAATTGCTTTGTTCCTTAAAAAAGAAACCCTGCAAACCTGGATCAGCCGCTACCCTACCCCTGCTTCTGAAAGACTGGTGGGTATTGCCATGGCGGGAAACATTCCATTAGTAGGCTTTCACGATTTGCTTTGTGTGTTGATTAGCGGTCATCGGGCGCTTATCAAACTTAGTTCGCAAGATGCCCTGATTGAAGTGATGATTAAGTGGCTGATTGAAATTGAACCGGGCTTTGCCGATAAGATTACTATTGCTGAACGTTTAAACGCAGCCGAAGTAATGATTGCCACCGGCAGTGATAATACCTCGCGTTATTTTGAATATTACTTCCGCAACAAACCGAATATCATTCGTAAAAACAGATCATCGTGTGCCATTCTTATGGGCGAAGAACCGAGCGCGACTTTAGCTGAGCTGGGTAAAGACGTATTTACCTACTTTGGATTGGGCTGCCGCAATGTGGCTAAAGTATTTGTGCCTGAAGAGTATGCTTTTAATGGGCTGTTGGATGCATGGACACCTTACAACGATATTATCAATCATCACAAGTATGCCAACAATTACGATTACCAGAAGTCAATTTTGTTAGTAAACCAAACTCCGTTTTTCGACAATGGATTTGTATTGCTTACCGAAAGTTCAAATCTGGTATCGCCTATCTCGGTCTTGTTTTATGAACGTTATCTCGATCAGCAAGATCTGCAACAGAAACTTCAATCGCATGCCGATAAGTTGCAGTGTATAGTATCGGCTAATGGTTGGTACGCAGGTAGTGTTCCATTTGGCAAAGCCCAACAACCTGAAGTTTGGGATTATGCCGATGATGTAGATACGATGAAATTTCTGACTACAATTTAATATGCCTCAGCATATTTCTGAAACTCACTCCCCTATCCTCCGGAGAGGGGCCGGGGGTGAGGTCAATTGCCACGCATAATCTCCACCCAGCCTGTGTACTTCTCACCATCTACCTGTAGCTGGTAAAAGTAAACGCCATCTATGGCATCATTACCATTCCAATCGTTTTGGTAATTGCTGCTGGAGAATACTTGTTTACCCCAGCGGTTAGTAACAATCAGTTTTGCATTTGCCGGTAAGTTCCGGATTTCAAAACTATCATTCGAGCCATCACCATTTGGTGTAAATATGTTTGGTACATACAGTCCGCAACCAAAAGTTGGTTCAATAATAATGGCTTCATGGAACACAGAGGCAACCGCGCCAACACAGGTATTTACCGCTGTCTGGTTTTGAGTAAGTTGTACCTGATAGGTACCCAAAGGCAAACCAGAAATTACAAACAACCCACTTGCTGCCTGATCGGCTGTTATCGCTCCGCTCTGAACATCATCGCCATCCAGAAACACGGTATAGGTAAAGTCGGTATCGGCCGAGCCAATGATTCCGGTTAAGTTGATCGAGCCATCTGTTTCAAGGCAGTTATAAGCTGTTGTGGCGATAGCAAAGTCAACCGGGTCTGGTGTTCCGGAAGATTCTATTTCAAACGTTCCGATCTTAATGCAAGCCGGAGTTGCATCATCTCCATAAGCAATAGTATAGGTATAATTACCAACAGGTAATGAAGTAAATAAAGGATTATTAAATTGTGTTCTTGCAAGTGGGCCTGCAATCTCTATGCGCACACCAATAATATTCACCACAGGTGTTGGCGGGTTAATGTCGAACGTAACCGTACCATCTGGCGACAAAGCTCCACACGTAGCCGGAGTTTCAATGGGCGTAATCACTACGGTTGCACAATTATTAACTGGTGCACAAAGTGGATCACCACTTGGAAGAACCGTTACGGACACCACTCCCACCAATTGACCGGAACAAGAACCCAAACTGGCAAACACATTAAACGTTGTACTGGTTGTTAAACCACCAGTTGGCAAACTTAGTGTTGAACCTGCGCCTACCACAGCAGCACCAATAGGTGAGTTATCGATATTGTTGCGTAGCTGATAACTTACGCCCACTTCGGCATTGGCAACCTGAATGGCCGTTGATGCCCCAAAACAAATAGTAGGACTTAATGTAGAAACTGCAAGTGATAAGTCTGGCGAAGCATTAACCGTTAAAGTAGTTATCGTATTCAATTTTGCTGCACACGATACATTTGAAGCCAGCACAGCCACATCGGTTGTTGTGGTTAATGTTCCGGTAGGGATTATTAGGGTAGCACCGGTTCCTGCAACAACTGCGGATAGCGGGCTGTCATCTGCATTATTTAACAGTTGATAGTCAACTCCAACTTCAGAGTTGGCAATATTTATGTTCGTGCCACCACCGGCACAAAATACCGTTTGATCTGCCGTTACTGCTAACGTTAACGTAACTGCTCCTGCTACATTTACGGTAACAGTTGTAGTTAATTCAACAGACGGGCAAACGCCACCGGTTGCCAAAACATTAAATGTGGTAGTGGTTGCCAAGGCTCCGGTAGGCAATGCAATAGTTCCACCAGTACCGGCTACAGGCGCACCCATGTTGCTATCGTCTGCATCGTCTCTTAATTGGTAATTAACACCTGCTTCTGAATTGTTTACTAAAATAGAAGCATTACCACCTGTACACAGCGTAGCAACCGGGCCGGTAACCGTTAATGCCGGATTAGGATCCACATCTACATCAACCGTTGCCTGATTGGTAAGTTCAATTGAACACGTTCCGTTTGAAGCCAGAATATTAAAAGTAGTTGCCGCAGTAAGCACTCCTGTTGAGATCGTAATCGTTCCACCGGTGCCTGCTACCGGTGCACCAATAGCCGAATCATCGGCATCATTTCGAAGTTGATAGGTAACACCATTCTCTGAACCTGCAACCTGAATACTTGAACTGGTGCCTTCACAAATGGGCGATGCAGTAGCGGTTACAGTAAGACCGGCATTAATCGCTCCGGCTACGGTAACTGTAACAGTAGCGGTTAATTGAACCGGAGCACAGACTCCGCGTGTTGCCAATACATTAAACGTGGTGGTTGCAGCAAGTGCACCGGTTGGTAAGGCAATGGTACTTCCGGTTCCGGCTACAGCCGATCCGATCAAACTATTATCGGCATTGTTGCGGAGTTGATAACTCACTCCTGTTTCGGAGGCATCAACTTCAATGTCGCTGGTTCCGCCAGCGCAAACCGGACTAATGGTTGCCGTTACGGCTAATGCAACTGAAGGCGCATTATCAACAGAGATTATTACCGGAGTTGGTGAAACAGTACCTGTACAATTAACATCCGATACTGATACAAGTGTGTACGTGGTAGCTGTTGTTGGACTTACTGCAATTGTTGCTGGGCTTGTAGCCGATGATGCCGGGAATGTGGTTACTCCATCTGAATACTCATAGTTCCAGGGACCAGTTCCGGTAAACGTAAATGTTAAGTTTGTGCTTTGGCCATTACAGATACTCGCATCTCCAGAAATGGTAGCGGTTGGTAATGCATTTACCGTTAAGGTAACCGAAGTAGCAGGACTTGCGCAGCCGCTTATTGTTTCCGTAACAAATACCGTTCTGCTTCCCGCTGCCGCGGAACTAAATCCAAGCTGCGCGTTTGTTGGACTAATACCGGTTGTTAGTGAAGTAGTCAACCCGGCATCGCTATACCAGGTGTAGGTACTGCTTCCGCCAGGTGTTGTTACAAAGGGAGCAACAATTGCATCGCCTACACAATAGATGGCCGGTGTAAACGTAATGGCCGGTGCTGTGGGAACAGCATTAACCGTTACCGTAATACTTGTGGCAAGGCTTTCGCAACCAGAAGGATTTGTTTCGGTTACAAAAACTACCCTTACTGTTGGTGTTGCACTTGTAAAACCTAAACTCACGTTAGTTGGATTAGTTCCTGTGGTTAAGATGGTGGTTAGACCCGCATCGCTATACCAGGTGTAGGTATTACCAACCACAGGACTTGTTACTACCGGTGAGTTAATTGTTTCACCAACACAATAGGTAGAAGGGTTAAAGGTAATTGCCGGAGCTGGTGTTACTGAATTTACAGTTAATGTGATACTTGTTGATGGGCCTTCGCAGCCGCTGGCATTTGTTTCGGTTATAAACACGGTGCGGGTATTGGCCGCAACGCTGCTAAAGCCTAATAAAGCATTGGTAGGTGCTGAACCAGTAGTTAACACTGCCGTTAAACTTGCATCACTATACCATGTATAGGTGCTTCCGCCTATTGGTGCATTTACACTTGGTGGAGTAATGGGTTCGCCAACACAATAGGTTGATGGAGTAAACGTGATGGTTGGTGCAACCGGAACCGCGTTTACAGTTAATGTAACGGGTGTTGCCGGACCTGTACAGTTACTGCTGCTGGTTTCAGTAACAAATACGGTACGTACTAAAGGTGCAACAGAACTAAATCCTAAATCTACATTGGTTGGATTAGTGCTACTTGTAAGTACAACCGTTAACCCGGCATCATTATACCAGGTGTAGGTGCTACCTATTACAGGTGTTGTTATAAGCGGTGGCGAAATAGCCTCGCCTACGCAATAACTGCTTGGACTAAAAGTAACAGCCGGAGCAACTGGTACTGCACTCACTGTTAAGGTAATGCTGGTTGAACTGCTCTCACAGCCACTGGCATTGGTTTCGGTTACAAACACCGTGCGTACAACCGGAACTGCACTGCTAAAACCAAGTAAACCATTGGTTGGAGCGGTTCCTGTTGTGAGTATGGTAGATAAACTTGCATCGCTATACCATGTATAGGTGCTTCCGCCTACTGGCGCATTGATGGTAGGTGGTGTAATTACATTCCCAACACAATAGGCAGATGGATTGAAGTTTATATTAGGCGCGCCCGGAATCGGGTTTACCGTTAAGGTTACTGCAGTAGCGGTGCTGGTACAAGTGCTACTGTTGGTTTCGGTCACAAATACGGTTTTAGTTGCCGGTGCTGCATTACTAAAACCTAATTGAGCATTGGTTGGTGTGGTAGTTGCAATCAACAACGTAGTTAGCCCGGCATCATCATACCATTGATAGGTGCTGCCACCTACAGGAGTAGTTATTACCGGAGGCACAATGGCATCGCCTACACAATATGAACTTGGCGAAAAAGTTACCGCTAGTGCTGATGGCACCGCACTAATGGTTAGCGTTACACTAGTTGCCGCACCGGGACAACCACTGGCATTGGTTTCGGTTACAAAAACAGTGCGCACTATTGGCGCGGCACTACTAAAACCTAATGCCGCATTGGTTGGTGTGGCACTGGTTGCAATTACAGTTGAAAGGCTTACATCGCTATACCAGGTATAGGTGCTTCCACCTAAGGGAGTTGTAATAACAGGCGGAGTAATTACCGCACCCACACAATACGAAGACGGATTGAAGGTAACTGCCGGTGCGGCTGGTACAGGGTTAACAGTTAACGTAACAGCAGTAGCGGGCCCGGCACAATTAAAACTATTGGTCTCGGTTACAAACACCGTTTTAGTAGTGGCCGTTGCGCTGCTAAAACCAAGTTGCGCTATAGTTGGTGTTGGTGTGGTTATCAATAATGTTGTAAGGCCGGCATCGTCATACCATTGATAAGTACTACCACCAACCGGTGTAGTAATGGCCGGTGCGATTATGCTGGCACCTACGCAATAGGTATTAGGAGTAAACGTGACTGCCGGTGCAGTTGGTACAGGGTTAACAGTAATATTAACAGAACCACTAACAGCCGTGGCCGGACAGCCATTTACATCGGTAACATTGGTAAGTGTGTACGTAGTATTTACCAGAGGTGCTACAATAAAATCAGCTCCACTTGTATAACCACTCACAGTGCCTAAACCAGAAACAGTAAGCGTGAATGGCCCAGCGCCTCCGGTTACATCAACCTTTAGTGTGGTGGACTCGCCAGCACACACCGGGCTTGTACCTGTTACACTTAAAACTGCATTGGATGGAGCCGGTGGTTCTAAAACTGTAATCGGGCCAAGGGTTTGAGAACAGTTTGTTCCGTTATCGGTAACTACTACAGTATAATCACCAGCTGTAAGACCCGTTATATCTTCCGAAGTAGAAGTAAATCCGTTAGTCGCTGTCCAGGCATACGAGTAACTCGAAGTTCCGCCTGTTACATTAAGTGAAATCTGGCCGTTGGGTGTACCGCAACTGGTACTGTTTACCGGAAAGCCCGGTGCAATTGCTGCGTTTATATCCGTTGTTCCGTTAATGATAAAATTTCCATTAAAGTCGGAAGGGTTTCCATCCTGCACAACTATTACATACCCACCCGGCCGTAGATTAGGTGCCGTAAATGGTACGCCTAAGGTAAGCGGAACATTAACCAGGTTAGTTGGCCCGATAATAAATAAGCTGATTGGTGGAATACCTGAGGTTACGGTAACATTGATCGATCCATTATCTAAAGTGCCATCAGTTCCGGGATTGCCACTTCCATCGAGCAAATCGCGGCAAGCGTCTTTTCTATCAGAAAGTACTACAACCGGGGTCTGTGCCATTACTTCCGATGCAAACGCCATCGCGCCAAGCAGTAACGTCAGGAGAAATAAGCGGGGGAGTAAATTTCTCTTCATTTAATCCTGATGGTTAGGTGCCGGGTACAACCTTCTTTACTGCGAACATATAGGTTATAATCACCTGCGTTTAGTTCGGTGATTTTAGTTTCGGTTATGTCGAGCCGGTTGTTCTTGCTATCGCCACAAAAAAGATAGCTGGTATAGGTTTGCTTATCGTCTTTAAACTTCAGTTCTATTTCGCCATTAGGCAGGCTGCCCGAAGTATTCTTAACCTTATAGGTTACCTGAATTTCATCGCATGGTTTTACCGATGGTTCAGCCACGCTGTTATCAATCCGGAAGGGAGACCAAGCAGCAAAAACAAATAAACTGCAAGTGAGGTATTTAAAACCAACCATATCAAGCAAAAAATTAAAAGCAAGGTAGCGGTTTCCCGTGGCCTGTGCAATACTCCTTATTTCAATTCCGGGTGTTACACACACCCTCCAATCTGTAAAGCACAGCCTTAAAAAAAACTTTACCTAATCTAAGTAATGTTTTCGTTAAAAAGTAAAGTTTCTAAAATCGCTTAGTTAAGATTTCGCTTAAGATGAAGGCCTTCTTGAATGATGTTGGGTTACGCAGTTCCTTTACATAATCAGCTACCGGAGCCGCTTTGCGTTCGCGTTTGTAACCCTTAAACTTTTCGTACTTCACCACGGTATCTTCAATGTGCATGGTCTCTTCCAGCGAAGCCCGGTTGAAGGCTTCGGACTTGGCCTTTTCGTAGGTGGAGTAGATTTCGTCTTCAGTTCTGTAATTCGACTTTTCAAGGGGCTTACTTTCCTCTTCTAAATCGTCATCATAGTCCACATACTCAACGGTTTTGGGTTGAGATTGTACAACAGGTTTAGCTGGAGTTTTGGAAGCCTGAATTTCGCGTAGCAGGTCTTCAAACGAAATGGGTTTGTTTTCTTGCGGGCCGCCAAATTCGGGTTGGTTGTGTTCAGATTGCTCCGGCTTCTTTTTGAAAGCCCTGGAAATCAAGGTAACTGCAATTATTATCAGCCAGATCCAGAATTGAGCATTATCGAACATACTTGCCAAAGGTATTTAAATAATCGGAAAAACAGCCTTTTCAGGTACTTTTTACACGGTATAAAATGTGGATGAATTGGGTATCACTCCATTTCTAATTGCGAAACCTCCGGTTATCTTTGCCATCTTAATTTTTTTCAACCACTAAATTCTAACAGGTTTCATGCAGTTATCGAAGTTGGAGATCAAGGGATTCAAGAGTTTTGCCGATAAAATAGTGATCAATTTTGACGAGGGGATTACCGGTATCGTTGGGCCAAACGGCTGCGGAAAGTCAAACGTAGTGGATTCTATCCGCTGGGTGTTGGGCGAGCAGAAAACCAGTGCGTTACGTTCTGAAAAAATGGAGAACGTAATCTTTAATGGTACCAGCCAACGGGCACCACAGCAAATGGCCGAGGTTTCCCTTACCATCAATAACACCAAAAACATTCTGCCCACAGAATACTCGCAGGTAACGATTACCCGCAGGCTTTACCGCTCGGGCGAAAGTGAATACCTGCTGAATGGAGTGGCTTGCCGCCTGAAGGACATAACCAACCTGTTTCTGGATACGGGTGTAGCCTCTAACAGCTATGCTATTATTGAGTTGGGCATGGTGGATGATATTCTGAACGACCGCGACAACTCGCGCAGAATGTTGTTTGAAGAAGCTGCCGGAATTTCCAAGTTTAAAAAGCGCAAGAAAGAAACGCTGAAGAAATTGGAAGATACCGATGCTGATCTGGAGCGTGTGGAAGACTTGCTGTTCGAGATTGAGAAGAACATGAAGAGCTTAGAAAAGCAAGCGCGGCAAACGGAACAGTATTACAAGATTAAAGAAGACTATAAAGATAAAAGCATTAACCTGGCTAAGGTGGTGGTGAACAAACAGAAGGACACCCTTACCACCGTACAAAAACAGATTGAAGTTGAGAGCGACCGCAAAACCAAATTGGCCGCTGAAGTTGCTGAGAAAGAAGCACTGATTGAAAAATCGAAAGCAGAGTTGATTATTAAAGAGAAGACACTTTCTTCTCGCCAAAAATCGATTAACGAATTTGTTTCGAAAATCCGTCAGTACGAAAGTGAGAAACAAATTAAGAACGAACGCCTGCGCTTTTTGAATGATCGGGTTAACAACCTGAAAGAACAAATTGATCAGGATAAGAAAAGTAATGAACGGGCACGCTTCAGCATTCAGAGTTTAGAAACCGAACGCGATTCGGCCAACCAGATTCTGCAAGAGATTTCTGACAAGGTAAATGCACTGAAGACCGATTACGAAGCGCAGAAAGCTTCTACTTATACGTTGCAGGGCGAATCGGATGCGCTGCGGCAAGTGTATCGCGCCAAGCAGGAAGAATCGTTTCAGTTAAACAAGTCGCTGGAGATTCGGGAGATTCAGATCTCATCGTTTAAACAAGAACTGGAGCGCACTACATCCGATACATCGCAGCAAAGTGCCAGCATAGCAGAGTTTGAAAAGAAGACTGTAATTCTGAATGAAGAAATTCAACAGAAAAATTCATACCTCGAAAAACTGAAGCGCGAAGAAGAAGACGTGCGCCTGCGCATTACTTCTACCGAAAAAACGATTGAGTTGATTCGCGAAGAGATGACGGAGACCGGCCGTAAGTTAGATGCACGCCAGAACGAGTTTCAGTTAACAAAATCGTTAGTTGAAAATCTGGAAGGCTTTCCGGAAGCAATAAAGTTTTTGAAGAAGAATGTGGGCTGGACAAAAAATGCTCCGCTCCTATCGGATATTCTGGCTACCAGCGAAGAGTATCGTGTGGCTATTGAAAATTACTTAGAGCCATTTCTGAACTATTATATAGTAGAGCATGAAGCTGAGGCGTACGAAGCCATAAATATTCTAAGTGATGCCAGCAAGGGCAAAGCAAACTTCTTTATTCTGGATTCGTTCGAGAAGTTCTCGCCCTCTACTGTTCAGATGTACACCAATGCCTTTCCGGCAACGCAGATCATTGAGTTCGATCCGAAGTACGGCAAGCTGATGGCTTACATCTTAGATAAGGTGTATGTGTACGAAGGCGATGTGAAGAGCATGCCTGCTGATGAAAATACATTCATTACCAAAAGTGGTAAAGTAACCAAACGCAGATTCAGTGTATCGGGTGGTTCGGTTGGTTTGTTTGAAGGTAAGAAGATTGGTCGCGCCAAGAATTTAGAAAAGCTCGACAAAGAAATTAAAGAACTAACCAAGAAAGTAGAGGACATTCGCCACTCGCTGGTAGATCGCCAACGCGAACTGGAACGCCTGCGCAACAACACGCTGAAGCAACAGATTGAAGAAGCACAAAGCGCCATTAAGTTGGTGAACGATGAATACATTTCGGTGCGCACCAAACAAGAGCAATTCTCGAACATGCTGAGCAGTGCAGACTTGCGCAAGGAAGACATCATTGAGAAAATAGAAACGTTAAGCCAGGAGTTGACTGAACTGAAACCAAAAGCAGAACAGGCACATCTTGAATTGGCGCAGCAAGATGAAAAACTAAAAGCCATTACTGCCGATTTGAACGTGCAGACGGAATTGCTGAGCAATAAATCTTCTACGTTTAACGAGCAAAATATTTCGTTCCACCAACAGGAGAATCGGGTGAAGAGTGTGGATCAGGAAATCCGCTTTAAGCAGGAGTCGATGGAGCAAAGCAGTACGCGTATTGGCACCAACACCGAAGAGCTGAAGAAAAACGAAGACGAAATTCGCACCATCATTGAAACCACACAAAGCAATGATGAAGACCTGATTGCCATGTATGCCGAAAAGGATGAAATGGAAAAAGGTTTAGGCGAAGCGGAGAAAGAATATTACTCCGGCCGTGGCGAGATAGATCAGTTTGAAAAAGACTTGCGCGAAGTACAACATCAGCGCCAGCACATCGACACGCTGTTGATGGAACTGCAAACCCAGTTGAACGAAAGTAAGCTGCAACTTAACTCGGTGAAAGAACGGTTGAATGTAGAGTTTAACATTGATCTGGATACCGTATTAGCCAATGCTTCGCCTGAAGAAGCTGAACAACTTGCTTTGTTTGATGAAGAAAAACTTCGTGCCGATGTAACAAAGATCCGCGAGAAACTTGACAACATGGGGCCAATTAACCCGATGGCGATGGAAGCTTACACGGAGATTAAACAACGCAACGATTTTATCATTACCCAAAAAGACGACTTGCTGAAAGCGAAGGAATCTTTGTTTAGTACGATTAACGAGATTGAAGGTGTGGCCAGCGAAACATTTATGGTTGCCTTCCAGCAGATTAAAGATCACTTTATAAAAGTATTCCGCTCGCTGTTTAGCGAAGGCGATGATTGCGATCTGAAATTGGCTGACCCAACCAAGCCTCTTGAATCGGATATTGATATTATAGCCAAGCCTAAAGGCAAGCGCCCATTAACTATCAATCAGCTATCGGGTGGTGAGAAGACGTTAACGGCTACTGCCCTACTCTTCTCTATGTATTTATTGAAGCCGGCACCGTTCTGTATTTTTGATGAGGTGGATGCGCCATTGGATGATGCCAACATTGATAAGTTCAATAACATTATCCGCATGTTTAGCAAAGACTCGCAGTTTGTAATTGTAACGCACAACAAACGCACCATGACTACTACCGATGTGATTTATGGTATTACGATGGTAGAGAAAGGAATCTCGCGCGTAGTGCCGGTAGATTTGAGAGAGTTAGCTTAAAAGCAATACTTACGTGATAACGAAAAACCGGGTTCAGCCCGGTTTTTTTTATAATGGAAATCCGAACCGGATAGAGGAGTAAAATAACTCTGGGCTGGACGATAAAAGCCTAGTGTCCGCTTATTATATCCGTTTTTAAACGGATATAAACGGTTATTATACGACTACGGGTTGTTTGCTTCTCATATTGCACCCATGAAATCAATCGAGCTAACGCCTTTGTGGCACCGGGATGTGTATTGCATTGCCATTCGCAATCTTAATAGCAGGGCAAACGAGTTGGTGCGCAATTTTCCCGAAAGGAAATTCAGCAAAACGCATGGTTGCTGGTATGTTGCCTACTCGCCCGCCACATTAGATTTACTGTATCAGAAACTTTCGGAAATTGATACGGTGTGTATGCCCCAGTTGTTTGAGGCCAAAGTAACTACCCTGCCAGCACAGTTACCGCTGCCAGCCGGGTATAGGGAATGTTTGGTACGGCTACGGTACAGCGAAAGCACAATTAAAAATTACGAAAGCCAGATGCGGATGTTTTTAAGTTACATTGAGCCTAAACCTATTACAGAAATTACCAGAGAAACGATTGATGCCTACATGATGTATTTGGTTGAGGATCGTCAGGTTTCGGTTTCCACACAGAATACCGCCATTAATGCCATTAAGTTTTACCTGGAACAACTACATAAAGGCGAGCGCACAATATATTATACCGACAGGCCCACTAAAGACAAAATTTTGCCCGAGGTGTTATCGGAAGAAGAAATGCAGAAACTTTTATGGGCCTGCACCAACATGAAACATCGGTGCATTATGTTTCTATTGTACTCGGCCGGCTTGCGCATTAGCGAATTGCTTAACCTGCGCTGGAAAGATGTAGACGAAAACCGGATGATAATTTACATACGCAATGGCAAAGGCCGAAAGGACAGAATAACGTTGCTTAGCAAACTGGCATTGGATTACCTGAAGCATTACCTGCAAGTTTATAAGCCGAAGGAGTGGCTATTTGAAGGGCCTGATGGCAACGGTTATTCATCGCGAAGTGTGAATAACTTTATACATAAGTATTGTAAAATGGCGGGTATAATAAGGCGGGTAAGTGCCCACACCCTGCGGCATAGTTTTGCCACACATTTATTAGAACGGGGAACTGATTTGAGGTACATACAGACTTTACTGGGCCATGAGAGCAGTGTTACAACTGAACGGTATACCCATGTAACCAAGCGGGGTTTTGAGAAGTTAACGAGTCCGTTGGATTATTTAGCGCAAGGCAGTACCTTAGATACCATTAAGGGCATATAAGCCACCCGTGGCTTATATCCAAACGTTGGCTGCAAGGCTCGGTGACATTCTAGGACAGAGTAAACAATAATGACAAGAAAGGATAAATTACTACTATTAGTACCAGCCCTTTGGACAAGTATATTAGACATTGCTATTACAGTAATTCATCAATCAAAAGACTACTGGAACGGTGACTTGACAAAAGCGAACGAGGGAAATCCAATTGGAGCGTTATTCATGAAAAACCATGTAAGTGGACTCTTTATTATTTCGGGGCTTTGGATTATTGCAATTGGACTTCTCGGATATTATCTGCCACGACAGACAAAAAAAATATTTTTACTATTCTGTGTATTAGCTCATAGTTTTGGTGCATCGACATGGCTTTCGAGCAGATATGGATTTTGGTATGTGATAACGTTTATACTTTTCAACTCAATACTCTATTGCACAGTTGACAATATAATCTTCAAGCAAAGAATCGACATAACAAAGATTTAATAACCAGATAAATGCCTTTTGTAGCTGAACATTTCCGTCTGACCTTGACTTGAATTGCGACTTTGACCTGCTGAACAAATTTCAATTAAACGGTTGACAAAGTCTCTTTAAAATATAACGGTCGACTGAAAATCGAGTAGGCAAAGGGGAGTTTCACCCCTAAGCCTCTCACAGAACCGTGCTTGATAGTCTCCCATCACACGGCTCTTCGTATCCCTCCATTTTGTAATAGAAGACGGATTGAAATT
>Ga0075163_10007601_pt1 | contig 14316 bp, 12 predicted proteins | sample JI1023141ADNA_FD_71478 | JGI IMG/M metagenome (GOLD analysis project Ga0075163, IMG submission 71478) | Wastewater effluent complex algal communities from Wisconsin, to seasonally profile nutrient transformation and Carbon sequestration -... | ecosystem: Engineered > WWTP > Effluent > Algae...
TCATCATGTACGGTGTTGGTTGCCTAGTTTCCCAACGAATGAAAGCTGAGTTTGTCCGATTTGGACTAAGAAGGTTTCGTGTCCTTGTAGGGCTTCTAGAGTGTCTGGGCGGAGCTGGTTTGCTCGTCGGCTTTTGGAGCGATGTGATTCTTTTGTTCTCTTCCGCGGGGCTTAGCCTGCTTATGCTCTTGGGAGTTGTAGTAAGGGTGTATCTTCGGGACACATTTTTGCAAACGCTTCCCGCGCTAGTTCTACTTGTACTAAATATGTGGATTTTTATTTCGGTTCTTCAAGATCGCTAGGAAGCAACGGTCTTCAGGCCCGATAATCCACCATCCACTTTTATCACCTGACCGGTGATCCACGATTGGCGCTCGTCTAGCAGCCATTCCATGGCGGAGGCGACGTCTTCGGGCCGTCCAACCCGTTTAATGGCATGCATGTTGAGACTGGCGGCGAGCGCGGGCTCGCTCTTGACGATTTTTTCCGACAGTGGCGTATCGATGAGTCCGGGGGCTACGGCATTGATGAAAATATTCTTATTTGCATAGGTGGCGGCGGCCGAAACAAGCATTCCTTCTAGGCCTGATTTAGCGGCGGCGATCGCCTCGTGGTTGGGTAAGCCTATGGAGGCGGCGGCGGTAGAGCACGCGACGAACCGGCCGGAAGACTTTTCCCCCAGCCAATACTTCACGGAAGCGCGCAACGTATAAAAAACGCACCAAAGGTTCGTCTGGAGGCTTTGGGCGAAATCTTCGTCCTTGAGGATATGGATAGGCTTTAAGGTGATGGATCCCACGCAGTGGGCTACGCCCGAAAATGGAACGTTTTCTTCCTTGAGGTTCTGAAACAGAAGAGCCACTTCCTGCGGTTGGGTAATGTCGCATACTCTGTAGTCCGTCAATGCCCCATCGTTTTTGAGCGAGAGGAGCTTCTCTTCGTTTCGCGCCACGCCGATAACGCGATCATCGTTGGAGCTAAGGGTTTTGCATAATGCAGATCCAATGCCGCCGCTGGCACCAAAAACAAGAACGGTTCGATTCATGGCCATCCTTGTACACCAATTCCCCCGGTTTTTTGAAATATTGATTCGACTTTCGGGCCATGTCATAACAACGGCATGAAAGAATTTGTCAACGAAGCGTTTGTCGATTTTACCAACCCAACGAACCGTGAAGAGATGCTGACCGCGCTCTCCAAGGTGAAGAGCCAATTTGGACAGACGTACCCGATGTGGATCGATGGTAAAGAAGCCACCGGATCGCACACATTTTCGACGACGAATCCCGCCAATCCCTCCGAGGTCATCGGTCAATTCCAGAAGGGAACCAAGGCCGATATCGAGAATGCTATCGAATCAGCTTACCGAACGTTCGCAACGTGGTCGCAGACTGCGCCGGCCGCGCGTGCCGAATATTTGTTCAAGGCGGCGGATCTCATGAGAAAAAGAAAGCACGAATTCTCGGCCATGCTCGTGTACGAAGTAGGCAAGACCTGGGTGGAAGCCGATGGCGATACCGCCGAAGCCATCGATTTCATGGAATTCTACGCGAGGGAAATGCTTCGCTTGGATCAACCGCAGCCGTTGACGAAGATTTCCGGGGAAAAGAACGAATTGAAATATTTGCCGCTCGGCGTGGGCGCGGTCATTCCTCCGTGGAATTTTCCGTTGGCTATTTGCGTGGGCATGACCACGGCGGCCCTTGTTTCAGGAAACACCGTGGTATTGAAGCCGGCCAGCGATTCGCCGAATGTCGCTTACCATTTCGTGAAATTACTCCACGAAGTTGGGTTGCCAAAGAATGTGGTCCAATTCGTCACCGGCGGTGGCGCCGAACTCGGCGACGCGTTGGTTTCCCATCCGAAAGTTCGCTTCATTTCTTTCACCGGCTCGAAAGAAGTCGGTCTGCACATCAACGAGCTGGCGGCGAAACATCAGCCCGGACAAAAATGGATCAAACGTGTCATCGCCGAAATGGGTGGTAAAGACGCTATCTACGTCGACGAAAACGCCAACATCGACGAAGCCGCCAAAGGTATTGTCTCCGCGGCGTTCGGATTCCAAGGGCAAAAATGTTCCGCGTGTTCGCGCGCCATCGTGCATGAAAAAGTGTACGACCAAGTCCGCGATAAAGTGGTGGCTCTCACCAAAGAAATTAAGATCGGCAATCCTGCCGATGCTTCTACCCAACTCGGACCGGTCATCAACGGTTCGGCGCAGAAGAAAATTCTCGGCTACATTGAGACCGGAAAATCCGAAGGCAAATTGCTCACGGGCGGCAAGGCCCACGGCGAGAACGGTTACTTCATCGAGCCCACGGTGTTCGAAGACATCGAATCGACGGACCGACTTTTTCAAGAAGAAATCTTCGGCCCAGTATTGGCTTTTACCAAAGTGAAGAATTTCGAAGAAGGCATGAAACTTTTCAACGACACTGAATTTGGTTTAACCGGCGCCATTTATTCCGCCTCGCGCGATCATTTGGATACCGCCAAACGAAGCTTTCATTGCGGCAATCTCTACCTGAATCGCAAATGCACCGGCGCGCTGGTCGGCGTGCATCCGTTCGGCGGTTTCAACATGTCCGGCACCGATTCCAAAGCGGGCGGGCACGATTATTTGCTCTTGTTCACGCAAGCAAAACTCATCTCCGAGAAAATATAAACCTTCGGGCGCGCGGTGGGAAAACCTGCGGATTGTGGGACGCCTGGTTTCGCGTTACGCCGCGAAACCAGGCTCCGCTATCGAGTCGCATATTTGTTATGTGCATAGATATGCGACCCGATAGAGGCCCACAATCCGCAGGTTTTCCCACCGCGCGCCCTCGAAAGGTTTTAATTTTCTCGGCCACGAATAACCAAACAAATGCAAACGACAGGTACATTCTTCATTTGTCGTCGGCCGTTCTAGTCCGAGAATTTAAAAAAGTACGTCGGCTACCGGGAAGGGAAAAAGAGTTCACGTTTGTGGGCCTCTGCGGAATGTTCTGTCGATGTATATAAACGAAAGAACATTCCGCAGCGGAGACTAATTTGCCGGCGTAACGGCAAATTGGTCGTCCCACAAACGTGAACTCTTTTTCCCTTCCCGGTAGTGCTAAGGAGAGTTTTAGATTCTTGAACTAGAACGACGCGGCTTCTTGTTTAAAACTCGCCTGCAATTTGCCTTTGAGTCGCTCTTCTAATTGGCGTACCCGTTCGCGGGTCACGCCGAATTCTTTGCCGGCATCTTCCAATGTCATCGGTACGTCGGCGAGAATACGTTTGTCGAGTAAGAACCGTTCGCGAGGCTGCAGGTCATCGTATATGTCGTCGAGTTTTTGACGAACGCGGGCTTTGATATCTTCCTTGATCAATTGGTCCTCGGCGTTAGGAACTTGGTCGACCAAGGTGTCGCCGAACGATTTGTCCTGATCATCGCCATGAAGGGGTTGATCCAAACTCATATCTCGCGCTTCAATACGATTCATGGCGACGTCAAAATCGTCTTGCGAAACGTCGAGGGCCGCGGCCAATTGTTTTCGCGTCGGGGTTTCAGAGGAGAGTAGAGCGATTTTCTGGCGGGCTTTCTGCAAACTGGAAAAAATCTTTCGCTGCACGCGGGTGGTGCCGGTGCGAACGATGCTCCAGGAGCGCAAAATATACGCTTGAATATAGGCGCGAATCCACCAAACCGAATAGGTGATAAGGCGATAGCCTTTTTTAGAATCGAATTTGTCCAAGGCATGCAACAAACCCATGTTGCCTTCTTGAATCAGCTCGGGAAGTTTGAAGCCATATTTGGTGTACTCTTTGGCGATTTTGATCACGAACCGAAGGTTGGAAAGGACGAGTTTTTGCCCGGCTTCACGATCGCGCGTTTCCGTCCAAAGGTCGGCGAGCTTTCGCTCTTCTTCGCGCGACAACAAAGGCGTCGTCGAAACTTGTTTGAGATACACATCCAAGCCATCTCGTAGCGCAACTTGGTTCTTTTTTGCGATCTTTTTTGCCATGGTTTACCTACCCCATAATGTATGCATGGCAGGAAATAAGTCAATAGCCCTTGGTTAGGCCCCGCCTACGGTAGTGTAAAGGCGATAAATTTGGATCCTAGTTCAGGATTTTCCACTAACAACATGACCGCGTCGCCTTTTTTTAATGATTTCAGTATCTTGTCATAGCTTTCGAGGTTGGTGATTTCGACGCGATTGATTTCCATAATGATATCGCCGCGTTGAACCCCTTTTTCGGCAACTGGGCTCGTAGAGCTGACCGAGATGATGCGGACGCCTTTTTGTTCCCCACGTTGTTCCTGGACGATCAAACCAAATTTGTCGGAGCTGCGCTCTTCATTGGGTTCAGCGTTGTATTTTTGCAATCGAGACATTTCTTCTTCTTCGCTGTTCTTGAGCTCGCCGATGATCGGACTGAGCTTCATCTTTTTGCCGTTACGGACGATGGAAACTGAAACTTTTTTGCCAACGGCCAGGTTAGAAACGAAAATTGGGAGCTCGTTTGAGTCTCGAATTTCTTTGTTTTCCACCGCAAGGATGACGTCGCCTTGTTTGAATCCGGCCTTTTCCGCGGGGCTACCTTTTTGCACTCCGGCCACTAACGCGCCTTTTTTCTCGGGTAATCCTAGGGAACGCGCAAGGTCCGGATCGATCGGTTGGATGTAAACGCCCAACCAACCGCGGGTGACCATGCCTTTTTCTTGGAGTTGTTTGACGATATCTTTGGCGGTGTTGATCGGGATGGCGAAGCCGATGCCTTGGCCGCTGGCGACGATCGCGGTGTTGATGCCGATGACTTTGGCTTCTAAATTAAGCAGCGGGCCCCCGGAGTTTCCTGGGTTGATGGAAGCGTCCGTTTGCAAGAAATTGTCGTACAAACCCGCGCCGATGGACCGCTCTTTGGCGCTCACGATGCCTTGGGTGACAGTATGAGAAAGACCGAACGGATTTCCGATCGCCACTACAATTTCGCCTACCTGCAAACTGTCAGAATCGCCCAGCAACAGTGGGTGCAATTTTTCTTTGGGTACGATCTTTATCAAGGCCACGTCCGACTTTGGGTCGGTTCCCACAACCTTGGCCTTGTATTCGTGGTCTTTGCCGATAGTAACGGTGATCTCGCTCGCCTTCTCTATGACGTGATTATTGGTGACGATCAAGCCGTCTTCCGAGATGATAAAACCCGATCCCAAGCTCGGTCGTTTGATATCGGACTCCTCTTCTTGTGGCGGTCCTTCGCCGAAAAAGTGACGAAACAAATCGTCGCCGAAAAAATCCTCAAAGGGCGAACCTTTGAAGTTCTTCTTATTGCTACCTCTCTTGATGATTTGCGTGGTGCCGATGTTTACGACGCCAAGATCAGCAACCTGCGCAATCTTGATGAACGTATCGGCCGCGACGGCTTGTCCCTTCCAGGGGACGGTCGTTTGTGTTCCGGCGCCTTTATCTTGCCAAGGCGTCGTGCCGGGTTTTTCCCACGGAAACTTCCAGTCTTGGCAGCCAGATAGTAATGCGGCGAGAGTCAGGGCTACGAATGCGGTGTGAATGGAAGGATTTTTTTTCATAGTATTTGACGAATTTTCATATCAGATCAGTTCTAGAAAACAAGATTGCGGAAGTAGACAAACAAGTTCTGGTGCCTATAGTACGAGTACTCCATGAAAAACCAAAAATTCAAAACTTTTCTCAATTATTTTATTCTGGCGATCTCGGCGTTCCTTTTGTGGGGCGTATTCAACGCGCCTACGGGTCAGAACCAAATTCCCTACAGCACGATGAAGCAGAAGATCAAGGACGGCGAATTCAAGAAAGTAAGGCTGAACGAAAAAATGATCATCGGCGAATTGAAGACGCCGCCCGCCGACAAAAACGCGCCTTCGACCACGAATACAGAGGCGAAGGATAAAGACAAAACTCAGAGCGTTCCGTCCGTCTTTCAACCTGAATCGGTGATGATCTCTGCTAGGCTCGATGGGGATGCCGAGCTCGTGAAGATGTTAGACCAATCGGGCGTCGAGTACGAAATCGAAACCAAGAATACGTTCATGATGTATTTTCTGTCGACGATCGTTCCTTTGCTGCTTTTCTTCTTGCTGTGGAACTTGATTTTTCGCAAGGCCGGCGGCCCCGGTTCCGAGATCATGCGCTTTGGAAAAAGCCGTGGAAAAGTGAAGGCGGAATCGGATCTAAAAACCACGTTCGCGGACGTCGCGGGGCAAGATGAAGCGAAGGAAGAGTTGTCCGAAATCGTCGAATTTCTGAGTACGCCTGAAAAATTCACCAAACTCGGTGGTAAATTGCCCAAAGGCATTCTGTTGGTCGGTCCGCCGGGAACCGGTAAGACGTTGCTCTCACGCGCCGTGGCCGGGGAGGCGAAGGTTCCTTTTTTCCACATCTCTGGATCGGAATTCGTAGAAATGTTCGTAGGCGTCGGAGCGGCGCGCGTTCGCGATCTTTTCATTCAGGCCAAAGCGAAGGCTCCGTGCATCATCTTCATCGACGAACTCGATGCCGTAGGTAAGGCGCGCGGCGTTGGCAATATGGGAGGCCATGACGAACGCGAGCAAACGCTCAACCAATTGCTCGTGGAAATGGACGGCTTCGACAGCAACGTTGGCGTCATCATCATGGCCGCTACCAATCGTCCGGAGACTTTGGATCCAGCGTTAATGCGCGCCGGTCGTTTCGATCGCCAGGTTTTAGTCGGACGCCCCGATCTGAAAGAGCGCCAGGCGATCTTGGAATTGCACGCGAAAAAAGTGAAGCTCGGACCAGACGTCGATTTGGTTAAAGTCGCCAAAGGCACGCCGGGAATGGTGGGGGCCGATCTGGCGAACGTGATCAACGAAGCCGCATTGTTGGCAGCGCGGTCGAACGCCGAAAGCATTCAGATGAAACATTTCAACGACGCGGTGGAAAGAATCCTCGCAGGGTTGGAAAAGAAGAACCGCGTCATTAACAAGCACGAGAAAGAAATCGTGGCGCACCACGAGGCTGGCCACGCGTTGGTCGCGGCGTTCAAGAATACGAACGATCGCGTGCACAAGATCTCGATCATACCTAGGGGCATCGGTGCCCTGGGCTACACGTTGCAGTTGCCGACGGAAGATCGCTATTTGATGACGAAGCAAGAGCTCATCAATAAAATCGACGTTCTACTGGGCGGCCAAGCTTCGGAGTCAATCATCTTCGGCGATATTTCTACCGGCGCCTCCGACGATTTATCGCGAGCCACGGAGATCGCTCGTAGCATGATCACCACGTACGGCATGGGAAAAACACTGGGACCGGCGACGGTGGAACGCGATCGTACCGCGTTGTACATGGATCAAAACGGCGCAGCGATGGGAAAAAATTTCAGCGAAGAGACCGCCCGTCAGATCGACGAAGAACTCAAGGAAATGATGAAGGACCGCATGGTCAAGGTGAAGGAGCTACTGACGGAAAAGTTGGATATCTTAAAGGAGATCGCCCGTATTCTGTTAGAACGCGAAGTGCTCGACGACCAAGAATTCCAGGCCATTCTCGCGCGCTACACCGAGGCGGGAAAACTGCGCGATCCGATTCCCGCTCCCGCTGTTTAGTTCCATGAGCTTTGCCGAACGGCTCAAGACCCAAGCGCTGGCGATCGGGTTCGATTTAGTCGGCATTACGGACGCGAGTTCCCCTCGAGATTTTGATCGATACGTCGCTTGGGCAAACCAAGGTTACGGTGCGGACATGCACTACATGGTCGAACCGGGGCGCATGGAAAAGCGGCGTGACCTTGAAAAAATCCTTCCCGGCGTCCGCTCCGTGATCACCGGTGCCTTTTCTTACGCTCCCGAAAGTGTCGCCAATGTTACAGACGTGAAGTTCGCTAGGTACGGCTGGGGGAAAGATTACCATCGCGTCGTCAAAGAAAAGCTGGATGCGCTAGTCGCATGGATGAAGGCGAATGCCGAACAACGCCTTGAATGCCTCACCTATTCGGACACCGGACCAATTCTCGAGCGCAGCTTGGCGGAGCGATCGGGATTAGGATGGATCGGAAAAAACACCTGCCTCATCAACCAAAAAATCGGATCCTACGTTTTTCTCGGCGAAATTTTAACTACCCTCGCGTTGCCCACGGACGCTCCCGGCATCAACCGTTGCGGGACCTGCACTCGTTGCATCGACGCTTGTCCCACCAAGGCGATCGAAAGTGCCTACGTTCTGAACGCCGAGAAATGCATTTCGTACCAGACGATCGAGAATCGTAAGCAGCCGGTTGCCGACGGTGTTGCCGAAAATTTGAGCGGCTGGATCGCCGGCTGCGACATTTGCCAGGAAGTATGCCCGTGGAACAATGACATTCCCTTTCTGAAAATTCCCGAGTTCGCGCCACTGCCTCACGTAGCGCTATCATTGGAAAAAATCACATCCATGTCCGAAGTCGATTTTCAGAATCATTTTCAGCACACAAGTTTTAAAAGAATCGGCTTAGCCAAAATGCAGCGCACCGCGGACCAAATTCGTATGAAAAAGTAGCTAATTCAGTGGGTTAATCGCTCTACCATAATCCTGTTGCACTCGAACATAATGGGAGTATGATCCGGCCAAATTTAGGCATGGACCATTTATTAAATAATTACAAAGTTGAACAGTTGGTGTTGAACGAAGCACCGACGGTGGAAGACGGTACCCCGCTCAAAACCGTGTTGTTCACGATGCGTAATTTAAAAGTCGGATCCATCCTTACCGTGAGGGGGAAGAAACTCACCGGCATTTTTACCGAGCATGATTTCATGAAGGTCGTGACCCAAGGCGAATCTAGGGATGCGCCCATCGAGCAAGTCGCTTCGCCAAAACCGTGGGTCGTGCAGAACGATGCTGGTTTAAAAGAAGTGATCCAACTCATGAAAGAAAAGAATATTCGCCACGTTCCCGTACTAGATAAAGAGGGAGCCTTGAAGGGCGTACTTTCGATTCGAAGTGTCATCAAGTTATTTGCCGAACATTTTCCCGCCGACGTGATGAATTTGCCGCCGCGGCTCCATAAGAATGCAAAAACCCCAGAGGGAGGATAGTTAAGATGTCTGATACCGCTCCACAATCGAGCAATGTAAAAGTAGATGGCCAAACAGGCGTAGGCAAAGGACCGATCCAAGAGCTAGACAGCGTGACGATCCGTTTCGCCGGTGATTCCGGGGACGGCATGCAGCTCACCGGAACCCAATTCACCAATACATCCGCCATCATCGGCAATGATATCGCGACTTTCCCCGATTTTCCGGCGGAGATCCGCGCCCCCGCTGGTTCGCTTCCGGGCGTCAGCGGTTTCCAAATCAATTTTTCTAGCCACGAAGTCCGAACGCCCGGTGACGCGCCCAATGTTTTGGTCGCCATGAATCCCGCCGCGTTGAAGGTGCACTTACGCGACTTGGAAAAGTTCGGCATCCTCATCGTCAACACCGACGCGTTCAACGAGATCAATTTAAAGAAGGCGAATTACACTTCCAATCCGTTGCAAGACGGTTCGCTCGCGTCCTATCGCTTGTTCGAAATTCCTATCACCAAGCTCAATGCCGAAGCGTTGAAAGACTTGCCGATCACCAAGAAGGAAATCGATCGTTGCAAAAATTTCTTCGCCCTTGGCGTCATGTACTGGATGTACAACCGTACTTCCGAACCGACGATCCGTTGGATCGATTCGAAGTTCGGCAAAAATCCGAACATCGCCGAAGCCAACAAACGATCGTTAAAGGCCGGATTCAACTACGGAGAAACCGCGGAAATTTTCACGCACAAGTACAACGTGGCCCAAGCCAAGCTGGCCCCGGGCATGTACCGACAGATCACGGGCAACCAAGCGGTGGCGTTGGGTTTGGTAACGGGGGCGCAGCTTGCGCGCAAGACCTTGGTGTATTGCAGTTACCCGATCACCCCGGCGACCGATATTTTGCACGACCTTTCGGCGATGAAGAATTTCGACGTTAAAACCTTCCAAGCCGAGGACGAAATCGCCGCTGTCGGCGCCGCCATTGGCGCATCGTTCGGTGGGCAAGTAGGCGTCACCGGAACGAGCGGTCCGGGTTTAGCGCTCAAGGCCGAAGCCATCGGCTTGGCCATCATGGCGGAATTGCCATTGGTCATCGTGAACGTGCAGCGCGCGGGTCCAAGCACCGGCATGCCGACCAAGACCGAGCAAGCGGATTTGTTACAGGCAATGTTCGGCCGAAATGGCGAATCACCTTTAGCAGTGCTGGCACCGGCCACGCCGGGCGAATGTTTTTTCTACGCCATGGAAGCGATGCGCATCGCGATCAAATACATGTGTCCGGTCATCTTGTTGACCGACGGTTATTTGGCCAACGGTGCGGAGCCTTGGTTGATCCCGAGTCTCGAATCCTTCAAGAAGTTCGAAGTAAAACATTTGGTAGACGCGAAATCTTTCCAACCGTACCAGCGCGATGAAAAAACGCTTTCCCGTCCGTGGGTCATGCCCGGAACGAAAGGGCTGGAACATCGAATCGGCGGCTTGGAGAAACAGGATATCACCGGAAACATCAGCTACGATCCGGCGAACCACGAAAAGATGGTGAAGTTCCGCGCGGCCAAGATCGAAAGAATTACCCAAGAAATTCCGCCGATCGAGCTATGCGGCGCGAATTCCGGAAAAGTTTTGGTTCTCGGTTGGGGAAATACCTACGGCGCCATCACGACGGCGGTCGAAGCGTTGCAAAAAGAAGGGCACAAAGTGTCGAGCGCCCACCTGCGTTTCCTCAATCCGTTCCCGAAAGACTTAGGTCAGTTGTTCTCGCGCTTCGATAAGGTTTTAATCCCCGAAGTGAACATGGGACAATTGCGAATGTTGATCCGTTCCCGCTACCTTGTGGACGCCATTGGGTACAATAAGGTGCAAGGATTGCCGATCAAGATCGAAGAAATCAAGAAAGCCATCGAGGAGTTATTATGAGCGACGTCGCGTTGACTAAAGAAGAGTTTGTTTCGGACCAAGAGGTTCGTTGGTGCCCAGGTTGCGGCGACTACGCGATCCTTTCCACGGTCCAGAGACTGGCCCCGAAGTTAGGTATTCCGAGAGAGAACTTCGTGTTCGTGTCCGGTATCGGTTGCTCCAGTCGATTCCCCTACTACATGAACACGTATGGTTTCCATACCATCCATGGTCGAGCCTTGACCATCGCGACCGGCTTGGCATGCGCGCGACCGGAGCTATCGGTGTGGGTCGTGACGGGTGACGGTGATTGCCTTTCCATTGGCGGCAATCATTTCATCCACTGCATGCGCCGTAACGTGAATTTGAACGTCTTAATGTTCAACAACCGTATCTACGGCTTGACCAAAGGCCAATATTCCCCGACCTCCGAGTTGGGCAAGAAGACCAAGTCGACGCCGTACGGTTCGATCGAGCAGCCGATCAATGCCATTTCGATGGCATTGGCGTGCGAAGCAACTTTCATCGCCCGCTCGTTCGACGTTCATACCGTGCACCTCAGTGAGGTCCTGCAAAAAGGCGCCGAGCACAAGGGTATCTCGTTCGTCGAGATCTACCAAAACTGCAACATCTTCAACGACGGTGCCTTCAAGCCGATTACCGAGCGCGACGTTCGTGACGAACGCATCCTGGAGCTCAAGCATGGCGAGCCGATGCTTTTTGGACCGGAAAAGAAAAAAGGCATCCAGCTAGTCGACAACGCCCCGAAGGTTGTCACGTTGGGCGAGAACGGCATCACCGAAAAGGACATTTTGGTGCATGACGAAACCGGATCCAATCCGGCGATCGCCTACATGCTGAGCCGCATGGATTACCCTGAGTTCCCGGTCCCGATGGGGATTTTCCGCAGCGTTTCCCGGCCGACCTACGAGCAAATGTTGAGCGACCAAGTGGAATCGGTGAAAACGCAAAAAGGACAAGGAGACCTGATGAAGCTGTTGAAAGGCTCTGAGACCTGGGAAGTGAAATAGCGGATGATTTGCCCTTCCTGCGCATTTGATAACCTCGCCGGCGAGGACCACTGCGATAAGTGCGGTTTGACCCTCATGCAGGAAGACACCAATCCAGAATACACCGCGGGGAAGGCCGCGCGGATTATTACGGATCCGATCTACAAGGTCGCTTTACCTCCGGCCCTTATCGTCGCCCCGAATGCGGGCGTAATGGCCACCATGGTGAAAATGCTCGAGCAGCAACGGAACTGCGCTTTGGTGGTCGAGAAAAAGGACATCGTAGGTATCTTTACCGAGCGCGACGCCCTGAAAAAAATCACCAGCGCAGACATGGAAATTCAAGATATGGAAATCCACCTCATCATGACTAAGCAACCGCATACACTGCTGGAGACCGATTCCATTTCGTTCGCGTTCAATAAAATGGCGATGGGAACCTTTCGCCATGTACCGATCAAAAAACGCGATGGTGGCTATTCGGTCTTCACCGCCCGCGACGCCATGAATTACCTCTTTTAAGGCTTAGGTTAAGAAGCTTCTTTTTCGGTCTTGATCTTGGCGACGAATTCTAATTCGTCGCTCAGGACGGTCTGCTCATTCTGCAGGTTCTGCACGTCGTTCTCGATCAGTCGCAATTTATTGTGGATCAAGCTGATGGTGTACATGATGACTAAGAGCGCAATGGCGAGGATCACCATGAAAATAGTATCGAAGGATTCGACTAGGTCGATGTTTGCTAACATAGTCGGCAACATTAACAAAACATTCGTAGAATCTCCAGGGAACGGGTAAATTACGGTCATGAAAAAAATCGCGATCTTCCTTGGCCTTTTGTCGTTACAGCTGAACGCCCAAGGGTTGGGAAAGTCCGGAGAAGTGAAGATCATCAGCAACGAATCGGGTTTCGTGATCTGCACCGGAGGCACCAGCCAGCCGCTATTCTCCAAGACCTGCAATAACTTGAATATCTATCGCGTCGGAACGAACGGGACAAAATATGAAGGTACCTGTCTGGACAGCAACGGAACGACATTTTATCTCGCGTGCGATGCCTTTAACTTCGAATACACCAAACGTTTTCCGCTGCAAAAATCTGACATTCACTGACCTTTAACTATTGACCTTACCCGGGGTATGGCTTATGCCAGTCACTCTTCGTTCGGGAAACATGCATGAGTGATTTATTTTCTCTACCTATTTCGGACTTCACGCGATGGACGGGCTTAGTAGGCTCTTCCGCGGCGTTGTCGATCGCCCGCGCCTGCGCGCCGAAGTCGGGGCCGGTTCTCGTGGTCGGAACGCAGGAACGGTCTACTCGGGCAATGTTACAAGACACTCTTTTTTTCCAACGACTGTTGGGTCTTCCGCCTAAAAAAACGCTCTATTTCCCCGCACGAAAGACCGTACGCAAATATTCGCAGTTGGAGGACTCGTCGGTGATCGCGGAGCGTCTGCAAGCGCTGCACGAGTTGATGAACTCTCCCAAAAATCTGATGATCTTCACCGATATCGAAGGCCTTTCGCAGGTGACCCTTCCTAAGGACGTGATGCAGCGACGCACGGGCCTATTGATGGCGAAGTCTACCTACGAACGCGATGGTCTGGTGCAAGAGCTGCTTGAGGCGGGTTACGAAAAAGAAATCCAAGTATTAGAGCCCGGATCTTTTGCGGTCCGCGGTTCGATTTTAGACGTATTTTCTCCCAATTACGCAAGCCCGGTTCGGGTGGAGTTTTTCGGCGACGAGATCGAGTCGATTCGCTTTTTTGACGTGGACACCCAACGGTCGACCGAAGCCGTCGAAGAGTTCGTCTGGGTTCCCAGTCAAGAAGGGTTCGTAGACCCCGCTACATTACCAGGAGTCGAGGCTCGACTTAAATCTTTCTGCGACGACCATGGCATCGCACCAAGGGTTCGCATGGAGCTGATCGAGGCGATCGCGGAATCGAGGCAGGGTTCGGCCATTCAATTGTTGATGCCGCTCCTGTACGAACAGCAGACGACGCTATTCGACTATTTGCCCAAAGATACGCTCGCTGTTTTGGTCGACCCTTTTTTGATGAAGCGCGAAGAGAACGAGTTAAGCGAACAATACGAGAAAGTGACCGAAGACCAGCGCAAGAATAAAGTGATCGCGGCTCCGCCGTCGATGCACGTGATCGTTTCGGAGGAGATCCATCGAAAACTTCGCGGTTATCCCTACCTGGAGGTTTCCGACATAGCGATCCACGACAACCGCGAACCCGATCAAACGTACAAGGTAGAAGTTCATAACGATCTCAAGCAAAGCCTAGCGATGCACAAGCGCAAAGAGAACCCGATGCAACCACTCACCGATGCATTTCACGCGTGGGAAGAGCAGAATCTCGCTCGAATTTTGGTGGTGCCTACCGA
>Ga0075163_10007602_pt1 | contig 14315 bp, 13 predicted proteins | sample JI1023141ADNA_FD_71478 | JGI IMG/M metagenome (GOLD analysis project Ga0075163, IMG submission 71478) | Wastewater effluent complex algal communities from Wisconsin, to seasonally profile nutrient transformation and Carbon sequestration -... | ecosystem: Engineered > WWTP > Effluent > Algae...
TCCCAAAGCTCGCTGTTGCGGCGCGGGTACACCACGTTGTGACCCGACGCCACGATCGCAATCGGTGGCGCCCCGTTGGCCGCGATCGCTCCTCGATGCGCCGCGGCATCGATCCCGAGCGCCAGACCCGACACCACCACGACACCGGCCTCGGCCAACGCCCCACCCAGCTCGTGGGCCACGTCGAGTCCATATCGGCTCGCCCGGCGCGTGCCGACGATGGCCACGCGCGGCCGGCGATGGAGCGCGTCGAACCGCTCGGGCGACCACGCCCGCCAGAACAGCAGCGGCGGCACGTACGGATCGTCGGGCTCGTGCGCCGGGTGCTCGGGACCGGCACCGTCGAGCACCGGCGCTCCGACGAGCCCGGCGGCCGACACGAAAAGGTCGCCCGCGGTGTGATCGGCGAACACGTTCTCCACCGAAACCGACTCGACCTCGCCCCACCACCGCTCGCACAACGACCGCGGGGCCGGCACGCCGGCCGGTGTGCGCCGCGCGACCAGATCGCGCCACACCTGCGCAGGACCCGAACGCGACGCCGCCCACAGGCGCCGTGGCCCGACGCCCGACAGTTGAGCCAACGCCACCATCGCTTGCAGGTCGCCGGTCATGCCGCACCCGCCGCGACCTCGCCGACCGAGAGATCGGAGCGCAACAGCAACGCCTGCGCCACGACGCCCTCGTCGAGTTCGCCATCGCCACCCGCCAGGTCGTCGAGGGTCAGCGCTACGGCGCGGACGCGACGCAGCCCGCGTCCTGACAGCCGACCGTGGGCGAGTGCGTCGTCGAGGCGCTCGCGCGCCGCATCGGTGAGACGCGTGCACTCCTCGACCTGTCGGCCGCTGAGGTACCGGTTCGCCGGCACGCCGCGTTCGATCGCGCGACGTCGCGCTGCGCTCACCCGTTCGGCGACCGACGCCGTCGGCTCGGCCGGCGCTGCGTCGAGCAGATCGCGACGCGACGTCGCCTCGACGAGCACGCGAAGGTCGAACCGATCGAGCAAGGGACCCGAGAGGCGCCGTGCGTAGCGCAACAAGGCCGCTGCGCTGCAACGGCACTGGACCGTTCCGCCGTAGCCGCACGGGCACGGGTTCATGGCAGCGACCAACTGGAACGACGCGGGCATCTCGGCCGAGCTGTGAGCCCGACTCAGCCGCACCACGCCCTCTTCGAGCGGCTGGCGAAGTGCATCGAGCGCCGCGGCGCCGAACTCGCCCAACTCGTCGAGGAAGAGCACCCCGCCGTGCGCCAAGCTGATCTCGCCCGGTCGGAGCTGATGCGAGCCTCCGCCCACGAGCGCCACGAGCGAGGTGCTGTGGTGCGGAGCGCGAAATGGCGGGAGCCGAATGAGCCCGCTGCGCGGGACCGGCTGCCCGGCGGCGCTGTGAATCGACGTGACGCTCAGGCTCGTCGCCGCATCGAGCACCCCGAGGAGGCCCGGGAGGCGCTCGACCAGCATGGTCTTGCCGGCGCCCGGCGGACCGACGAGCAGCAGGTGGTGACCGCCGGCGGCCGCCACCTCGACGGCGAAGCGGGCCACCGCGTTGCCGCGCACCTCGCACAGGTCGGGCGCCCGTTCGGCCACAACGTCGTCGGGCTCGTCGGGGCGCGGTTGGCTCCATGGCTCGTCGCCACGCAGGCAACGCACGAGCTCGCCGAGGCTCTCGACCGGCCGTACGACATGGCGACCCAACGCGCACGCCTCGGCGGTGTTCGCCGCGGGAACGACGACCTCGCGCACATCGTCGAGAGCGAGCGACGCCACCATCGGCAAGACCCCGGACACCGGGCGCACCGAACCGTCGAGCCCGAGCTCGCCGAAGCAGGCCATGCCCGTCGGGTCGACCTGGAGCTGCTTGTCGGCGATCAGCACGCCGAACGCGATCGCCAGATCGAGGCTGGTGCCGACCTTGCGCACCGCGCTCGGCGCGAGGTTCACGGTGATGCGCTGCTGGGGCCACTTCAGCCCCGAACACAACACGGCGGCGCGCACGCGATCGCGAGCCTCACGGCACGCCGCGTCGGGAAGCCCAACGATCGTGAACCCGGGCAGCCCCTGCCCGACATGCACCTCGACCATGACCGGGATTCCCCGGACACCCACCAGCGTCGCCGCCTGCACCGTGGCCAACATCTCGACTCCCGTCGCCGCGGACCGGGGGCGTCGCCACCGATCCTGGGAGGTCTCACCGACGAGACGAGCCGCTCCGACGGGAGCGCAGCCGCGAGACTAGGACACCGGGGTGACAGCGAAGTCGTCGCCGCCGAGCGGCGGCCGGTCGATGCCCAACTCGGCGGCCACCGAGTCGGCCCACGACCGAAGTCGATTCACATCGGACCGCAGGTCCTCGACCTCCAGCTCCAGGGCAGCGATCCGCTGGGCGCTCGTCGGGCCCGACGCCATCCCGACCGAGCCGCCAACGGCAACGGTCGGCTGCTCCGGTGTGCCGCACAGCAGGTGCGCCCACCGCTGCTCCTTCTGCCCCGGCGCGCGCTCGAAGGCGACGACGAAGGGCGCCGGGGCCGCGGCGAGCCGGTCCAGCGTGTCGGACACCTCGCCGAGATCGGCGAAGGCCGCGAGCCGCTCCGAGCGCGTCTTGAGCTCACCCACCGTCTGCGGGCCTCGCAACAGCAGGAGGCACACGACCGCGAGCGCGCGCTGATCGAGCGAAAAGCACTCCCCCGCGACGTGGCGGTACTTGGTGACGGCTCGCCCCGACGGCATGTGGACGAAGCGCACCAGCCCGGCCGCCTTGAGCGAGGCGACCGCGCCCTCGACGGTTCGCTGGTCATACGCGACCACCGGATCGCGCGAGGTCGACTGGTTACACGCCCGCATGAGCGCGTTCGCCGTGAGCGGATAGTCGTCGGGCGTGGTGCGTTCCTTCTCGAGGAGGCACCCGAGCACTCGGGCCTCCTCGTCGGTCAAGAGCACCGGGGCGGCCGCGTGCGCTGCGTCTGCGGCGGGAGCGTCTGCGGCTGGAGCATCGCCCGCGTCCGCATGGTCGGCCCCGTCCCAGGATGTCTCGTCGAGCATGACGGCCACGCTATCGGCGCAGGCGCCGGAGGCGACCGTGCAAGACTCGCCCCATGGGCTTCAATCCCGACCGACCGATGCGCCGACGCCCGAGCGACGTGTTGCTGGTCGTCGCGGCGCTCGCTATCTGCGTGGCGGCGGTGCTCTGGGCGCTCCTGGGCTGAGGGAGAGTCAGCCGGCGTCGCGCCCGCCGCGGCGCCTAGAAGGCCGCTTCGACAACCTGTACCGAGTAGCCGTGCGGGCCGGGTGTCACCGATGCGACGTCGAAGCGCACCGGGCGCCACCCCGGCTGCGCGCCCGACGACAGGTACGCGGCGCCGAGCGCCCGCAGACGGCGCTGCTTGCGCCCGTCTACGGCATCGAGCCCGCTGCCGAAGCGATCGGTGGAGCGCGTCTTCACCTCGCAGATCACCACCACGTCGTCGAGTCGTGCGATCACATCGATCTCGCCCTCGCGGCAGCGCCAGTTGCGCTCGAGGATCTCGTACCCGCGGCGTTCGTACCACGCTGCGACCACGGCTTCACCCGCGGAACCGAGCTCTTGTTGATGCGCCACGCGCGCCTCCACCGGCCCAGAGGACCGGACACTCATCGATGACAGGAGGGGAAGGTGGAGCGGGTGTCCGGGCCGAACCCGGCGGCGGGGACGGCCGATCAGTCGCGCTTTTCCTTGATCTTCGCGGCCTTACCGATCCGATCGCGCAGGTAGTACAGCTTGGCGCGCCGCACATCGCCGCGGCTCACGACCTCGATCTTCGCGATCGTCGGGGAGTGCACCGGGAAGGTTCGCTCGACGCCGACGCCGTACGAGAGCTTGCGCACCGTGAAGGTCTCCTGCACGCCGCCGCCCTGTCGGCGGATCACGGCGCCCTGGAACACCTGGACACGCTCTTTGGCGCCTTCGACAACGCGAACGTGCACCTTCAGCGTGTCGCCCGGAGCAAACTCGGGAACGTCGTCCCGCAGGCTCGACTGGTCGACGAGATCGGTCGGCTTCATGGCGCGTCTTGCTCCTGGGTCGTGACTCGAACTGGTGCACACAGCTGACGGGGGCGCGTCGGCGTGCACGAAGCGGCCAGGCTAGTCGTGCGGCTCCGCGGTCACCAACCCGAACTCGTCGAGCATGGCCCGCTCGGCGTCGCTCACGCCCCCCCGCGCCACGATCAGGTCGGGTCGATCGCGCAAGGTCCGAGCGATCGCCTGCGCCCGCCGCCACCGGGCGATGCGACCGTGGTCGCCCGATCGCAACACGTCGGGCACGGCCCAGTCGCGAAACACCGCCGGGCGGGTGTACTGCGGGTATTCGAGCAGACCGGAGGTGAACGACTCGTCGGCCGCCGACTCGATGTTGCCCATGACGCCCGGCACGAGCCGCACCACCGCCTCGACGATCGCGAGCGCGGCGACCTCTCCCCCGTTCAACACGAAGTCGCCGATCGACAGCTCGCCATCGCAGAGGTGGTCGCGAACGCGTTGGTCGACGCCCTCGTACCGGCCGCAGATCATCGAGAAGCCCGGGCTCGCGGCGAGTTCCTCGGCGACCGACTGGTCGAAGCGGCGACCGCCGGGGCCCAGGAGGTAGAGCGGGCGCGGCGGCTGCGCCGATTCGACCGAGCGGAAGATCGGTTCGGGCAACAACACCATCCCGGCGCCGCCACCGAACGGCGAGTCGTCCACGGACCGGTGGACGTCGCTGGTGTGTTCGCGCAGGTCGTGCGCCCGCAGGTCGACGAGGTCGCCGCGCTGCGCCCGTCCGAGCAACGACTGCCCGAAGAACCCCGTCAACATCTCCGGGAAGATCGAGAAGACGTCGATCCGCACGCCCGTCACTCGAAGAGTTCGAAGAGGCCGTCGGGGGTGTCGACCCGAAGCACGCCGCCGTCGGGCTGACCGACCGCAAAGGTGAGCGGCACGAGCGCCCCCGTGTCGAGCACGAGCAGGTCGCTCGCCGGATTCGCCTGGACCTCGACGACGCTCCCGCGGGTGACGCCCGCTGCGTCGATCACGGTCAGGCCGATGAGCTCGTGGATGAAGAGGGCGTCGGGATCCTCGATCGCCGCGGCGAGCAGCGGAACTCGGGACCACGACTCGGCGGCCTCGCGCGAGTTGACCCCGGCGAAGGTGACCAGCCACCGGTCCTGGTGTGGCCGCGACGACACCACGCGTAGCGGCCCCCGACCGGTCCACAGTTCGGACCCGGACGAGAGCCGTTCGGTTCGATCGGTGATGAGCTTCACGACGAGTTCGCCCTGCAAACCGTGCGGTTTGGCGATGACGCCGACTTCGAGCAGACCGGCGGGCATATCGCCCGAGTCGGCGGACTCAGTCAACGAACTCGACGTCGACCTCGTGGCCATCCGTCGCTGCAGCGGCCCGACCCACGGCGCGGATCGCATTGGCCACCCGCCCCCGCTTGCCGATGACGCGGCCCATGTCGCCGGGCCCGACCTCGACGTTCAGTCGAGTGACGTTGCGGCTGTCGTCGGTCGAGACCTTCACGGCCTCCGGGTGATCGACGATCGCCGTCACCACGTGGGCCAGCACCGCCTCGGCGCGAGCGGTCGTTGCCTCGTTCTCGCTCACGAGCCCGACTTCGCCTGGGTCTTGGCGGTCTCGAACTCGTCCCACGCACCGCTGATCTTGAGGATCTTCTCGACACGCTCGGACGGCTGCGCCCCGTTGGACAGCCACCGCACGGCCTTCTCGTTGTCGACCTTGATCGCCGACGGCTCGCGCCGGGGGTCGTAGGTGCCGACAATTTCGATGAACCGGCCGTTGCGCGGGGACCGCGCATCTGCGGCAACGATTCGGTAGGTGGGCTGCTTCTTCTTGCCCATCCGCATCAGGCGGAGTCTCACGGCCACGTTCGAACTCTTCTCTCTGCTTCGTCAGGCGCCGCAGCAGTAGGCGCGGCAGCCGGACATTGTTGTCGGTCGGTCGGTGTGCGGGCAAGCCCGCGTCATTCGGCGGGCGGCAGACCCGGGAAATCGATGCCCGCCTTCTGGAGCTGATCGGCCACCGGATCGAGCCCCGGCAGACGATAGGGCTGCCTCAGCTGCGGCTGGGTGCCCTTCTGCGTGGTCCGGCCGCTCGCGTTGCCGCCGGGCCCTCGCTTCGACTTGCCCTTCTTGGTCTTCTTCTTGACCCGCTTCATCGCGCCGGGACCCATCTGGTTCATGAGCTTGCGCATCTCTTTGAACTGCGTGACGAGCTGCGCGACCTCGGCGGGCTTGGATCCGGAGCCGTTCGCAATGCGCTGACGCCGCGAGGTGTCGATGAGATCGGGATCTGCCCGCTCGGCCACCGTCATCGAGCGGATAATCGCTTCGACCCGTCCCACCTCGCGGTCGCCGATCTCGACGTCGCGCACCTCTTTCGGAATGCCGGGGAGCATGCCGATGATGTTCTGCAGCGGACCCATCTTGCGGATGGCGTTCATCTGCTCGAGGAAGTCGTCGAAGGTGAATGAGCCGTCGATGAGCCGCTGCGCCGCGACCTCGGCCTGCTCGGCGTCGAATGCCTGCTCGGCCTTCTCGATGAGCGAGAGCACGTCGCCCATGCCGAGGATGCGGCCCGCGAGGCGGTCGGGGTGGAACAGGTCGAATTCGTCGAGCTTCTCGCCCGTCGAGGCGAAGGCGATCGGGCGGCCGACGACCTCCTTGACCGAGAGCGCGGCGCCGCCTCTGGCATCGCCGTCGAGTTTCGTGAGGATCACGCCGTCGAGCGCAAGGGTCGCGTGGAACGACTCGGCGACGTTCACGGCGTCCTGGCCCAACATCGCGTCGATCACCAGGAACGTGTAGTCGGGCTGGGTCGCCTCGCTGATCTGGCGGACCTGCTCCATCATCTCCGCATCGACGGCCAGGCGGCCCGCCGTGTCGACGATGACCACATCGCGCCCAAGACGCCGCGCCTCGGCGATCGCGCCGGCAGCGACGCTCACGGGGTCGCTCGGCTCGCTGTAGACCGGAACGTCGATGCGACCCGCGAGGGTGCGGAGCTGCTCGACCGCTGCCGGGCGCTGCAGGTCGGCTCCGACGAGCAGCGGCTGGCGGCCCTGCGCCTTGAACCAGCGAGCGAGCTTGGCCGACGTGGTGGTCTTGCCGGACCCCTGCAGGCCCGCCATCAACACCACGGTCGGGGGCTTCGACGCGTAGGTGATCGAGATCGTCTCGCCGCCGAGGGTGGTGGTCAGCTCCTCGTTGACGACCTTGATGACGAACTGCGCCGACGTGAGCGCCTGGCCGACCTCGACCCCGACACAGCGCTCGCGAATTCGGGCCTGGAGGCTCCGGACGACCCGAACGTTGACGTCGGCCTCGAGCAAGGCGACGCGGATCTCACGCAGGACCTCATCGACCTCGGCCTCGGTCAGGCGGCCACTGTTGCGCAGCCGCTTGAAGATCCCCTCGAACCGATCGGACAGTGCTTCAAACATGGTCGATCCAGCCTAGCTGCGAGCCACGCCCGGCAATGGGCTACCGGCGTTCACGCCACCTCGATGGCACACCGATGACCGCGTAGCGCTCATCGGGCTCAGGCGCCGAGCACGAACTCGATTCGCCGGTTGCGCTGGCGCCCTTCCGCTGTGCCGTTGTCCGCGATCGGACGATCGCCGCCGAACCCTGCGGTGGAGAGCCGGTCGACGCCGATGCCTCGTCTCACGAGTTCGCCGCGAACCGTCTCGGCCCGGCGCACGCTCAGCTGCTCGTTGAAGCTCGCGTTGCCCGTGTTGTCGGTGTGCCCGACGATCTGCACCTTCGCTCCGGCGGCCCGATTGAGCAACGGGACGATCTCGTCGAGGACCGCTGCGCCGGCGGGGGTGAGCGCCGCGCCGCCCGTCGCAAATTCGATCACCCGACCGGCGACTAGCGCGTTGATGCCGAACTGGGCCTCGATGACCTGCTCGGGGGCGGCCGTCGTCGGGGGAGCGGCCGTCGGAGCGACCGTGCTCGTCGGGGTTGTGGTTGCGGCGATCAGCCGGTCGACCACCGTCGTCCGCGCCACCGCTTCGATCCGGGTGATGATCGCTGCCCGTAGCCCGTCGGAGGCGACGTCGCCCTCCACCACCAGTGATCCGTCGTCCGTCCGGCTGATCACGAGCCCTCTCACACCGTCGAGCCCCTCGATGCCGTCGAGCTCACCGACCGCGAGCAGCACGGCATCGTGCCCGAGCACCCGCTCATCGCGGACAGCGGCGACCACGAGCCGGTCCACCACGGTGAAACCGTCGGGGGCCGATCGTTCAGCCGCCTGGACCGCCGCGGCACGGATCTCGTCGGACGTGACGGTGCCGGTGAGCGCGATCATGCGTGTCTCGGCGTCGACGACGGCCGTGAACGGCTCGATCGGCACGCCCGACCCATCAGCTCCGGCGGACTCGGCGTCTCCACCGCCGTCGCCGCCGCTCAAGGGCAGGCCATCGACGTCGACGCGCCGGACGCCTTCGAGACCACGGACAATGCGATCGGCCCGCTCCAACTCTTCACTCGCGACCTGGCCGCGCAGCGTTGCGTCACGACCGCTGAATGAGACGTCGACCGTTTCGAGCCCGGCGCGGCTCAGCGCAGCGCGAGCTCGCTCCGTCAAGTCGTCCTGAATCGGGGCCGTGCATGTGGCGAGTCCGAGCAGCCAGAGGCCCAGCACCCCGCCGGCGAGGCCCAGAAGTGGGCGGCTCCGGCTGACGCGGCCGGGCGACGCCCCTGCGGTCGCGGCCATGGGTTTGGTGGGATCGGTTGCGGACCCCATCACGCCTCGCGGTCGTCGCGGCCTGCGGTGAGGCGCCCGGTGTACGCGGTGAACCCGCCCTCATCTCCATCGACGAGGTACTTCGCCTGGCGCGCCCACGTGCCCATCGACGGAGCGAAGCGGAGGTCCGCTGCGGCGAGCGCGGCGCGGCGCGCCTCCTCGGTCGAGTCGGCGAGTCGACGGAATGTCCCGATGCCCGCGGCGTTGAGCGCCCCAGCCATCTTGGGACCGATGCCTTCGATGCGGGTCAGGTCGTCCTCGCCGTCGGGCTCCGCGTCGGCACTCGCGTCGCCGCCAGCGACGGTCTCCTCGTCGGTTCCGCGCTGTCCCCCGACGACCCCGACCAGACCGAGAGGACGCAAGCTCTCTGCGTCGCTGCCAGGTGCGACAGTGCCGGTGCCTGCGTCGACGTGGTTGTTGGTACGAGTTGCCGCAGCAGCGCCGGCGGAGGGCGTGGCCGAGCGCGCCGCGGATTCGTGTTGATCGACTAGGCGACGCAGTCGCGTGGACTCGGCTGCACAGTCGCTGTTCTGTTGGCGAAGCCGCGCCAACTCGGTGCGGAGTTCTCGCGCCCGCCGGTCGAGGTCGTCGGCGTCGCGGACCGAACGCCGCGACCAGATGAGCCAGCCGACGAGCAGCCCGAGAAGCGCTGCGGTGATCAGGTACAGCAGATATTGCAGCATGTGCCACGCCATGGTTGCCGCCTTCCGTTGGAGGGAGCGCGGCTACCCCGAAGCCGCCACCGGCGAACCTACGCGATCGATGTTTCGTTGGGTCGTGCAGATCCCTGCGGCGGCGCGGAATTCCGACGGAGTTGGGTTGCCGAGTCCACAGAGTCCGACGATGCGAGACGTCAGCACCGTTGAGCGCGGTCGAATGGCCCTCGACGGTGTCGTGGCGTCCGTCAGGACAACCAGAACTCCGCGGCCTCGATGACCGTGCCGCCTTTCACCAGGATCAGCGCCGGGACCGTGCCGCCCTGGTAGTCGATCGCCGGCACTTGAGCGGCCTTGCAGTAGCTCTCCCACGTGCCGGCTGCCGCTGGCTCTTCCGCTGTGCACGGGGCTCCGGGGAACCCGGCGTCGTTGAGTCGCCAGAACGTGAAGTCCTTCGCCGTGGTGAGCCGGCGAAGCTTGGTGGAGCCGTTTTCGATCGTGCTCTCCTCGATCACCTCATCGCCGCGGGCTTCCGCTCGTGCCGAACTCAGGTAACACGCCAGGTCGAAGTCGAATCCGCCGTCGGTGATACCGGCGACCGCGATGAACCCGAAGTATCGGCCATCGGGAAGCACATCGGATTGGGGGTTGCACCCGTCCCCGATGGGCGCCGGGACGGGGTCGCCGATCGACTCCCAGAAGGTCTGCATGGCCGCCGACGGCGCCGGTGGACCCGATGAACCGCTGTCGATCACGACCAATTTGCCGCGGACGACCTTGACGGTCCTCCAGAGGTCGGGACCGTAGCCGGGGTCCGTGAAGGGACGGGGCACCACCGAGTCGATCCGCAGCTCTTTGCCGCCAGATTGGGGGCTAAGCGATCGGATGTTGACCTCGTGGTCGTAGGACGTGTGTTCCGGGTCGTCGGCGCGAATCGGCTTGCGAGTCGCGGCCGGCAGGATCACCACCAGGTGTGGCTGATATGAGGAACCGCTTCCGGCATTCGGATTGCAGTAGATCGCGACGGCGCCGTCGCCCACCGAGTCGCCGTCGAAGTCGCCGAGCGCGAACGCCGGACCGTCGGTCGCGTCGATGAACTCGCCGTTCCGCCACACTCCTGCGGAGCCCGTGAAGTGCATCTCGGGGTACATCGCCTCCTGTTCGGCGATCTGGTCGCCGAGGTACGCGCGGCACAACGCCGTGCCGTCGAGTGCCGCCAGTTCGGCACCGGTAACGGCCGGTCGTTTCGGGAGTTCGGTGGTGTGCTCGCCGATCCAGAAGATGTCCAGCCACGCTCGTCCGGACATCTCGACGAGCAGTTCTGCCGAGGATCCGAAGAGGTTGACGATGTCGATGCCCGTGTCGATGAGCTCGACCCATCCGAGGCCCGGGACGAACTTCTTGATCGTGGAGACCACCAGGTCTTCGACCAGCCCGGCAGGGTCGAGGATGGCGCTGATGTGGAGCGCGGTGAATGCCACCCGCCAGTCGATCTCCGACATGATCTTGACGGCCATCTTGAAGAACGGCTGCACGAGCTTGGCGGCGGCGGTGAACGCCTCGAACGGTCCGGGGTCCGAGGATTGGGACGCTGACTGCGTGGAGAGGAACTCGGTCAGCGCCGGTCCCGTGTCGACGGCAACATCGAGGAGGACCTCAAGCAGATCGTGCTGCTTCCTGGGTTTGCTCGGGTCCGGGGCGTTCGCCACGTCGGCGAGCGCCGCGGCGAAGGCTTCCTTCAACGATTTCTTGACCTGCTTCTTGGTCTGCCCTTGGTTGAGGTCCCCGACCAGTCCGGCAGCGGGAAGGAGGGTCTCGGTGAGCAGCGTGAGCGTGAAGGCGACCGATGGCGCCGCTTCGGCAGGGGTGAACGTGGCGGCGTCTTCGCCGTTCGTTCCAGAGCCGAAACTGACCATGGCGAAGGGTCGGCCCCACGCCGATGCGGGCATCTCGATGTCGGTCACCGCGTCGGCGAGGGCACTGGTGACCTTCTTGACCACCTTGTCCCAGGCCTCGCCGAAGGTGATTCCGTCGTCGCAGAAGAACCCGAACGACACGCGTTTGCAGGCCTCGTTGGCGAGCGCCGTGGCGGCGTCCTTGCCGAACTGGACGATGAGATCCTGCAGCCCGGGGATCGCCCATTGCTTGGGCGCGATCGCACCCAGCATGGCGTCGGGCCCGTCCTTCGTCGCGTCCTGAAGGATCACCCATCGTGGAGTGGGGTTCGTGACTGTGACGGTGAACGGCTTGCCGGCGGTGACGGCCTTCTTCGCTACGGAGGTCTTGGCGTCGAGCTTCGCGCACGCGACGTTCGCTCCGGCGCCGTCCGGGTCGATCAGCCCGCCGGTGATGCACGATCCAGCCCTCGCAGCAGGACTCGAGGCCGCGGCGGTCGCCGTCGGCACCGCTGCTCCGGCCCTGGCCGGTCCAGGAGCGGAGCGGCCGTGCAATCGACCCGTGGTTGGCGACCCGCCGGCCTTCACCGAGCCACACCCGGTTTCGACCACATGCGTGACGATGGCGTTGACCGCCAGGAGCAACGGTGGGTCCGGCGCGGTGACCGGGTCGCCGCCCGCTCCGAGGAGTCGCTCGACCTCGGAGGTCGCGGCGGCGAGGCCGGGGTCGGCATAGATGCAGGCGAGAACGATCAGGTCGACCGCCGGTTCGCCTGTGGGCTGGCCGGGTGCGCGGAACGCGAGGCTCGCGGCCGTCGTCTCCGCCGACACCTTCACCTCCGCGATCGCGCCGAAGGTGGCCTCGTCGGCTGGGACCACGGCCGCCAGGACCTGGCGTCCCTCGGCCGTCTCAGCGGTCACGAGGCCCGTCGTGCGGTCGGTCTTGGTTGCGTCGACCCGGCCGCCTTCGAGAGTGACGGGTTCGCGCCGTCCGACGCGGATTCGCGTGGGAGCCGAGGCAGATCCACCTGAGTCCACGGTCACCGCGATCGTGACCTCGCTCGGCGGCGAGTTGTCGTCGGCGACGGTCGTCGTCGGGTTGGCGGCGCGGGGATCCTCGTTGCTGCACCCGGCGAGCGTGGAACCCAACGTCGCCACGGCGAGCAACAGGCCCCCGAACCTCCCTGCCCCTCCCACGTCGGCACCCTACTTCACGTGCCTGCGGCGCCGCCGCTGGGAGGTCCGCCGAACATCACGCATCTCCACAGATCAACCGCGGAGAAGATCGGTCAGCCGAACACCAGGTATCTCCACAGATCAACCGTGGAGAAGATCGATCACTCGAGCGCGAGGTCAGTCGAGGGAGAACAGGGCGTCGACGAATTGCTCGGCGTCGAAGGGAACCAGATCTTCCGCCTGTTCGCCGAGCCCAACCAATTTGACCGGAATGCCGAGCTCGCTCTGGATCGCAAACACGATCCCGCCCTTCGCCGACCCGTCGAGCTTGGTGAGCACCACCCCGGTCAGCTCGACCGCCTCGGTGAACTGCCGAGCCTGAGTCAACCCGTTCTGCCCGGTCGTCGCGTCGAGCACCAGCAGCACCTCGGTCACCTGGCCGGCACCCTTGTCGGCCACGCGCCGCACCTTGCGCAACTCCTCCATCAGATTCGTCTTGGTGTGGAGCCGCCCCGCAGTGTCGGCCAACACCACATCGGCTCGCGTCGCCGCCGCGTGGGCGACCCCGTCGAAGATCACCGCGGACGGATCGCTGCCCTCCGCCCCCTGCACCAGCGACGCACCGCACCGCTCCGCCCAAGTCGCCAACTGCTCGGCCGCAGCGGCGCGGAACGTGTCGCCGGCCGCCATGACCACCGAGCGGCCCTCGTCGGCGAGCTGTCGACCGACCTTGCCGATCGTCGTGGTCTTGCCCACGCCGTTCACGCCGACGAACAGCCAGATCGTGGGCGACTCGTCGGCCATGCGCAGGTCGATCGGTGCGAGCAGCCGCGTCGTCATCTCGGTCTTCACGGCCTCGATCAGATCGTCGGGGGTCGTGAGGCCGTCGGCCTTCACCCTGGCGCGCACCGCGTCGAGCAACTCGGTCGTGGGACCGACGCCGACATCGGCTCGGATGAGCGCCTCTTCGAGGTCGTCCCAGGTGTCCTGATCGATCGCCGATCGGCCCCGGATCGCGCTGAGCGCGCCGGCGAACGTGCCGCGCGCACGGGTCAGTCGATCGCGGAAGCTCGGCTTGGCGGGGACCACCGTCTCTACCGGCTCGGCCGCCTCGACCCCTCCGACGGCGGAGCCCTCCTCCTCGCCAGCAGCGACCGTCTCGGCGCCGGGCGTGGCCGTCGCCGGATCGATCGTCGCCGTGCCCGCTGCGGCGGACGCCGCCGGGGACGCCGGCCTCCCATCGGGCCGAGGCCGGGCCGGCGGCTCGATCGCCTCGCCACGCTTCGACCGCGTTGCGACGAAACCGACCACCCCGACCGCCACGAGCACGGCAATGACAAGGAGGATCACGAGAGGGGAGTCCATGGGCCGGAAGCCTAACGACCTCCCGATGGCTCCCGGTCGCCTCGGAAGCGGCGGCGGTGCGAGCGGTCTGCCCGAATCGCGTCGGGCGCTGAGAGGCGATTCATGCGCTGAGACGCGGCTCAGAGCCATGGGCGCCGCCTCCGCCGCGAAAGGCCCTACCGTGACAGCGCTTCGTCCCCGATCCCAGCGAGGTCCCCCGATGACGACCACCCCACCGGCGGTGCCCGGCGAGCCGACCTCCGGGTCGGGAGTCCCCGGCCAGCCGGCGATGACCCAGGGCCGCGCCCCCTCGCTTCCCGCCCCGACGCCGACGCCGCTCCCAACGCCAGCGTCGGCGACCTCGTCCCCGGCACCGCCGCCCTCCGGTCAGGCTGCCGGCGGAGAGCCTCGGCAGCAGCCCGTGGAGTCGGCCACAGCGCTGCTCGAACGGGTGCT
>Ga0075163_10007603_pt1 | contig 14314 bp, 11 predicted proteins | sample JI1023141ADNA_FD_71478 | JGI IMG/M metagenome (GOLD analysis project Ga0075163, IMG submission 71478) | Wastewater effluent complex algal communities from Wisconsin, to seasonally profile nutrient transformation and Carbon sequestration -... | ecosystem: Engineered > WWTP > Effluent > Algae...
AAAAAAAAAAAAAAAAAAAAAAAAAACAAAAAAAAGAAAAAGAAAAAAAAAATAAAAAAAAAATTAATTTCCTTTCATTTCGAATTTCAATTTTGTTTTTAAACATATCACAAACTCTTTTTAAAAAAATGTTCAAAATAAGTAATTTTTTTGGAGTGTATGAGAGTGGTTCAGATAATAATTATGAAGGAAAAATATTGGAATTAAAAAAAGAAGATTTTAATCATAGTGGATCAATTTTGGATGCAATTCATTATTCCAATAAAGATCTCATAGAAAAATTTTTAGATAAAAATCCAAATACCAAAAAAAATATCAAGTATTTTCTGTTCATGCTCATACTAATTTCCAAGAGAAATTGCGATATTTCTGCAATTTATAGATATCCAAAAATAAGTATCACTTTATTTTTACGTAATTTATTGGATAAAGAATATACCGAAGAAGAAAGGAAGAATTTTTTAAAACAACAAAAAAATGATTTTATCGATCATAATAGAAAAATTTGTATATTGAATATCAATCAATATCTTGATAAATTGGATCTTTTATTTGCAGATATATATATATCGATCAATGATTATCATTTTCTTAATGAAAATGATTCATATATTATACATTTATATGTAGAAAAAAAAGAAGATGAAAAAAAACCAAGTTCATTACCCGATATCAATCTAAATCTTTTTAAAAAGAAATATTCATATAAAATGCAAGGAAATATTCTCTTTGTTTCTTTGTTTATAATCGAATATTTTTCAAGAAACATCGAAAAACCTTCTGACAAACTCGTGGAAGAACTCATAAAATATTATCGAAATAACGGAAATGATATAGATACATTTTTTTTTGGTTCTCTCAGAGCAAAAGATTTATTATTGGTAGAACCAGAAAATGAAGAACAACAAAGTTGTATCCCATTACCTCTTGGAATGACAAAAGAATTTTATGATAATTGTTGAAAAATAGGGGGAAAAAAAAATAAAATTACTTAATTATCAAAAACTTGGAGGATTTTTTATTTTTTTAAAAAAAAATCCCCTTTTTTCCCAATTTATAAATATATAAAAATTATCAAAAAAAAATTATGACTACTCCTACATTTGACACCGATCAAAAACACGAAATTCTCTATTATTTACTTTTGGATAAAGATATAAAATTTAGTTCTAGTGATACTTTAAGTGGTGTTTTTGCCAAAAATTTCGAAAAATATTATAATGAAAAATATCATGCCCAAAGAAGTGTATTCCAATTAAAGACTTCTACTTCCAAAGGCGGAGTAAGGCAGATAATAAAAGATAATGGTCTAGATAAAATCACTTTGCGAAATATCACCATTGGACCAAGCGAAAATCTAAGCGAAGAAAAAAAAAACAGTTTAATAAATATGGCTTATAGAAAAGCTTTCATCAGCAAAAATGTTGATTTCTGGACCAATCTCATGGCACTTATCCCTGACATGAAACCAGCACCAAAAATCAGAGCGGGAAACGCGAATGTAACACCAACGACAGGAGGATCAGATACGATCCAATCTTTGGGATCTGCTAAGTCTACAGATCTACCAAAAATGGTGGTGAACAATTTTGGAACAAAAAACTCTATTATGGAAAATTATATGATAGGAAATATCGCAAGATCTATACTTCCTTACTTATGGGGGAAAATTTCTGATCAAGAATTAAAAAGATCTGTCAAAGCTCAACTTGAGCAAGGAATCAATAGAACGTATTTTAATACATCAGATTCAGAAACACAAAAGAAAAAAATGATCTTTGTGAAATATTTAAATGATAACTTGAAAGAATTAGATCTTAGATTATAAAATTAATAAATTTTTTTTCTTAAATACACAAAATTACTTTGAACCAAACTTTTTCCTTTTTTTAAAAAAAAATCTCAGTCCAAGAATGCGAGCATTTCTTGTCAAAAAAATAACGAATAATTCCCTTTCTTTATGTAGTAAAAGAAAAATTTTTAAAAAAAATATTTTTTTTCTCTCAATCCCAGATTTTTTAACAACCCAATTCTAATAGCCAAATTAAAGGGAAGTTTTTTTCTAAAAAACAAAAAAAAACTTTTATTTCATAAATTCTGAAAAATCTTTTTTTTTAAAAAAATTATGCATTGGTTTTTTACCGTTGGTATCGCTTTGTGCACTGCATGGACACTTTTTGTCTGGGGAGTTACAACAGTTGTTCATTATCCACTTGCTTCTCGAAACAATTTTGATGGAATTTTCAATCCATATGTCACAGCATGGTTTAACACTGGAATTGCTGGATCATGGGGATTTTTATTGGCTGCAAGTTTTGCATCTGTTATGTTTGGATGGTGCGAAAAAAGTACAGATATCTACAAAAGATGGTCTGTTGTCAGATTGTCTTTTATTGGATTTTTCTTTGGTCTTATATTGATGATCCACGGATGGGGCGTCTGGTCTCATTATGACAATCTTGAACCATATAACAGATTCGAATTGTTGGGACTCAACCCTGATGCTGTTATCCCAAGTCCTGTTACTGGAGCTCAAACAACCGCTTATTTGAGATTAATGCAAAAATCTCAAGTCTATATCGATTTCAATATCATTTATATGAGTTTGTTTGACAGAATCTTTGTTTGCACCTCTTTAATTGTGTTGAAAGTCATCCACTACGCCTATGTTTATTGGCTTCTTCTCAGCAAAAAAGCAAGAAGCGAAAAAAGTGCATCAAAAAAATTGAATGTTGGAAATAGTGTTGCATCTTCATCTCTTGGTTTGGCAATTTAAAAAATTGTTGGAAGGATATACCAATGATAAAGAAGAAATGGGGAAAAAAAAGAAAAAAGAATTCGACAAGCTTTTTTTGTATTAAGTCGTTCAATAATAAAAAACTTTTTCTCTTTTATTAATTTCTCTTTTTATTCCTTTTTCTTTCGAATTTCTTTGTCATGCATCTTTCCTGAATAACAACAATAAATCATAAAAATCAAACAAAAAATCCAAGAAATAAACAAATATATAATTCGTAAATCGATCGTGTCCAAACTCAATGTAATTTTGATTTCCTCCATCACCACGGAGGTAATTCTTTCATCAATATCATAGTCCGCCATTTTACGTTTTTGTGGTTACAATTTTTTTGAAATTCGTTGTTTTTTTTCGCTCAAAAAATTCTTAAAAAAGGAGAGAGGGAAATTTTTTATTTTTATTTCAAATTAATGGATAATAGAATATCCAATCTATGCATAATACAAAAAAATATTAATAAAAACGATATAATGTATACTAGCGATTCGAATACATTAAAATTTCCAATACTTATTACTGAAATCAAATTACTAAAAACAATTCCAAGTAGCAAGAAAAATAAAACAGAATTTATAAATTCTGCTAATTTGAGAATGACGGTTTTCCATTGGTCATTATCTGAAATAGATTTTATTTTCAAAACATATTCTCTGAGTATATAATTTATCATATTCCATATAATATAAACCAAAACAGTAATAAACATTATTTCTATATTACTTCCATATTGTTGGATAACTATCTGGATTTTGCTTGAAATGCTATTTGTAATGACATATTGAGCTCTTTCCCATACTATAGAAATTCCGGATCCAATATTTGACATGTTTTTTTCTAAGGAGGAAAAAATCAATTATTTTTTTCTTTTAAAGAAAAGGGAAAAAAGGAAAAAAAATTTCGTCAAAAGAAAAATAAAAATATTTTTTATTTTAGAATTTTCTTTTGTTGTTTTTTTTTCAATATCCAAAAGGACACCAATCAAATGCATTCAATTTCATTCGTTTTGATCCCTTTTTTGAAATGGATATTCTCACGATGATTGCAAACGGAATAAATATACCACGTTTAATCTTATTTTGAATTGACAAAATATTCAACATATTTTGTCTATCTTCTTCAGGTCTGTTTTTATCATGCAACAATTGATCAAAAATTACCAATTTTTGATTGTCCGTAATAACTTCATGACTTTTTGTTTTCATTCCAACCCTTTCTTTGAATTCTTCTATTTTTAAGGTGAGATCTTCATTCATTTTCTTTTTGATATCTTCTTGTATTTTATTCAAATCAATAGATAATTCATAATTATGAATAGAAAATTCTATGACAAGAGGTGTTTTAGCATTTAATTCTTCTATTGTTTTAAAAATAAAAGAATTTTCATCTGTCGCGTATTTATATTTTTCCAAATCTTTTAAAACGATCACTTTGTATGGTTTTTCTTTTATTTCATCAAATTCCTCTTTCGTGTAATGATCTATCTTTTGACATCCATAGGGTCTTTGTGATTCAAAATGTTTTTTGTCATAAATATTGGTTGTCAAACCACAACATTCATAATGTTCTTTTCTGAATTTATATTCAATGTCATCATTTTTATATGTTGTAATGTCTAATGGATGAAAATAACATCCAAGATTTCCAACATCCTTTTCTCCAAATAAAGTGCCACAATTAAAACAAACTTTTTTTTGAGGTTTATTCATATATTCTGATTTTCAATTTTTTTCTGGAAAAAAAATCAAAAATTCTTGTGATAAAAAGAATTGAAATAAAAAAAAATATTTGGATTATTTTTGTTAAAAAAAAAGGAGAAAATGGAACCGATTACACTTGATTTAGTTTCATCTGATTCTGATGAAGATAAAACAACAACAACAAGTGAATTGGAAGAGCATATATCTGATGATGATTCATTCCTAAGTGATAAATATAGCAAAGAATTAAATATGAATGAAAAAAGGCCACAATTTATTTTGGATTTTACGAAAGATAATGACGATGAATCGAAATCTATTATCAAAATAGTTTGTATTGATCCTGCACCAAAAAATGCTGGATTTTGTATTAGTAATTGGGAAACATCAGAAATCACCAAAGTTTTTAAACAATCTTTTGTCAATGAAAAAGAAGAAGAAATAAATCCAAGTGATCCAGGAAATACAAAACTCGTTTCTAATGTCACAAAATTCATTGAATCTGAGAAAAAAAAGAAAAATGGTATATTCACTAATTTGGATGAAACATTTATTTTCATTGAGAATCAAACAGTGGGAGGAAGTTCTTTTCACGACAAAGAAGAAAAAAAGAGATCGTTTACCAATTCCAAAAATATAACTGTACAAAATGTCTTTCAAACCACATTTGGTTCTAGATGTACAATAGTAAATCCTAGATCAATCAAAACACATTTTAAAGAACATTTTCCTGTGCATTCTGATTTAAATAGATCACAGCAATATCGCCAAAACAAAAAGAATGCTATTTCATTTGGAAAAACTTTATTACCACAAAATATAAGATTTCAATTGGAAAATAAATATAAAAAAACAGATGATATCTATGATGCTGTTGTAATGAAAAAATATGTAGAAGATACATTTGAAATCATTTTAAACAAAGATACCTTTGAATATACAATCAAAAATAAAAGGAAAAAGAAAGATAAAAAAACAACAACAACCGCCACCACCACCACCAAGAAAGAGATTAAAAATAAAATAAAAAAGAAAAAATAAATTTTATTTTTTTTTTGTTCAATTTTCTTCCTTTTTACCATTCAGCAGAGAGCTGTTAAATGATTCAAATATTGAAATTTCTCTTTCATTTACATTTTTTAGTTTCTTCACAGTCAAAGTAAACAAATCAAATAATCTTAAATTTGTATTATTATAAATAGATTGTGAAGTTTCTATGAATTTTTCTGTATCCACAACTGTACCCTCTTGATTTGTTTCATAAAGAGAACTAATCGTTTTTGCATCCACTTGAAATTTTAGAATGCAGACATCTAAAAGATTTGCAATTTCTTTTTCCACTTCCATCTTCTCTGCCAAGAAATCACTAATCAATTGATGATTTTGTAAACTCCATTTAGAGAATTGATCATTTTCAGTTTTTATTTCTCCTCTTCGACTAAATATAACCGAATTGTATATATAATCAAGATAAATAAAACTTTCGACCAATTTTTTATTTAGAATTTTGACAAAACTACCTCCTGGTAAAATTTGATTGTCTTTCGGCATCAGGGTGATCGTTATGGGTACTTCTTCCATATATGGTTTATTCAATGATCCGTCAAATCTATTGTGAATGTTTTCTGTTCCAAAATCAAAATTATAAAGAGATGTTTTATCTTTTTTGGGTGAAAGATTTTCTTTCTCCATGGGAACCAAATCACTTTCACTCTCAAAAGTAGAAGAGTCTCTTTCTGAATTTTCATATCCTTCCTCTTCGTATCCTTCTTCCATTATTCCATGTTCTCCTTCGCTTTCGCTTTCTTCTTGTTCTTCTCCTCCTCCTTGTTCATCTTCTTCATCAATTCCACGAATTAAATCATTTAATTTTTTTAAGTCCTTTGGTAAAATTGGGTATTCAGATGTGTATTTCGTTACATTCTTATCATATTCTGATAAATTTTCAAGATATTTGTATAATTTTGAATTTTTTCTAGTATAAATGGCTTTCCTGTTTGGTGTTATATAAATCTCGCTCAAAGGAGTCAATTCTGAAACCACAATACTACTTGTGGTCTCTATTTTTTTGGTCACTTCCATTTTATCACTTTCAGGTTTAGCATAGAGTATTCCCATTTCGAAATTTTTTTTTTAAATTGTGAGAGTTTTGAAATGTGATGTATATAATTATTTTTTTTTTCGAAAAAAAATTAAGAAAATGAGTTTTTTTTTGGTATTAAAATATATTTTTTTTTATTAAAGGGATATTTTTTTTGCTAAAAAATTTTATCTTTTTTTTCTGTCTATTTTGCGTCCAATTTTACTTTTGGTAATATCATATGCACACCATCCAACAGCAGCAGCAATCAAAAGAACACCAACGATGATAAGTATCAAAATAAAAATTGTAAATCCATTGATGGCATCATCTGAATCATGTTTTTTTCCATGTGGTTTAGTTTTGTTACCATGATGATCTCCAAGTGAATGATCTTTAGAAAATCCACTATATCCAAATTCTCCATCTCTTCCATAATAAGATTCAATAAGTTTTGTTCTTTCATCATCGCCATCTTTTGATGCAAAGATATTTGTACAAACACGAATATCTCCACAAATTTGAGGACTTAAACAATCATTATCAGAGCAACAAAGTGAATTTGTTTGCTCTGATTTGATACAAACTCCACCACTACAAACGCCTGATGCACATTCATCATTACTTTGACAAGAAACACCTGCTGATTTAAAACAGAATCCAAAAAAGCAACATGCTCCATCTGGACATTTGGCACTACAATTTCCACAATTTGTGCTTGAAAACATGACATTTTCACATGTTGATCCACAACATGTAGTAGATGGAGCTTCACATGGACTATTTTGATTACAAGAAACTTCATTCTGTAATTTACAAACTCCAGAAACACATTTGGTTAACGAAACTGGATACCAATCAAGACAATCTGCATCATTACAACAATGTTGATTTTTTTCCGAGAAATCACAAACAGCTATAGTTCCTTGTATATTAAAACAATCCCCACTTTCACATTCATTATCAATAACACAAATCTCTCCTGGATGTTTTTTACATGTTCCATTTTCACAACATCTTCCTTCGTCACAAATTGATTCACAACCTCCACAATGATTGATATCACTTGTAAAATTATAACAAGCTGGTCCTTCTCCGGTAGAACAACAAGATAAACCAGGTGGACATTGAAAACCAGTGCAAACATCTGCAGTTGGTGGAATGGTCACGATACCAGTGGTAGCAACAGGAGTTGGTGGTTGTGTAGTTGTCAAATTATTTGATTTTGGGATATGATAACATCCACACAAAAATTTCGATTCCAATAAAGAATAATAAGGAGAACAATAATCATTTGTGAGCGGATCACAATCTTCACAAGTACATGGTTTACCAGGAATAGCACATGTCAATCGAGTCGCACATGGCATATTATGTGGACAAGTTTCTTCAATTGGTTCATTCAAAGAACAAGAAACATCTGCAACGCAAGGTGGTGTACAATTGCTTTGAATGCAATATTCTTCTACCAATTGACATTGTGTGATACAAAATGGATCGTCAGCACAATTTAATTGACAAAGAGCAGAAGTTTCTGTACAATTTTTTCGGCAATCACAATCTGTGCAATTTCCTCCTTCAGAACAATTGGCAATGCAAGTGACAAAAAATGGATCTAAAAAGCAATTTCCAATACATGTTCCATCTGCTCCGCAACCAGCAAGACAAAGATTCAGATAAGCAAAACAATTGTCTGGACATGGTAATGGTGGTGGACATCTGGTATAATTGTATTTTTGAAAACATTTACATTCAAAATCTAAAATTTGTAAATTGTATTGAGCAACACAATAGCCATCTGTGCAAATGTTGCAATCATCACAAGCACAACTCTTTCCTGGAATAGCACAAGTCAATCTCTTGGCACATGGCATGTCATGTGGACAATTTTCTTCAATTGGTCTGTTATCTTCACAAGATGTGTCATTCAAACACAACAATCCAGTGGTTCCTGTAGTTCCGGTTGTTCCGGTTGTTCCAGTGGTTCCTGTAGTTCCAGTAGTGATATCTCCAGTAGTACCAGTAGTTGGTGGACACAAAGATATATTGAATCTGAATATACAAACACATTTAAACCATTGTATATCAAGATCAAATTCTGGTAAACAATATTTATTGGTGCAAGGATCACAATCTTCACACGTACATGTTTTGTTTGGTAATGCACAACTGATGCTATTTTTGCATAAACTATTTTCTGTTTCACATGGATTCACAATTGCAAGATTGGATTCACAATCTCTGTTTTGAATGCAATCCGACTCCACTCTCGTTATCAAAAAACAACATAAAATCATGAAAATCACGAAAACATTCTTCATTTCCTTTTTTTTCCCCCTTCCTTCTTTGTATAAAAGAGAAAAAAACCAATTTTTTTAAAAATTATAATTAAAAAAACATGGAAACTTTTAAGTTTTTAGAAAAACAAAAATTTTTTATTTTTCGAAAAAGAAAAAAAGGGAAGACGAAAAATGGAAAAAATTAAAATCCATTTTTATCAATAATCCATGATTTTCTAGATTTTATTTTAGAATTTAAAAAATCTTTTTTATTAATTTAAATAATTTTTTTTATAAAAGTAGAAAAGAAGAAACTCAAAATGGATGCGCCTTCATTTGAAGATGTATTGAATCTTGGATTCAACTTATCTTCCCATGATTTTGATCTATTATCCGTAGAATATGCGAATGATTCTCCCTCCATCACATTCGTTGATTATTTGGAACAAAACAATATTCAACGAGAAACCCCAAAAGTTAACAAAACACCCGAAACAAATTTGATTCATTTTGAACATGAAAAAATTCATGTTCAACTTCCTCCTCATGTGAACAATTTCGAGATCAATGGACATGATTTAACTTTCAAATTGAATGAACCATCTATTTCATTGATTGGATCTCCCATACATTCTAACAAAGAAAACAAAGTTTTTGAAAATAAGAAAGAAGTGGGATTGATCAGCAACAATGTCAACAAAAAAGAACCAGAATTTGTCAACAAAAAAGTTTTGGAAGTGGAAATAAACAACAAACATGATGATTCTTCCAAACAAAAAGAGGATAGTTATGTCGAACAATTGAAAAAGAAAAGTCAAAAGAAAACTGATGAAATGCAAGATGCTCAAAAAAAGAAAGATAGTTATGTCGAAGAATTGAAAAAGAAGAAACAAATGAAAGAAAAGGGTGGAATTTCAAGAGAATTGATAAAAGAATGGGTTCCATTGGGAAATATTTTGAAAAAACCCATTCAAAACAAAGAAAATTTGGAACAATTTAAAAAAGAAGTGAATAACTTTCTTTACAAAAATCAAAAGGATTCTTTCGAATTCATTGACATATCCAAAGTGAACAGAGAAAGACACACAAAACTATTTTCCGAATTCATTGAATCCGTTTTTGATAAAAAACCAAATAGTGTTGTTGAAGTCTTCGAAAAAATTGCAAATAAATACAACGTATCAAAGAAGGTAGAAGAGAAATCAAATTCTCCAATTCAAGAGAAAAGAATAGCTTCTCATCATTCTACTTCAAGAGAATCAACAACAACTTCTCGATCTTTTCCATCTCCTAGCGACAACAATCGAAAATCGACAATTGAAAAAAATTCCAAGATTGAAGATCGAGAATTGTATCTTCCCATCAGAAATTCAATTCATCACATTGCACCAACCATCAACAAACGCATTGGAAATAGACAAAAAATACAAGAAGAAGCCATTCATGTGCATTTTCTTAGATTCTTAAGAAAATTGAAAAAAAAAGCAAATCATCACTCAACCGAGAAATACATTTATTCGGATGGAGCATCATCCAATCACAATAAAAAATTGTGGAAAAATGAATCCGAATTTATTCAAAAAGAATTGGAATATTTTTGGGCAGGTGTGATCAAAAATTCTGTTTCAAGTACACAAAGCAGAAAGGATGTTTATCTCAATTGTATCATTTTGGCTTATCGATTATGTCTACATGTTAGTAGAGATACCGTGTTCAATCGAGAATATGTTCCCAGACAAAAATGGTCACAATTATTTCCACTTATCTCAAATGAATTAGATGCAATGAATGAATATATCGAAGCAACAAAATATTTATTTGTTGGAGAATATACTCGAATTGATATGTCCATTGGTTCTGGTGTTTTCAAAATTCTCAAAAAATATTTCAGAAAATATTTTGGTTATTTTCATGAGGATGTTATTGGTCTTGTAAAGGAATCTATCTCATTTGAAAGAGGAGAAGAAATTGATGAAATTGTCAATTCTCTCGTTTATTTGATGAAAGGATCACCAGATTCAATGGAAATGGCTCTTATGTTTGCCAAATTTTCTGTCATCTCCTTTTTGCAAATATGGAAATTGGCCATCGCTGATTATGATCAAAAGAAAATAGATGACAATGAAATGAATGCCATCCGAAGTTCAATCATTTTTTCAAATGAAACTATACAAAAAGAATGGGGAAATTCATTTTAGAAGAAAGATGGGAGAAAAAAAATCTTTTTTTTTTCCTTCTCTTTTCAAAAATAAAAAATAAAAAAAATTAATAATTAAATAAAAAATATTCTTTTTTATTGTATCAGGAAAAAAAAAGTTAATTTCGATTCTCTTTTTTTTTTTGAGGAAAAAAAAAATTTCAATGGAAGACGAAGGATCTGATATATTTGAAAGTGAAAGTGAGAGAGAAAATAAACCCGTTAAAAAAGAGGAATTTGTGATAAAACCAATCAAGAAAAAGAATGCAATCAAAAAAGAAGGAATCGAAAAAAAAGAAGGAGTAAAGAAGAAAATCAAAAAGAGAACACAAAAAATTGGTTTTAAATTGGGTGAGAATACAACAGAAGTCAAAGGTTTTCAAAAAAAACCAATTTTAAGAGAAGATGGAATCATCAAAGGTTATGATGATTCCGATGAAGAAAAATACTCTGGAGAAAGATTTCAATCAGGATGGATAGATCAATTCTATGAAAATCAAAAATTTCTACAAAATGATCCAAATTACAAATTCATTGTATTGGTTGCTGGATTTTCAAATTCTCCAGTTGAAAGTATGATTGTTGAAGATGAAATGAGAAATCAATTGAGAATACAACAACTCAGAGAATTTCAAACTAGCAAATTAAACAAACAAAGGAATGTCAATTATACGAATCAAGAATTGGATGTAAAAGAAGGAACCCTAAAAACTGAGATTGAAAAACAGAAACAAATAATATCTAAACTGGAAAAAAAAATTACAAGATATTCATTAGAATTGGACGAATCAAGATTGTATTTAAAATACATGATAGATCATGAATCAAATGAATATGAATTAAAATTGTTGAGTAAAAATTCAAATAAAAACAAATCAATGGAAGAATCCCTAAAAAATGAGTCCAAAGAAAATTTAGAAAAGGCCAACGCACATGCATCATTTTACTTTAAACTCGTATTAAAATTCACAGATCATCGAGATTATGAAAATAAACAAGGTGTAGAATACATTGGGAAGATTTTAATACATGACATTTATTTTCTTTTATTCGAAGGAGAAGAAAATATATTCAAAAATATACCAAAGATATATTCTTCTTTCACAACAAAGGATATCATGAAAATAAAAGATAAAGTACCACAAGAAGTATTGAAAGCATTAACAAAAGTATTTGAAGCAATCGAAAATAATTTAAACAAAGAAGAAGAAATCGAACACACAAAATATAAAATAGAATTACAAGACGATCTTGTAATTTATTATCAATGTTATGAACTCTACAAAAGAAAAAAGGAATTAGAATCAGAGAAAAACGAATTAAAAGAAATCAAAAAACAACTACAAAATATCAAAGACCTAAAATCTGGAACACAAACATTCAAAAATGTTCCAAATTACCCCTATGAACATAAACCAGATTGGGCATTAAGACCTGAAAATAGTGGATTTATAAAACTCAAACCAATTGTCGTAGCTTCTATATCTGGAGCATACAATACATTAAGAACGTGGGTTCCATGGGTATCCAAGATAGATGATCCAGAAATTCTTCAAAGAGGAGAAACTGCGTCAGATTTTGCACAATTGGTTGTAGCAGTTATGTCTAGATCAATTCAAAATTTTCCAAGACAATATCTTCCATTGGGTTTAAGAAGAGGTTCCACCATCAATGAAAAAAATATGGTGAGTCGATTTCAAAATTGTTATTATGTAGTAAAGGATAAAAAAACAAATTCTATGGTTATTAAAAGAAAAACAAATGAAATGATGATGGATCCAGAACTTAGAGTTCAAATGGATTTAATGTAAATAAAAAAAACTTTTTCCCCCTTCCCTCTATACATTTTTTTTTCTACTCCTCATTGATATATGAATTTTTTTTTGATCCATCAATTTTTTTCTAATTCCAGACTTTTTAACATGACAAATTTATATGAAAAACACGAAATATTGATATTCTTTAAAAAAAATTTGCTTTTACCAATTTTTTTTTTCTATATTTTTAAAAAAACAACAGCAGTAAAAAAATGACAAAAACTAGAGACGATGATGATGTCTCAGATTCTTCTTCCTCTTCCGAAGAAGATCTCGTGAAAAATTCCAAGAAAGACAAAAAGGAAAAGAAAAAAGACAAGAAAAAGGACAAGAAAAAAGACAAGAAAAAGAAGAAAGAGTCTTGGGAAACCGATTCTGATTCAGAATCTTCTTCTAGCGAAGAAGAAGAAGAAAAAGAAAACATGAATTCAAAAATCTCAAACAACTTGAATCAAAGAGATGAACAACAAGATGAACATCCGTGGGAAAAAACGGTTGTTCAACTTCACCTTGTTGCATCATTGAATGATTTGAAAGACCATCCAGAAAGAGCCAAATTGAGCATTGCATCCAACGAAAAGGCATTTTCAAAATTCGAAGAAATCTCCAAAAATTCCAAAGTTTCTCAAAAAAATGGACAATCACACTTCATTGTTGACAAAGTTGAAGTGTTGCAAATTGAACACACTTTCCCTGTAGCGCTCGGATTGACCATTTCAGGAATGGAATACAAAGCAGAAACAAAAAATTTTTCTTCTGCCTCCAAAACAGATGCGTTTTTGTACATTTCAACTCCAAAGGAAAAATCAAAAGTCAAAGATGTCGTTGCTTTGGGTGCCTCCAATGGAGTTCACCACGATTTTTTGCAAGAATTTCCAAATGTAAACAAAACCAACATCGGAGCAAAAGTTACCATGGCTGATGATAAAAAATCAGTTTTCCTTTCAAAAGACCATCCCATTGCATCCAAATATCAAGAATATTACATGGAAAAATACGGAGTTGAAAAACCCCCTCTTGAAGTACTCAAATCAGGAAAAGTTGAAATGAGTGTGAAATCTTTTGAGCGAGTCAAAAAATACATCGAAGAAGACATTTTAACACAACAAGCCAGTTTGGTTGATCCCAAAAGTTTGTTTCTTGTTATTCATCGTGCAAATCCAGGAGATGGAAAAGAAGAGGATGGAACTGCATGGATTGATACTCAAGAATTAATTCCATCCACATGGGACTCGAAAAACAATTCCATCAATGAAGAAAATATGAGACAGAAATTAAACACTCCTTACAGTCTTTATGTAACTGTCAGACTTCATCATGAACTTCATTAAACTCTTTTGGACATTTGAAAAACAAAACAAAACAATTGCTTCCTCGTATAAAAAAATTCTTTTTTATTTTCTCTCTATGTAAATATTCTTTTTTTTTCAATTCAAAAAAAAAAAAT
>Ga0075163_10007604_pt1 | contig 14311 bp, 6 predicted proteins | sample JI1023141ADNA_FD_71478 | JGI IMG/M metagenome (GOLD analysis project Ga0075163, IMG submission 71478) | Wastewater effluent complex algal communities from Wisconsin, to seasonally profile nutrient transformation and Carbon sequestration -... | ecosystem: Engineered > WWTP > Effluent > Algae...
CAAGCCACCGGCCGCGGACACGCACGCGACGCGCGCCCCGTCGGAAGAGAAACACGCGTCGACCAGCGGTTCGCCGTGATCGAACGTGCCGGTCGCCGCGCCGGTCGCCGCGTCGCACAGGCGGATCACGCCGTCGGCCGAGGCCGAGAACGCGCGCCGGCCCGTCGCGTCGAACGCGACCTCGATGAGCTCGCCGGCGTGCGAGGGCAGCGCGACGAGACGCCGGGCGGTGGCCAAGTCGACCACGTCCACGACGCCGTTGTCGCGCCCCACGAGCGCGCGGTCGTCGTGCGGCGCCGTCGCGATGGCCGTGACGGTCTTGGCCGGCGGCTCGAGCTCGACGAAGCGGCTCAGCCAGCAGGCGTCCAGCGCCGTGAACAAGCTCGAGCGGGTCAGGTCGTTGGGCGCGCGCTCGACCGCTTCGATGCCCAGCGCCAAGGCCGCGGGCGGATCCTCCAGCGACAACGCTTCGGCGCGTTGCGCCAGGTGTCGTCCCAGCGCGTGTTCCAACGCCTTCGACTCGCCCGCGCGCGCCTCGCGCTCGTTCTCGACGGCTTCGCGCTCGTTCGCGAGCAACCTCAACGACACCGCCAAGCCCACCGACAGCGACAGGATCGTGCCGATCGTCGCCACGGCCAACGCGGGATGCCGCCGCGTCCAGCGCGCGAAGCGCAGTCCCACGGACGCGGGCCGCGCGTGGATGGGTTCGTACTCGCGGATGCGTCGCAAGTCCTCGGCGAACTCGAGCGCCGTCGCGTAGCGTCGATCGCGGTCCTTCTCGAGCGCCGTCTCGAGCACCACCTTGACGTCCTCCGACAGGCTCGGGTTGAGCTTGCGCGGATCGGGCGGCGGCGCTTCGAGGATCTTCCTGTACAGCTCGGTGCGCGACGCCGATTCGAACGGACGTTCCAGCGTCAATGCCTCGTACAGCGTCGCTCCCAACGAGTACACGTCCGTGCGCCGGTCGAGATCGGAGCTCGACGACGAGAGTTGCTCGGGCGACATGTACGCGGGCGTGCCGAACACGTCGCCCGACTGCGTCAACGTCCCGGTCTCGGACGTCTCGTCCCGAGCCAGGCCGAAGTCGAGCACCACGGGTCGCCCGTCGAGCGCCACGATGACGTTGCCCGGCTTGACGTCGCGGTGCACGACGCCGGCCTCGTGGGCCGCGTGCAGCGCGCGCGCGGCGCGTTCGACGAGCAGCAGCACCGCGTGGATCTCGCCGGCGTTGCGCGGCGGGAACCGCAGTCCGAACACCTCCGCGCCGCTCGTCTTCTTGGCGTCGGCCAGGCACTCGCCCAGCGTGCGACCCTCGACGAACCGCATCGCGATCCAGGGCGAATCGCCGTCGAGGTCCGCGTCGTGGATCGTGCACAACCCCGGATGCTCCAGGCGCGCGATCACGTCGGCTTCGCGTCGGAATCGTTGGCGCTTCTCGTCCGTGATCGAGTCGAAGCGCGACGTCAGCGCCTTCAAGGCCACGCGACGCGCGATCCGCGTGTCCTCGGCCAGGAAGACGGTGCCCTGTCCACCTCGTCCGATCTCGCGCAGCAGGCGGTAGGGACCGATGCGCGCCGTGCCGTCGGCCATCGATCCGCGCACGCCGCCCACGTCCGTGCCGCTCGACTCCTGCGGGGGAGCGCGCAGCGAGAGCCACTCGCGCGCGATCGCGTCGGTGCTGCGCGGGAACCGCTCCAACCAGTAGGACAGCGGCCGATCGACGCCGCGCTCGAGGTCCCGCAGGTACGCGTCGACGAAGTCGAAGACGTCGGCGGATTCCGATTCGGAGTTCATGCGGGGGGGCGAAGGGCCGGCGTGGACGAAGGGATTGTACGAACCCCGGGGGCCGGGTCCTCCGTCGCACGTGCCTCTGCTACGATTCGACCCGCGCGAGAGCGCGTCGACGTGAACGCCCACGAGCACCCCCCCGAAGAGCCGGCCGACGACCTCGGCCCGGCGCACGATTCCGACACCCAACGCATGGCGCGCGCCGCGCACGGCGACGCGCAGCGATTCGCGGAGCTGTACGAGCGCATCGCGCCGGCGTTGTACACGTGGGCCAGCTTGCGCGTGCGGCCGGCGATGCGCTCGGCGCTCGATCCGGCCGACGTGGTGCAGGAGGTCTGGTGTCGCGCGTGGAAGGGCTTCGATCGGTTCGACGCCGAGCGGACGCCGTTCCGTCCGTGGGTGTTCCGCATCGCGAAGAACGTGATGCTCGAGGGGTTGCGCAAGCTGCAACGTTCCGGTTCGCCCGCGGCGGGACCGACCACACGCCTGTTCCAACTCGAGAACCTGCCCGACAGCGCCACCGCGGTCAGTCGGCGCGTCGCGCGGCACGAAGGCGTGCAAGGTCTGTTGGCCTGGGCCGAAGCCCTCGAGGACGAGGAGAAACAGTTGTTCCTTCACTGCGGGCTCGAAGGCTTGAGCTACGCCGAGGTCTCCGAGCGCATGCAGATCCACCGCGACACGATCGCCAAGCGCTGGCAGACGCTGCGCGCCCGCGCGGCGCAGTTCGGCGTGCCCAAGGACCTGATGGCCGCCGATTGACGCGGCTTTGACGCCGGGCGACGGCGCCCGTCGTGGCCCGCGTCGCGCGACGCTCGTACGATGAGCGCGTGAAGACGTCCATCCTCGCCGTGCGTGTCCTGGCCTTCGCGGGCCTCGTCTCCGGGTTCGCGCCGCGCGTCGCGGCGCAAGTGCCGCCGAGCGGATCGCGCTTCGTCGAGGGCATCGTCGAGTTTCCGAAGGGGACGCCGACCGACGAATCGCCGACCGTCGTGGCCGACGCGACCGGAATGGCGCAATTCGAGCAGCACCGCGCCGTGTGCACGCCCGACGGCAAGTTCCGCGTCGCGTTCGCGCCCGACGCGACGAGCGGTTGGCTGCGACTCGAGGCGCGCTACCTGTACCTCGAGCGCGACGTCGCGTGGCGTTCCGACGAGACGGTCGATCCCGCGTTGGGCGGCGTGGTCCTGAAGCCGCTCTTGGGCGGAGCCGTGCGCGGGACGTTGACGAGCACCGCGGACGCCGCGGCGGTCGAGGCGCTCGCCGCGCGTTTCGCGGGTGCGACGGTGGAGCTCGTCGGCACGCCGCTGCAGCCCGGCGCGAACCCCGAGACGCGGCGCGTCCGCGTGGACGCGCACTTGGGCTTCGAATGCGGCGGTCTCGCGCCGGATCACGAGTGGAGCGCGACGCTCGCCGTCCCCGGATTCGTGCCGCTGTTCGCCGAGTCGCTCCTGTTGAAGCCCGGCGAGGTGACGTCCGTGCGCTGGCCGATCCGACACGGAGCGACGCTCGTGGGACGCGTGGTCGACGACGCGGGAGTCCCCGTCTCCGGCGCCGACCTCGACGTGTTGTCGGACGAGCTCTTGTTCGTCTCGGTGCCGGCCGAGGTCGCGGGCCATCGCCGCAGCGACGCGCGTGGCGAGTTCACGCTCACCGGCGTGCCGGTGGGACGCGTCACGTTGCACGCGCACCGCGACGGATACTGGCCCACGCACGTCGTGTTGGACGAATTGCGCGAGGACGAGACGCGCGCGGGATTGGTCGTCGTGCTGCCCACGGGCAACGTGGTCACGGGACGCGTCCTGGACCCGGAGCGTCGCCCGGCCGCCGGCGCGCGCGTGCGCGTCGTGCAGGCGCGCACGAACGCGCCGACGTTGGAGCGCGAAGTGGTCGCGGGCGCCGACGGTTCGTTCCGCCTCGGCGGGTTGTACGACGCGCGCGTGACGATCACCGCGGTGTTGGAGCTCGACGCGCCGGCCGCGAACGAGGCGCGCGGTGCGTCGGATCCCGCGGCGGGACGTCGCGCGGTCCGCGCGCCGCAGCGCTTGCGTTGGCGCGCGGTCGTCGACGGCGTCGAGCCCGACCGTCGCGACCTCGAGATCGTGCTCGTGCCCGGTCTCACCGTGCGCGGTCGCGTGTTCGACGACCTGGGCCGCACGATCACGCGCTACAAGGCCGGGGCGCGCCGCGCGATCGGCACGGACCCGCACGCCCAACCGATCGTGATCGACGTCGACGATCCCGAGGGTCAGTTCGAACTGCGCGACCTCGAGCCCGGCGAGTGGGACGTGTTCGCCTACGGCCGCGGCATCGTGTACGCGCCGCCGCGACGCGTCACCGTGCCCTACACGGGCGAGGACGTCGTGTTCGTCGTGCGACGGCCCGCGTCGGTCTCGGGCATCGTGCTCGACGCGCGCCGCGAGCCCGTGGCCAAGGCGTTGGTCGAGATCGCCTGGGATCGGCCGCAGTTGATCGGCGGAGCCATGTCGACCGAGACCACCAGCGTCACCGCGGCCGCCGACGGACGCTTCGAGGTGACCGAGGTGTTCCCCGGCGCCGTGCGCGTGCTCGTCACGCCGGTCGGCGGCCAGAAATCACGTGCGTATCCGCTCGAACTGACCTCGGGCGCCACGCGCTCCGGCGTCGAGATCGTGCTCGATCCGTAGCCGACGAACCCACGAGCGGTGGCGACACTCCACGACGAACTCCGCTCGCGCACGACCGCACTCTCCGACGACGACCGCCCTCCCGGTGGCCGAACGAGTCCCCCCGATGAAGAAGACCCTGCCGCTCGTCCTGGCTCTGTTCGCGGTCCTGCTCGTGGGCGGACTCGCGTATCTGCTCCGCTCGCGCGCGCCGACGCCCGCCGTCGCGCCGCCGACGCCCGGCGCCGAGGTCGCGCGCGCCGCCGCGAGCGGCGACGGCACGTCGCTCGACGCCGTGGTCGTCGATCCGGCGACGGGTGCGCCCGTCGCGCCCGAACGTCAAGAGGCCGTCACCGCCGCGCGTCGGAGCACCGAAGCGATCGAGGACTTCGAGTTGCGCGACGGACACTGGGTCACGGGTCGGGTCGAGTTGGCCGAAGGCACGCCGCTCGACGAGGAAGCCTACGTGGTCGCGGCCGGACGCGAGTTCGAGCATCGGCCGTTGCACCGGGCCCGCGTGGGACCGGACGGGACGTTCAAGGTCGCGTTCTCGAAGGACACGCGCTTGGGCTGGCTGCGCCTCGACGCGCGCTACAACTACTTGGAGGAGCCGCCGCCCGTCCGCGTCGACAAGCCCGTGGCCGAGATCGTGCTCAAGGCCAAGCTCGGCGGGTGCGTGCGCGGTCGCATCCTGCTCGACGCCGACGCGCAGTCGTACGTGGCCGACGTCCGCGCCGGTCGCGCGCTGGCCGGCGAGAACGAGTTCGGTTTCCTCGGGTTCGGTCAGAAGGAAGGGCACGTCCACGACGACCTCACCTACGAAATCGGTGGCCTCGAACCCGGCACCGGTCGTCACCTCACGATCCAGGCCGAGGGTTTCGTCGACGGCAAGTCGGGTCCGTTCGACGTGAACGCGGGACGCGTCGACGCGCGCGACGTCGAGTTGCACCTGGGCGCCGTCGTCGCGGGACGCGTCGTGGGCGTCGACCATGCGCCGATCGCCGGCGTGAGCTTGCGGCCACACTACTCCGAGGGTGGCGAGGGACGCTTCTGGACGATGATGGAGCACACGGTGAAGAGCGACGAGCAAGGCGCGTTCACGTTGCGCGGCTTGAGCTCGGGCAAGCTGACCGTGGTCGCGCAGAAACCGGGCTTCTCTCCCGTGTTCCACGAAGTCGGCGCGATCGTGCCCGCGACGCGCATGCTCGACCTGCAAGTGGAACTGGGGCTCGGTCTCGCGATCGCGGGCAAGGTGCAACTCGAGAACGGCAAGGTGCCCGGACACGCCGTGGTCGACGTGATCGACGACGAGGAGTCGACGAAACGCGGCATGGCGGACGGCATGCGATGGTTGCTCGAGGACCGCGAACCGGTCACGGTCGCCGCCGACGGTTCGTTCCGCGTCCAAGGGTTGTTGCCCGGTCGCTACACGGTCACGGCGCTCGGTTGGGACGGCGCCGACGCGGCCGCGGAAGCGGCGCGCGCCAAGGAAGACGCCGCCGCGGAAACGAGCGGAGGCGTCGGGGAGGTCGTGCGCAAGGCGCGCAAGGTCAAGAAGCGCGCCGGTGCCTGGTCCGCGCGCGTGGAGAACGTGTCGGCCGGCGCCGAGGACATGCTCGTCGTGCTCACGCGCGGCGATCGTCTGCGCGGCCGCGCCGTCGACGGCGAAGGCAAGCCGATCGAGCGCTTCCTCGTGCACGCGGAGCCCGACCGTTCGAGTCCCGGTTTCACGGACGACATCGACGGCTTCGAGAAGTCCTTCCGCGACAAGAACGGCAATTTCGTCCTGGAAGGGCTGCGTCCTTGCGGTTGGGACATCCACGTCACCGCGCGCGGCTACATGCCTTCGTCCACGACGAAGGTCACCGTCCCCGGTACCGCCGCGGACACGACCTTCACGCTCTTGCGCCTGGCCAAGTTGACCGGTGTCGTGCTCGATCCCGAACGTCGGCCGGTCGCGGGCGCGAAGGTGATCGCCGGATCCGATCCGAGCTCGTGGGAGGTCGATCGTGCCAGCGCGCGCACCGACGAGAAGGGGCAGTTCACGCTCGTGTCCGTGCCCCTCGGCGCGATCCGCGTGCACGCCGAGGCCAACGGCTTCGTGCGCAGCGAATCGCTGCGTCTCGAGGTGTCGGCCGCGTCGGTCGTCCCGAACGTCGAGTTGGCGCTCACGCGCGGCGGCGTCGTCCGCGGCGTCGTCACGGACGCGGACGGCAAGCCCGCGGCGGCCTGGTCCGTGCGCGTCGACGGCGTGGGCGAGGACTACGACAAGTCCACGCGCACGGACGCCGAAGGCAAGTTCTCGTTCGAAGCGGTTCCTCCGGGTCGCTACCGCGTGACCGCGCGCGCGTCGGACGACAAGATGAACTTCGCCGCGTTGGGCGCGGACTTCGAGCGCGGCGTGGATCCCGGGCTCCAACGCGTCGTCGATCTGCGCGACGGTCAATCCGTCGACGTGTCGTTGGGTCGCACGCCGCACGCGGTCGTGCGCCTGCGCGGGCACGTGCGCGGCGCGAGCGAAGGCGCGTTGCTCTCCGCGCGTCGAGCCGCGGGCGCGAGCGACTTCGCCGCGTCTCGCTTCCGACGCGGCGTCGGGCTCCCGGACGCCGACTCGCCCGACGTCGTGAAGGTCGCGGCCGACGGCGCCTACGAGATCACGCTCTCGTCGCCGGGCGCGTGGCGCGTGACGATCCAGAGCGGCGAGAAGACCCACGAATTCCTGGTCGAGGTGCCTTCGGTCGCCGAGTTCGAGCGCGACTTCGCGTTGCCGAACGGGCGCGTGCGCGGTCGCGTCGTGAACGCGGAGGGCGAACCCGTCGCCGGGATGGCCGTGCGTCTCCACTCCGGGCTGCCGGCGGCCGCGTACAGCCGCGGCACCGACGTCGTCGACACGGGCAGCGACGGCACGTTCGCGTTCGAGTCGTTGGAGGACGGCACGTACTCGTTGCGCACCGAGGGCTACGCCGATTGGTGGAACCGCGACACGAGCCGCGCGCGCGGTCACGCGCGTCGAGAGGGCATCGTCGTGCGCGACGCGGGCACGGTCGAGGACGTCGAGCTCGTGCTGGGCGCCGACGGCACGCTGCGCGGCGCGGTGCGCGGCACGAACGGCGCGTGGATGCCCAACGCGCGGATCTTCGTCTTCGACGCGGACGGGCACGCACTCGACGTGCGCAATGGCGGCGCGAACAGCGACGGCGCGGGTCGCTTTCGCATCGAAGACCTGCCTCCCGGTCGCGTGTTCCTGGTCGCGAACACGCCGCACGGCGCGGGCAAGGCCGCGGCGATCGTGCGCGAGGACGAGGACGTCGACGTCGAGGTCGCGTTGCGTCCCTCGGCCAGGTTGATCGTGAATCCGCAGGACGCGTCGGGCGCTCCGACCTTCGCACTGCTGTCGGTCGTCGACGAGGACGGACGTCGTCTGGACGAGGCCGACTTCCGAGCCGACGACGAAGTGGGGCTCGCGCCGGGGTCCCAGGCCTTCTCGGGCCTGCCCGCCGGCCGGTACACGGTCACGGCGCACGGTCAGGACGCGACCGGCGCGAGTTGGACCGCGCGCAAGGAAGTGCGTGCCTCCGAAGGTGGTCGCGTCGAACTGACGTTGCGGCCTTCACCGTGAAGATCCGCGCGGTTCGAGACTAGAATCGCCCGTCCCGCGCCGTCGGTCTCCTCCCGGATCCGTCGCGCGTTCCCCCGCCCTCGCTCGTCCCGGCCCGCGGTCGCCCACGACCGCGCGCGCTTGCTTCGTCTGGAGGTCCTCGCATGCCCGCCCGGAAGAGTTCGTCGTTGCCGGCTCTGCTCGCGCTCGTCCTCGTCGTCGTGGGACTCGTCGTCTGGCTCCTCGTCGGCGTCGATCGCGGCTCGGGCGGCGGAGACGGCGCGGCGTCGCACGCGCTCGCGCCGGGTGGCGCCGAGATCGAGGCGACCGCCAAGCCGGGCTCGACCGTGTTGGCCGAAGTGCCGCGCGACGAGCGTCCCGCGGCGCAACGCGAAGTGGCGCCGATCGAGAAAGCGCGGACCGACCTCGACGTGCCCGCGGCCGGCGAGTTGGCCGACGCATGGTGGGTCGAAGGTCGCGTCGCGTTCCCCGAGGGCACGCCGATCGACGAACGCGTGGTCGTCGTCGCGCAAGGCCGCGAGTTCGCGGGCAAGAAGCTGCACAAGAGCCCCGTCGCCTCCGACGGCTCGTTCCGCGTCGCGTTCTCGAAGGAGAGCAAGAAGGCGTGGCTGCGACTCGAGTCGCGGTACGTGTTCCTCGACGAAGCCAGCGCCGTCGACGCCAAGGCGCAACCGCGCGACGTCGTGCTGAAGCCGCGCCTGGGGGGCGGTCTGCGCGTGCGCCTCGTGCCGAGCGCCGCGGCCGCGCCGTTCTCGAAGGACCTGGTGGGCACGACCGTGACCATCCAAGGTTGGAAGGAAGGCTCGAACGGTCCGCCGCGCATGGTGAACGCGAAGGTCGACGAGCGCCTCGAGTGCGAACTCGGCGGCCTCGATCCGGAGGTGCACTGGTCGCTCAGCACCGCGCCCAAGACGTTCTCCGCGTCGCATCTGGGCGAGGTCTCGACGAGCGTCGGCAAGTTGGTGCCGATCGATCTGCCCGTCGAGCGCGGCGTGCGCGTGACCGGCGTCGTGCGCGACGCGAAGGGTGCGCCCGTGGAGGGCGCCCGCATCCGCGTCGACGAGTCGTTCACGGGTCTGCGCGTGACGAATCCCTTCGAGAAGGTGACGACCGACAAGGAGGGCCGTTTCGTGCTGGAGGGCGTCGCGCCCACCACGACGCGCATCGGCGCGGTGAAGTCGGGGTTCGCGTCGCACGTCGTGACGGGGCTCGCGTTGACCGACGGCGCGACGCGCGACGGCGTCGAGTTCTCCCTCGATCGCGAGCCGTCCATCCGCGGCGTCGTGCGTTGGGGCGACGGCAAGCCCGCGGCCGACGTGCGGGTCGCGGCGGAATCGACCGCCGAAGGTCGCTACGACCGTTGGTGGTTGCGCGAGGAGGACCTCACGACGAAAACCGGCAAGGACGGCACGTTCGCGTTGAGCGGTCTGCGCGCGGAGACGTACCGCGTGACCGCGACGGCGTCGGCCAAGGCCGCGGAAGCCGTCGAGGTTCCCAGCAGCACATCGGGCAAGACCGCGTCGCGCGTCAAGCTCCAAGTCGAGCTCGAGGACGTCACGCCGCCGTCGAGCGATCTCGTGCTCGTGCTCGCGCCGGGATCCTCCCTCAGTGGGCGCGTGGTCGACGACACGGGTGCGCCCGTCACCGCGTTCACGATCGAAGTGGGACCCGTGCGTCAGGACTCCGACTGGGTGCGCAGCGACACGATGACGAAGCGCGCGTTCCGCGCGGACGACGGTCGATTCGAGGTGGCGGGGCTCAGCGACGGCCTGTGGAGCGTGAAAGCCACCACCAAGGCCGGACAGGAGTCGACGGCGTCGCGCATCGAAATCCCCGGTGGCGCGGACTCGGCGCTCGAGCTCGTGATCCCGCGCATGTGCACGGTGCGCGGCGTCGTGCTCGATCCCGAGGGCGTGCCGGTCGTGGGCGCGGTCGTCGACGTCGATCCCGTGGGATCGCAGGCGTTCTATTTCCGCTGGGATCCCGCGCGCGACAAGTCGCGCAAGACCGACGAGAAGGGGAACTTCTCGTTCGCCGCGAACCCCGGCGCGTGGAATCTCTCGGCCAAGGCGACCGGTTGGGCGCCGTCGGCCCGAGTCGAGGCGTCGGGCACACCCGCGGCCGAAGTCGGGCCCTTCACGTTGCAACTGCGGCGTGGCGGCACGATCACGGGCCTCGTGTTGAACAAGGACAACCAGCCCTCCGCTTCGCGCCAAGTGTCGGCGTACGGTTCCGGCGATTCGGAGAACGCGACCACCGACGCCACCGGCCGATTCCGCCTCGAGCACCTCGCTCCGGGCGAGTGGCACGTCTCCATCGAGCCGACGCAGGCCGAGATCCAAGCCGCGCGCGGCAAGGACGGCGAGATCGACTGGGCGGTGGTCCAACCGCTGCGCGGGCAGAAGAAGGTCACCGTCGCGGACGGTGGAACCGTGGAGATCACCTTGGGCGGCACGCCCGACGATCCGGTGAAGATGTTCGGCTTCGTCCGCGGCGACGCCCCGATCGAGGGTGCGCAGATCACGATCGGTCGCACGCAGTCGACGGATGCGGGCGCGGACACGGACAACGAGTGGCGCACCGCGCGCACGAACGCCGAGGGGCGCTACGAGACCGCCCTTCCCGGCACCGGCACCTACTCGATCCAGATGCGCGTGCCGGGCGGCGGTTGGACGAGCCAGAACAAGGAGATCACCGCGGCGGGCGCCTACCAGGTCGACTTCCAACTTCCCACGGGCTCGATCGCGGGACACGTGGTGGCTCCCGACGGCAAGCCGGTGTCGGGTGCGAACGTGCAAGTGCAGCTGGCGGATCCGGCCGAACGTCAGAAGGAATCGAAGGGCGACGACGGCCTGAAGATCACGAGCGGTTTCGTGCGCACGGACGCCGACGGCGCGTTCCGCGTCTCGAGCTTGTCGGCCGGTGTCTACGACGTGAGCGCCTCGCCGGCGGGCATGGGACGCGGCTCGCGCGGCAAGTCGGCCAGCCACGCGCCCGGGCGGATCGAGGACGTGAAGGTCGCCGAGTCCGCGCACGTCGACGGCCTCGTGGTGCGCTTGCAGGAAGGCGGATCCCTGCGCGTGTCCGTCGTGGGCGCGGACGGAACCCCGCGCCCCGGAGTGCAGGTGAACCTCTCCACCGGCGGCCAAGGTCCCGACTCGAACTACGGGCAGACGACGGACAAGTTCGGGCGCGTCACGTTCCAGAACCTCGCGCCGGGCCCGGTCACGGCGTACGCCAACGACCAGGACGAAGCCTCTCCTCGGACGACCGGCGCCGAAGTGCGACGCGGCGAGACGACGGAGCTCACCTTGCGCATGGAGCGCGGCGGCAGCGTGCGCGTGTTCTTGTTCGACTCGGAAGGTCGTCCCGTGCGCGAGTGGTTCCGCGTCCTCGACGACAAGGGGCTCGACTGGGGACACGTGATCGAGTGGCCCGACTCCGCCGACGAGCCCATGCTCGTCCAGCCGCTGCCTCCCGGGCGATACGAGTTCTCGTTGCCGGGCCCCAAGGGCGTCGACGTGGCTCACGAGTCGATCACCGTCACCGCCGGTGGAACGGGCGAGGTGCGCTTGCGCCGGCCGGCCGCGACGAATCCGGGCGCGACACCGCGCTGAACTCCGATCCGGAGCCGCGGACCGGCGGGGCGTGTCGTCCGCGGCGCTCGTCGAGTGCGATCGCGCACGAAAAAACGCGCCGGCGAGAGGAAACGGAAGCGTTCGATCGTCGCAGGCGCGTCCGACTCGCGGCGTGGCTAGAATCCGAACGACGAGCGGCCGTTCCGTTCGGTCCTCCGGCTGCTTCCGACCTCGTCCCGATCGCCTCATGGCTCGCCACCTCCACGACCGCATCGAACGCGTCGCGCGACACGTCGCCCGGGCGGTGTTCGTCGACGCTCTCTTGCGCAGCGCGGCGTGGCTCACGCTCGGGCTCGCGGCGGCGGTGTTGGCGATGCGCGTCGCCGCGGAATGGGATCGGGCGCGCGCCGCGTGGCTCTTCGCGCCGATCGTCTTGGCGCCCGTCCTCGCGTGGCGCGTCACGCGCCGCAAGCGCTGGAGCACCGCCGCGGCCGCCACGTGGCTCGACTGGAGATCGGGGGCGAGCGGCGCCCTCGTCACCGGATTCGAGCGCGACGATCCTGCCTGGAACGGCCACGTCGACGCGGCGTTGGCGCGCGCCGATCTCCTGCCGCGGGCACGGTGGGGGCGACCCGCGGCCCTGCTCGCGTTCGCGCTGGCGTTCGCCGCGCTCGCGACGTGGGTGACGATCCCGCGCGTGGTGCCCGGTCCGAGCCGCGCCGTGCAGACCGCGGCCATCGAGCGAGTCGAAGAGAAGCTCGCCACGTTGGAAGAGCAGGTCACGCTCGATCCGGTCGTGGCCGAGGAACTGCACGAGAGCCTCGAGCGCCTCGAGAACGGCACGGACGGCGAGTCGATCGAAGGCACGTTCGAAGCGCTCGATCGCGCCGGTGAACGGCTCGAGGACGAGGCACGCGCGCGCGCCGAGGCGGCCGAGAGCGCGCTCGAGAGTCTGGCCGCCGCCGAGAGCGCCGCGAGCGGCGATCCCGAGGCCGCGCAGAAGCAACTCGAGGCCACGATGGAAGCGCTGGCCAAGGCCGGCCTCGCCAAGGGACTCGAGGGGGCGCTGCCCGAGGAACTGGGCGCGAAGGGACTCGAGTTGCCGGCCGGCACGAAGCTCGACGCCGCGCAGATCGCCAAGCTCACCGCGGGACTCGAGAGCCAGTTGGGCGAGAAGCTCGCGAAGCTCTCGGCCGCGGGACTCTTGAAGGAAGGGCGCTTCGCGAAGGGCGAGAAGCCCGGCGAGATCTCCGAACACGTGTGCGACGCGAGCTGCGCGCGCAATCCGGGTGGGACATGAAGGGGCACGGGGCGCGCCGGGCACGTGATGTCCGGCTCATCGAGTTCGAATGCCACGGTCTCCGGTGCGCCGGGATCCGGCGGCGTGTCGCGCGGACCCGGCGCCGCGCCCATGACGTGGGGCGAGGAGTCGCAGGGCGACACCGAGCGTTTCGAGGCGCGTTCGCTGCCGGAAGCGAGCTATCGCGACCTGGAGCACACCGACGTCGCGGGCATCGGCGCCGCGGCGCCGAACGTCGATCCCACGCGCGAGGGATCGGGGCTCGTCGAAGTGAAACCCTCGACCGGTTCCACGGCGTGGAAGCGTCGCCTCGCTCCTCATCACCGCACGGCCGTGCAGAACTTCTTCTCGCCCGAGCGCGACACGCAACGTTAGGAACCGTCACGCGATGAACTCCGCCACTCACTCGGGCTCGAACTCGGGCCCGCACGCCACGCCGTCCTCGCCGGGAACGACGTTGCTCACGCCCGAGCAGATCGCCGCCGCGCGCGCCGACGCGGCGCGCATCCTGGAAGGGCTCGATCGCACGTTGTTCGGGCAGGCGGAGCTGACGAAGCTCGTCCTGGTCGCGTGCCTCGCCCGTGGACACGTGCTGCTGGAAGGCTTGCCGGGTCTGGGCAAGACGGAGTTGGTCAAGGCGCTCGCCACGTTGCTCGGCATCACGTTCCGACGCCTCCAGTTCACGCCCGATCTCCTGCCCGGCGACGTGACCGGCGGACACGTGCTCGAGGAGTCGAACGGACAGCGCAAGCTCGTGTTCCACCCCGGTCCCGTGTTCACGAACGTGCTGCTGGCGGACGAGATCAACCGCGCGTCACCCAAGACGCAGTCGGCGTTGCTCGAGGCGATGGCCGAACGTCGCGTCACCGTGATGGGGGAGACGCGCGCGTTGCCCGATCCGTTCTACGTGCTGGCCACGCAGAACCCGATCGAGTTGGAGGGGACGTATCCGCTCCCCGAGGCGCAACTCGACCGGTTCTTGTTCAAGCTCGACGTGCCGCCGGTCGGCCGCGACACGTTGCAGTCGATCCTGACCGAACGACGCGGAGGCAAGCCGCCCGCGCACGTGGCGGCGGCCGACGCCGCGTCGCTCGCGCGATTGTTCGCGATCGTCGACGCGGTGTTCCTGCCCAAGGCCGTCGCCGCGTACGTCGCGCGCGTCGTGCACGCCACGCATCCGCACTCCGACTTGGCGACGGACAAGGTCCGACGCTTCGTGCGCCACGGCGCGAGCCCGCGCGCCGCCATCGCGATCGCCGAATCGGCGCGGGCGCACGCCTTGTTGGCCGGCAAGCCGAACGTGGGCTTCGACGACGTCAAGGCCGTCGCGACGAGCGCGATGGCGCACCGCCTGGTCCTCGACTACCGCGCCAAGCTCGACGCC
>Ga0075163_10007606_pt1 | contig 14310 bp, 11 predicted proteins | sample JI1023141ADNA_FD_71478 | JGI IMG/M metagenome (GOLD analysis project Ga0075163, IMG submission 71478) | Wastewater effluent complex algal communities from Wisconsin, to seasonally profile nutrient transformation and Carbon sequestration -... | ecosystem: Engineered > WWTP > Effluent > Algae...
AAAAAAGCTCGACATCAAGGCAAAGTAATCTTCAAAAACCGCCTCTAGGGCGGTTTGAAGTTTTAAATGATATACTTAGTTCTGTCAGTACATGTGGGTTATTTTTTAATAATTCGTTATCGTTAGCATTTTTATAGGTTTAGTAATTTTAATAATTTAGTTTAAGTAATTTTTATATGTCAGTAATCAAACATAAGGAACAGCGAGTCGGTGTATTCATCGATACGCAAAACATTTATCATAGTGCAAAGAATCTCTATCACTCAAAGGTCAATTTTGGCCAGATAGTGAAGGATGCGGTGGGGGAGCGATCCATCATCCGCGCAGTAGCATACGTCATCACGACAGAAGCAGGAGACGAGAAGGCTTTTTTCGAAGCTCTCACAAAAATGGGAATCGAAACAAAAACCAAGGATCTCCAAATCTTCGGTAGCGGAGCAAAGAAAGCAGACTGGGATGTCGGGCTAGCAATTGATGCAGTGAAGCTTGCACCGAAGCTCGATGCAGTCATTCTCGTAACAGGGGATGGTGACTTCGCACCACTCGTAGAATACTTGCAGGTCAATCAAGGCTGTCAGGTAGAAGTAGTATCATTCGGCAAATCAACATCAACAAAACTTCGTGAAGTCGTAGACGATTTCTATGATCTCGATGAAAATGTTGGAAAATATCTCATCGGTAATCGCTTCGCGGCACCGAAGGGAAGAAACGATACTCGAAACGGCGGACGTCCTGGAAGGGGGATGTTCAAACGACGAGGTCCGAAAGACGCAACACTCGGAACAGTCGCAGACGATATAGCGGATTTGTCGGGACAGGAGTAAATTAGGATTTCTGAATTGAAATTTTCCCTATTTTTAAAATTCCATAGGCGATGGATATGATCGAGAGGAAAACTGGTAAAATCTGACCCCAAAGCCAGCAAAACGTACTTTCAGTGCAAACCCCTCCACCTGTGAACCAAAAAGTCTTTTGAATATCATTTATGGGATTACCTCTTGAATCTCTAACTGCCCAAGCTACATCACCAATATGAGAATCCAGAATAAACGCAAGTACTGATAGTAAGGGAATGGAGGTGCTCACCAATACTATTCTTGTTTTCTCGCTTATACGAATAACTCCAACACCACAAAGAAAGTAGAGGGCGCCAAGTGCTGCCGGTACAATTACACTAATCCAATCCACAGATGTGAGTGTTGTAGAAAGCAATAACAACACTATACCCAAACCACTTAAAAAAATACTTTTCATAATACTTATTATAATAACATTATTCATGGTCAAATATATGCTTAAGGTGTTAATATAAACTTATGAACTCCAAACAATATTCCCTTGAAGTTGGCGGTAAGACTCTTATCGCAGAATTTAACGATTTAGCAGAGCAGGCAAACGGTTCGGTAATGATGCGCTACGGTAACACGGTGGTTCTCGCTACTGCTGTTATCGGAAAAGAGCCTAAAAGCGGAGATTTCTTTCCGCTCACTGTCGACTATGAGGAAAGATTCTATGCTTCGGGAAAAATTCTTGGTAGCAGATTCATCCGAAGGGAAGGACGACCGACTGATGAGGCGATCCTTTCAGGACGAATCGTCGATCGAACTATTCGACCTCTCTTTGATCAGCACATTCGACATGAGGTACAGGTAGTACTCACAGTGCTTTCAATAGACGAAGATGATCCTGATGTTATCTCTGTCATCGCTGCGTCTCTTGCACTTGGAACTTCTGATATTCCTTGGAATGGTCCGGTTTCAGCTATTCGAATCTCAAAGAATGATGGCTTTCATGTAAATCCAAACTATGCACAGCGTGAGGAGGCGAATATTTCTTTTGACCTTGTTGCGTGCGGAAAGGATGGACTCATCAACATGATCGAGGTTGAAGGAAAGGAAGTTGCAGAGGATGAGGTTAATAAAGCTCTTGCAAAAGCAAGCGAAGAGATTGAAAAAATCCAAGCTTGGCAAGAAGGAATCATAAAAGAAATTGGCAAAGCAAAGAAAGTAATTGAAAAGTCGCAGCTTACTCCTGGCACTGAAGAACTTTTTGCTGCTGAAATCGCACCAAAGCTTTCAGACTATGTATTTGCTGGTCCTGGAAAAGAAAAAATGGCAGAAGTTGTTGCGGTCTGGATGAAATTATTTAAAGAAAAATTCCCAGAAGGTAACAAAGCTCTCGCAGAAGAGTATTTGGATGAAAAAATAAACGAACTTCTGCACACTGAAGCGATCGAGAATGACAAACGTGCAGACGGCAGAAAAATGGACGAAATCAGACCTCTCTTCGTAAAAGCGGGAGGAATTTCTCCGATTCTTCACGGTTCAGGAATCTTTTATCGAGGAGCGACACACATTCTCTCTGCTTTGACACTCGGAGGTCCTGGAGATGCACAGGTTATGGATGGAATGGAAGTTCATGAAGAAAAAAGATTCATGCACCATTACAATTTTCCTCCATTCTCAACTGGAGAAACAGGACGTATCGGGGGAACAAACCGGCGAATGATTGGGCATGGGGCGCTTGCAGAAAAAGCACTCCTTCCAGTAATTCCATCTCGAGCATCGTTCCCATACACAATCCGAATCGTATCTGAAGCGTTTTCATCAAATGGATCTACTTCAATGGGTTCTGTTTGTGGATCAACACTTGCACTTATGGATGCTGGAGTTCCGATAAAGTCACCGGTTGCCGGCATCGCATCCGGACTCATGATGCGAGAGGCGAAGCCTGGAATGATGGGAAAGCTTCTCGGAAAAAAGAAATATGAATACAAAGTTCTTACAGATATCCAAGGACCAGAAGATCATCATGGTGATATGGATTTTAAAGTAGCAGGGACGCGACAGGGCATAACAGCTATTCAGATGGATGTGAAAGTTGATGGAGTTCCTCTTGAAATCCTTAAAGAAGCATTTGAAAAAGCAAAAGTTGCTCGAATGACGATTCTTGATCTCATTGAAAAAGAAATCAAAACACCTCGCGCGCACATTTCTCCGAACGCACCCCAAATCATCACCATGCAAGTAAAGCAGGATCAGATTGGGCTTGTTATCGGTGGAGGAGGAAAGACAATTAAGGATATAAAAGAAAAAACAGGTGTCGATGATATAACAATCGAAGATGACGGTTCTGTGTTTATAACAGGTAAAAACGGCACTGCAGAAAAGGCGAAGGAAATCATTTACAATATGACTCGCGAATACAAAGCGGGTGAGAGATTTGAGGGCGAAGTGACGAAAGTCATGGATTTCGGAGTGTTTGTTAGAATTGCCGGGAATACAGAGGGTCTCGTACATGTTTCAGAAATTGCGCCATTCAGAATCGAAAAAATTGGTGATTACATCAAAGAAGGCATGAAAGTACCTGTCGTCATCAGAGAAATTGATGAGAAAAAGCGTATTAATCTCTCCATCAAGCTCGCAAACCCTGATTTCATCAAAAAGAAATAAGTTCAAACAACCATGCTTGCTGTGTTATAATTTTAGTGATGAACCCAGATAAGCTCAAAGAAGAAATAGCGTCGATACTCCCGCAAAATTCAATGGGAGATAGTAAAGAGCCTCTACACATACTTGATAGCCAGGTAGAACCAGAAAATCAGCAGCACTCAAAATTCAAGACTGACGCAGCGTCTCAAAAGCCAATCCGAACGTACGAAAGCGACGTTGCGGAGGCTTTAGCACGCAAAAAATCTTCGGTCATAAACATGGTTGTTGCAGAAAAGAAGCGAGAAACTGGCACAGAATCAATCTCAAACAAGCCCTCGTCACAAATTGGTAAGAAACTACTTCTCGTTGTTATCAGTCTCATATTTATTGCTGCAGGTATTGCTGGCGCGTATTATCTTTATCTAAAAAGTCCTCTTGTACCCGACCCAGTGACTCCGCAAGCAGTCAAAATACCAAGTATCATTGCTCCAGACACACAAAAAGTGATCTTGGTTAACTCAATGAAAAAAGAACAGTTGACGGCATTCCTTTCTGAAGAATTTACAAAATACGAGATCGGTTCAGACAAAATACTTGAACTCATACCGGCAACATCAAAGGCTTCGACAACCATCAGACTCACAGGATCTGAATTCATAAACACAATGGGATTCGATATGCCAGATATTCTCAAGCGTTCACTCAGCGACCGATGGATGCTTGGGGTTCATAATTCAGCCGAACTCGATTCACCCTTTATCATATTTACAACCGACTTCTTTCAGAATGCATTTGCAGGAATGCTGAAGTGGGAGTCTTCGATGCCTGAAAACCTCGCAAACCTTTTGGGCTATCGTGAACGAGCACGAGCTCAGGATGCCTTAAGCACCACCTCGATTGCTTCATATTTTAATATTCGAGGAACATTCGAGGATAAGATAATTAGAAATAGGGATGTTAGAGAATTCATAAGCGATCAGGGTGTGATGCTTTTCCTCTATGCATTCATTGATGAAAAAACTATCGTTATTGGAACTTCAGAATCGACCATTTCAGCGCTCCTCGATCGCATTGAAAAACAGACCTATGTGCGGTAAAATGGTGTCATGAACAAGAAAGACACACAGTATTTCAAAGACAAATTATTAAAGGAAAAGGCCCTCCTTGAGGAAGAACTCGTTAGTGTAGGGAAAATGAATCCTGATAATCCGGATGATTGGGATGCTACTCCAGGAAAAATTGAAGTTGATAGCGCAGATGAAAATGAGGTTGCAGACAAAATGGAAGAATTGGAAGAAAATAAAGCGATTCTTCAACAGCTCGAACCTCAACTCAACGAAGTTAAAGCGGCACTTGAAAGGATTGAAAATGGAACATACGGTACGTGTGAAGTATCAGGTGAACCTATTGAGCGAGAACGACTTGAAGCAAATCCTTCAGCTCGAACTTCGATAAAGCATATGAAGGGAAGCAAATAAGATACACAACATAAAAACACCCTCCACAAGAGGGTGTTTTTATTATTTCTTCATTTCAGTTATATACAATGACCGCATGGGTATATCAAAAGTATTCAGCCTACAGCTTTCTGGACTAAAGGCGCATGTCATAACAATCGAGATAGACCTCTCAAACGGTCTTCATGCATTTTCCATAGTTGGTCTTGGTGACAAGGCTGTAGGGGAGGCAAAGGATAGAATTTCCGCTGCAATAAAAAATAGCGGGTATACATCACCAAAACAAAAAAATCAAAAGGTTGTAATTTCTCTTGCACCCGCCTATATTCGCAAAGAAGGACCTTCATTTGATCTCGGTATGGCGCTTGCATATCTTTTAGCGAGTGGGGATGTCGATTTCAATGCTAAAGAAAAAATATTTCTTGGCGAACTTTCGCTTGAAGGTACTATAAGAAAAATCAGTGGTGCTTTGCCTCTAACACTTGGGGCATTGAAACATGGGTTCAAAGAAATTTTTATTCCAGAAGAAAATGCCGAGGAAGCCGCCTTGGTCAGAGGAATTAAAATATATCCAGTTAAAAACCTCAAAGAAATCATTACTCACCTTGCAGATGTTAGAAGTGCGTCAATTCCTCAGCAGAAAGCTACAGAGATTACTTCTAGAGATGACCTATTCGAAAATGATTTCAAATCAATATGCGGCCAAGATGCCGCGAAAAGAGCCTTGGAAATAGCTGCATCTGGTGGGCACAATATTGGAATGTACGGACCTCCAGGCACAGGAAAAACGATGCTCGCGAAAGCATTCAAAAGCATTTTACCCTCACTTGATTACAAAGAGGTACTTGAAGTCACGGGCATACATTCTATTGCACGTATCCTTGAAACATCATTCGTTACGAGACCGCCATTCAGAGCACCACACCACACATCATCGTACATATCACTCATCGGGGGAGGCACGCTACCGAAACCAGGAGAGATAACACTCGCGCATAGGGGAGTTCTTTTCCTTGATGAGTTTCCTGAATTCGACAAAAAAGCCATAGAGTCTCTTCGTCAGCCTCTCGAGGAACGAATGATTACCATATCTCGCGCAAAAGGCACATTGATTTTCCCAGCGCAATGCATTGTTATTATCTCAATGAATCCCTGCCCTTGCGGATTAGGAAAAGAAAAAGGCTGCACATGCAGCGATCGAGAGATGAACACCTATAATAAAAAGATTTCGGGCCCTATCATCGACCGTATTGATATGTGGGTTCCAGTATCAAAAATCGAGTACGAAAAGCTTGGCAGTAGTACAAGCACTACTGAATCTTCAGCATCCATAAGAACAAGAGTTGTTAAGGCAAGAAAAGTCAAGAAAGAACGATACAAAAAATTTAATATAGAAAACAAGAAATATAATAGCGAAATGGGTGTTAAGGAGATCGAAAAGATGATAATTCTCGAAAAAGACATCGAAAGACTCCTAAAAGAATCCGCTGAACATCTCCGTCTATCGGCGCGCGCCTATCATCGCATCATGAAGCTTGCACGGACAATTGCTGATCTTGAAAACTCAGAAAATATCAATCAAAAGCATCTACTTGAAGCACTGCAATATCGACAAAAGATTTTTAACTGAGCAAAACTAGTTAGAATGGATTCTTTGCACCTCGAATCTCAAAGTGTACATGCGGTCCTGTAGATTTTCCTGTCATTCCAATCTTTGCTATAAGCTGCCCTTGTTCAACAGTGTCCCCAACACTTACAAAGTTCTTTTGATTGTGGGCGTAAAGCGTCTGTGTTCCGTTTTTATGAGAGATAATGACATAGTTTCCATAACCTCCGTTCCATCCTCCATTTGTCATACTTGCAATAACTGTACCGGCTGCTGCGGCATGTATTGGCGTTCCGACTGGCGCTGCAAGATCAATAGCATTATATCCGTGCAATCCTTGAGATTTCTTTCCGACATCAACAGGCCGTATATAGTATCCTGGATAAAATGGCCCATTTGCGTCATGCACCTTGTTTGTTGGAACTGTCGCTCTTGAAGAGGCGATTTTAGGAACTTCAGTATATGTTGGCTCAGCATCTGGAATAACGATAACATCGCCGATAGCTAGAACTGATGTGAGGTTGAGGTCGTTATATTCAAGCACTTCCTCAAGGTTAGACTTATATTTCATGACAATACCTCGAATAGTGTCGCCCTTCTTCACTGTATATTTAATGCCAGAAATAGGGAGTATGATGAGCATTTGTCCCTCTCTAAGAATGGGATTCTTGCCAAGTTCATTTGCCCAAATGATGGTATTTACTGAAACACCAAACATTTCAGCTATTTTTGAAAGAGTATCGCCAGATTTTACAGTATAGAGGCTGATTTCTGTTGAAATTCTATCTTCAACATCAGAAATAGTACCTTGGGGACCGATCTCAGCAACAAGTGCATTACCTGACATGAGAGGAGTGTACTCATCTGAATTGCTTGGATCAGCATTAACTGCTGCCTGGAGGAGTGCCATATTCTGAGAATTTAACTGGGTAGGCATATCAAGTGTCTTCGCTGATGCCTTATCGCCTGTCAGGTCAGAAAACAAAGAAAAAAGACCCGCGTGCGTGGTCTCTGGGTATGCTGCTAGACTTAAAAATACAGCTGGAACGAATGTAACTGAAAGCAAGCCCTTCATACAAATGGCTTTAGAAAAAGATATTTTATTTTTAACTGATTTTGGAAAAAATTGCATAATAGAAATAGTCTTTCGGCAATATCATTCGTTCGTCGCGAGCGACGGTTCTAGAGTGGCAGTATATTCAGTGTATGGCTCTATTAAGCCATATTTATACGTCTATTTTTGAGGTACCTATCAAGCCTATCTAAGTGGGTTTGATAAGTCAATAGGGTTTGTGGAAAAGAATTTTAGACCAAATTAAGTATGTTTTGTCAACAAATGACCTTGAATATAGTTTGGATTTATTGTCTAATATTATTCATATTTTATAGAAAAGTAATGGCGACATGCTATAGTTGTTCTCATGCACGAAAGCAACCTCAATATTCGCCAAAAGGAAGCAGTCGAAACCCTTGAAGGTCCACTTCTTATTATTGCTGGTGCTGGAGCGGGTAAAACAAAGACAATAACACACAGAATACTCAATTTGATTAAAAATGGTGTCCAACCTTCAAAAATACTAGCAATAACCTTCACAAACAAAGCCGCAAAGGAGATGCGAGAGCGAGTTTTTCACCTTATCGAGACCGACAAGACCCTCAATATACCCATTTCTTTCAACGAAAGACCTTTTGTAAGCACATTTCACTCACTTGGTGTTCACATCATTAAGGAAAACTCCACTTTGCTTGGAATTTCACGACATTTCACGATTTATGACCGCGGGGACTCAAAGAGGGCGATAAAAGATGCTCTTGAAGCGCTTTCCCTTGATCCAAAACAATATGAACCTGGAACAATCCTCAATGTGATCTCCCGAGAGAAGGGTGATGGAATAACTCTTGCAACATACAAAAATAACCAGAAGGAATATTTCCAAAAAATCGTAGCGCAGGTCTGGGAAAAGTATGAGGCAACACTCGCAAAAGAAAAATCTCTCGATTTTGACGATCTTCTCCTAAAAACTGCAATGCTTTTGAAAATACATCCTGAAGTCAAAAAACGATATAGCGGAATTTGGAATTACATACATATCGACGAGTATCAGGATACGAACAGGGTTCAGTATGAGATTGCTTCACTCCTCGCAGAAGCTCACAGAAATATTTGCGTCGTTGGTGACGTCGATCAAAACATCTACAGCTGGAGAGGGGCAGACATTGAGAATATTTTGAATTTTGAAAAAGAATATCCTGAAGCAAAAGTGATTACACTTGAAGAAAATTACAGATCAACACAGACAATCCTTGCGGCGGCAAATAATGTCATCAAGAAAAACCTCATGCGCCGTGAAAAAAATCTTTTCACGAAGAATTCTGAGGGGGATAAAATTGAACTTCTTATTTCATACACTGAACAGGAAGAGGCTCGCATGATTGCAGATGAGGCACGAAAACTTATTTCTGACGGAACGAATGCGCGTGAGATCGCTGTCTTGTATCGAGCAAACTTCCAGTCACGAGTCCTTGAAGAAGCTTTTTTGAATAAAAATATTCCATACCAAGTGCTCGGCGTAAAATTCTTTGAAAGAAAAGAAGTGAAGGATGTTCTTTCTTTTATAAAAGCCTCGCTCAACAGAGAAAGCACGAATGACATGGTTCGAATCGTGAACGTTCCTCCGCGCGGGATAGGGAAGGCGACAATGCTCAAAGTCATAACAGGTCAAGAAAACACTCTTGGTCCATCGCTCAAAAATAAAGTTGCACAGTTTTTGCTTTTGCTTGAAAAGATAAAAGCTGTTGCACTTAAGGACACTCCTTCAACTCTTATCAAGTACATAATCCAGGAAACTGGAATGGAAACTGTCTACAGGAACGGTGGCCCTGAAGAGCAAGAAAAGCTTGAAAACCTTAGGGAATTGGTCTCTGTCGCAGCTCAGTATGATGCTTTACCGACTGGGGAGGCGATCGAGAAACTTCTCGAAAACGCCGCACTCGCGACTGATCAAGATGAATTAGAAAAAGATCATCCTGCCGTAAAACTTATGACAGTTCACGCATCGAAGGGTCTCGAATTTGATTATGTATTCATCGCCGGACTGGAGGAAGATTTGTTCCCACATCAGAGGATGGGCGAGGAAAATAAAAGCGAATCTCAGTCTGAAGAAGAGCGAAGATTGTTTTATGTTGCAATCACCCGCGCACGAAAGAAAGTTTTCTTGAGCTATGCTCAGCTTCGAACTATCTATGGTGCACAAAAAGTTAATACACCTTCAGGTTTCATTTCAGATATCGGCGATGAGCATATTGAATCAAAAGGTGACGAGGAAGCTCCTCGTGGAGTGAAGGCAATCTTTATAGATTTTTAAAATATGACTTTCATTGCCAAAAAATCATTGGGTCAAAATTTCTTGCACGCACCGCAAGTTGTTTCTGCGATGGTTCATGCTGGAAATATAACTCAAGAGAGCATCGTGCTCGAGGTTGGGCCAGGAAAAGGGGCACTTACATCAAAACTTCTCGAGACGGGATCAAAAGTCGTGGCCATAGAAAAAGATGATCGCGCGATTCCTTTTTTGCACGAAAAATTTCAAAATGAAATAAAAAGCGGTCAGCTTGAAATCATTCATGGCGATATTTTGGAGTTTAATGAAACTTCTTTTGAAAAATTCAAAGGCGGTTACACTCTCATTGCAAATATTCCATACTACATCACAGGGGAATTCATGAGAAAGTTTCTAGAATCAAGCATACCTCCAAAAAAAATCGTGGTCATGGTCCAAAAAGAAGTTGCTCGACGCATTGTTGATTCAAAAGAAAGCGTCCTTTCAATCTCAGTCAAAGTCTACGGAAACCCCAAATATATATGCTCTGTGCCACGAAAATTCTTCCGACCGATGCCGAATGTCGACTCAGCTGTACTAGTGATCGACGATATTTCAAAAAATTTCTTCGAGGCAACTCCAAATTCTCAAAAAATCGATGAAAAATACTTTTTTGAAGTCCTAAAAGCTGGTTTTGCTCATAAAAGGAAGGTTGTCATACGCAATCTTGAAGAAAAAATACCCCGAGAAATGGTCGAAATCATCTGGGAAAGGGAAAAGCTCTCAAAAGATCTCCGCGCTGAGAATATCAGCCTCGAAGTGTGGAAAAAAATCGTAGGAGATAGTTGTGTATCTTGATATAATTTCTGCAGTATCTAAAATACTGCCACCTGTGAAAATAGGCAAAAACATCGTGTTCATTCTTGTTGCAGTCCTTCTTGTTGGAGGGAGTTTTGTGTTTGCAGAATATAGAAACAAACAAGCAGAAAATGTTTACGTCGCACCTGAAGTCATAAGCACAGAAGACAGGGCTGTCCAAGATGCTGATACGGATGGGGATGGACTCAAAGACTGGGAAGAAATCCTAATTGGGACTAATCCAATGGACCCAAAAAGCAAGGAAAATAAAGCTACTTCTTCACTTCTCGTAAAAGATATAACTAAAGCAACTAAGGAACTCGAACCCATAGACGCCGTAAGCAGGGAATTCTTCGCTCGATACATGGAGCTTCGCCAGATCGGCCTTTCATCTGATCAGGCAAGCCAAAAGGAACTTGTAGAAAAAACGGTTGATGGTATCAAATTCAATACAGCAAAAGAATATACAGGCAAAGAAACACTCGTCAGGCCTGATAACAGCAAGGAATCTATCAAGAAATACGGCAATGATATTGCTTTTGTTTTCAAGACATATGCTATTCAATCAAGAAATGAGGGCGTAATCGCGAAAGATGCTTTGCAAAAGGGCGACCCTGAAATCCTAAAGGAGCTTGATCCTGTCATCGAGAGTTACAAAAATATCGTCAATGGAATTTTGAAAGTTGAATCTCCTCAGATTACATCTTCAATGCATCTCGATCTACTTAATGGCATGAACTCAGCTCTTTTTGTGGTCCAATCACTCAGAAAGTCTGGTGTTGATCCAATCGTCGGACTTCAGGCGGCGGGTCAGTACCTGCCAGCAGGAAACAAGGTGCTTGATGCTATGAAGGCGATTCAAAGTTATCTAATATACCTCGGAATCACATATACAGCATTAGAGCCTGGGGTCATATTCGTTCCATTAAAATAAAAATAATGAATACCTTTTTTAATAAAAAAATATCTGCTTTTGTTCTCATATTATGCATCTTGGGTTCTTCTTTTGCCTTTCAACCAAAGAAAGCTGAAGCACAGTGGGCAGTTATTGACCCAGTAAACCTCGTACAAAATGTTTTGAGTACCATATCAGACTATGCACAGGAAGTATTCGCATACTCTGACAACTACAAGGAATACGTGCTTGACCCACTTGTAAGCGGACTTGCTGAACTATTGCTCCAAGAAATGACAACATCAGTTGTAAATTGGATAAACTCAGGCTTTGAAGGAAGTCCTTCATTCATACAAAACCCTGGTGCTTTCTTTCTCGACATTGCAGATCAAGCAACGGGTCAATTCATAAGTGGGGAACTTGCGGAACTCTGTTCCCCATTTAGTATCGACATCCGACGAGCACTTTCATTTAAATATAGACCCTTTGTAAGAAATAGATACGCATGTACATTAAGCACTATTATTTCAAATACAAAAAATGCTGTTGAAAATGCTTCAATAAACGGCTTTACTGCTGGCGATTTCAAACAAGGCGGCTGGCCAGCTTTCGTCTCCCTAACAACCGAGCCTCAAAATAACGTCTTTGGCGCATACATTGAAGCCGAGAGTGATCTTTCATTCCGTGTCGCATCAAAGCAGAACCAACAAAAAGAAGAACTCAATCAAGGAAAAGGTTTTCTTTCCAAAAGAAATTGTAAGGGTATATCACAGACATCTGATACGCCGATCGATGGAGGGACTTACGACCCACTTACTGAAAAATTTGTCGTGAGTGGTGATGCAATAAAAGATAAAAGTATCTGTCCAGTCACAACCCCTGGTTCTGCAATCGCGGGTGTATTGCAAAAACAACTCGATATTCCAGTCGAAAAACTTGGTATAGCGGATGAGATCGGCGAAATCGTAAACGCATTATTTGCGCAGCTCGCCACACAAGTTCTCCAGCAGGGCTTGGGCGGGGTGAGCGACAAAGGTTCAAGTGGAAAATCATATCTTGATTCTGTCTCAGCAAGCCTTAATGATGAAAATAATCCTCAGATTAGCTCAACGCGAAACGAAGTTCTTAAAAATGTTGATAAGGAAATAGAAAAAACAGGACGATATTTGAAGAACAGGGAGGAAGCATACAGGACAGTTCTCAATATTAAAGCAGTTTATGATTCAGCTAAAGCTTGTTATCTCTCAAAAATCAATGATTCAGTTCCACCACTTAGTGCAACAAATCTCGCAACGGCAAACTCAAGAATTGCAGCAATAGATGCAGAACTCACCTCAAGCTCATTTGGATCTAGCTACACCAAAGTAACTCTTGATTATCAGACTGCAAATGATAAATACAACCGACTAGTATTAATAAAGACAAATGCAGTAGCTGCAAAGACCCTCATGGAAATCAACAAAATTGCTCAAGAGTTCGGGGTTCTTATCAGGGACCTCATTAGTGAAAAGAATATTCAGGACGCTCTTGATGAAACGACAAAAATAAAAGCTGATACCCAGATGACAGCTTCAAAAGCAAACACTTCGGTCCTTGAATGCCAAGCGTTCCCACCGCCAGAAAAGAAAACGACGACACGATAAAAACCAATGAAATTTGCCCCTATCAAAATCCTACAGATAACCATAATCCTCATAGCAGTAGGGGTGTCTTTCATTCCACATGTTTCAAGTGCGGCTGGATGGCTCGAGGGGCCGGCAGTCTCTGTCGTCAATACAGCCATCTCGATAGTTGCCAATTGGATTCTCGGACTTACCTCAACACTTGTAACTGTTGCCGGAGTCTTTTTAAGCATCTCAATAAACCTCACGACTCATATTGGGGATTTCTATAACAGCATACCCGCACTCAATGATGTATGGGTTGTTGTGAGAAATATCTCAAGCATGTTTATCATCTTTGCGCTTCTTTATACTTCGATATCAACGATCCTTGGAGTAGGGAAAAATGTTAAGGAACTTATAGGAAAAATAATCATCGTCGGACTCCTCATAAACTTCAGTCTTTTCTTCTGTAAAATACTCATTGATGCATCAAACCTCGTTTCACTTCAGTTCTACAGAGCGATAGCACCGCAATACCAAGTAGACGGATTAAGCAAAGTAAGCAGTGCTTATTATGATGGAGGTCTCTCAAACGTCTTCATGAATAGCCTCAAGATTCCAAAAATCTACCAGAACCAAAATATCCTTAGGTCGGCTGACGTCACACTCAGTATCTCATTTGCAACGGTGGGAGGAGTAATCATGATGGTCACCGCAGCAATCAGTTTCTTTGCGGCTGCAATCGCTTTTACAATCAGAACGGGCTTGCTCCTATTTGTCATGGCGCTTTCTCCGCTCTACTTCGCTGCAATGATTTTCCCCCAAGCAAAAGAAAAAGCGGACGAACTTATGAAAATCTTTAAAGGACAGCTCATCTTCATGCCTGCATACCTTTTCCTCATGTATATCGCTCTTCGTCTCATCAGTAGCCCTGGCTTTTCAGCAATCTTCAACCAAAATGCGACTGGAGTGGCTGCCCAAAATGAGGGTGCTTTCGGTCCTACGTTTGTAGGAATCATTATTCAGTATGTTATCGCACTATTCTTCATCAATGCGCCGCTGCTTATGGCTATCAAGATGGGTGCCTCTGGAGCAGGCTGGGCGCCAGATATGAACAAAGTGGCTGGGTTCTTCGGGCA
>Ga0075163_10007607_pt1 | contig 14308 bp, 12 predicted proteins | sample JI1023141ADNA_FD_71478 | JGI IMG/M metagenome (GOLD analysis project Ga0075163, IMG submission 71478) | Wastewater effluent complex algal communities from Wisconsin, to seasonally profile nutrient transformation and Carbon sequestration -... | ecosystem: Engineered > WWTP > Effluent > Algae...
GCGTGCCCATTTAGGTGCCTAAAAAGCAGTTATTACAATATCAAGGCAAACTTATTTATGAGCCATAAACATAAAGATGAATCAGAAATAAATATCTATGAAGAAGTTTCTAAACATCCCCTCTCTAATATTGATAAACCTCGAAAAAGCAATGAAGATTTTATTGCTGATTTAATTGAGGCAAGTAATCTTGTTAATAAATTTTTAGCTATTACAGCTGCATCAGTTCCTGCACTAGTTCTTGAAAAACTTCATCAAGGAATTTTGCTTGGCCATGCTGTTAGAATGTATAAGCTTTACGATAGTTTTTTGCTTCTGATAAGCGAAAATCGTTCTGAAATGGCACTTCTAGCAATGCGGGCTCTCACTGAAACCTCAATTATATTGAAATATTTGATTCAAAATATTAATGATGACATAGGCCAAAAATTTATAAAATCATCACTTGCCTATGAGAAAAAATTATTGGAGCTTATTCAAAATAAAACACAAAGTCGAAATACACTACCCTTTGAAAAAAACATAATTGAAAGTATCAAAAAGACTTTTGCTAAGACTAAATATAAAACTGAAGACATTATATTTAAAAAAGATAAATCGTGGCATGAGGATCTTTTTACTATTGCAGAAAAAGTTGGATTGTCAGATGCATACGAAACCATGTATAGAGCTGGAAGTCATGCAGAACATGGTTCTTGGCACCATCTAATGCATTATAATCTGAATGAAACGGAAAACAGGTATGAGCCTGAGCTCAATAATATTGAGCCCAATTTTTTATTAATTAATGCAACTAGCCTGATGTGTTTAATTGTCGCCCACGATTATTTGATACACATTAATCCAGAGGAAAAAATATTTCCCAAAAAAATCAAAGAGCTAATTAAATGGATTAAAGAACTAAATACCAAGAGGGATAATTTTTTAGGCTTAAACTAATTCAAATCACTTAGCCCAGCCTGGTTTGTTTTGAGAAAGAACTGATGTAATTTATATTCTTTATTGCGCGGAACTGCTTTTTCTACAGCTTAACGGTTAGTTTTCCCATATATTTTCCTGATAAATCAATTTTGCAACGCAACGTTGCAAGATTTGGGAGTCAGTGACTCCCAAATTGGTCAACAGCTTGTTGACTAATTCCGCTTACTTAATTGTGCAACAGCCTGTTGCACAATTAGATATTCGTATTAACTTTAAAATCCAGCTCAGCGATCGCCTGTTGCAAGAATGCCTCTATTTCTGCTTGCAGTGGTAGCTGTAACTGATAGCGCGAAACAAATAATGAGTTTTTCATATCAGCCAAAGCAAACTTAACCATTTCATGATTCTTTTGTGTACACAATAAAATACCAATCGGTGGTTGATCCCCTTCTGACATTTGGTATGTTTTGTAGTAACTCACGTAAGAATTAAGCTGCCCTAAATTTTCATGACGAAATGCATCATTTTTCAATTCGATAAGGACATGGCATTTAAGAATGCGATGATAGAACACTAAATCGACAAGACAGCGCTCACCACCAATGACAATTTTTTTCTGACGCGCCTCAAAGCAAAAACCATGGCCTAACTCAAGCAAAAAGGCTTGCAACTTGTCTAACAAAGCGTCTTCCAACTTGCGTTCTGTCATCACTTCTTGTTGTTTTAAACCCAAAAACTCAAATATATATGGATCGCGGATAACATGAGCTGGTTCTTGTTGTTCTGCACCTTGGTGAGCCAACTTTGCCAAAGCATCCTTATCCAAGGACAAGCCACTTCGTTCAAAATATTGTGTGGCAATTTGGCATTTCAATTCACGAACTGACCAATTACCTCGTATCGCTTCCACTTCGTAAAATTGACGCTTTAATGCAGGGTCAAGTTGCATCAATTCAACGAAATGAGTAAATGACAAACGCTCGATTAATAAACGACCACTCACTAAAGAAAGATCATTAGAATCAATATGTTGTAATTTTGGAGTCAGTGACTCCCAAATCTCTGGCAATGCTATTTTGGAGGCTAAAGACAACGAAGCCAATATGGGAGACACTGTCTCCCGAATTTGAGGATAACATAGATAAAATTGGCGAAAACGTCGAAGCTCTCTAGCATCCAGACGTTTGAAATTCGTTTGGCTCAGTTTTTCTGATAACTTATTATACAACGAATCGCCATAAGCCGGACGATCTGCGCCTTGCAGTTCATATTCGTCAATATAATAGCCAATAAGCCAATTGCGGATAGTCAAACTTATATTTACAACTTTGACTGCTTGAGCTGCAAAAGTATCGTGCGTATTTTGAATAGCAACGACTAAACCATCAAAATTCAATTGGTTAGAAGCCATAGTGATGCTCCTTTCTTGCAGTTATTAGGGAATTCCAAATGGTTAAATTTTGTTCAATGCGTTGTGTATCATCAATATCACAAGCAACTATTAAGAAATTCTTAATAGTTGCCATTTGTACAACTTTGTTTGCACTAATTGTATAATTCTCAGTTATCCGAAATTTCCGGCTAACTGAAATTTGAGCAAAGTAATTATTCTCTAAAGGAGCTTGCATCATTCTCATTCCTTATTACTATTTTCCTAAATTGGGCACCCAACTGGGTGCCCAAAAGTGGTTGGACACAGGCGCATTTTATCGGACAAATTTGGCCTATGCAATATATAAAGTTGCTTGATATATAAGGAATTAATGGGTTTAAAGAACAAATACCGATTTACAATTTCCTGTCACCTAAGGGGTAAGTCTCAGTCCCAAATCCTGCCCGAGATGATAATGGCTATTGCGATCTAGCCATCACCGTCTGTTTGACTTTTGATGTTTCTGATCATAACATGGTCTTTTTATGTGATTATAATTCCATCATAAGATATGAGTAAGCCAATACGGAGTTACTTAATATGACTGTTCAGAACATTACAGATACGCATCTTACAAAAGAGATAGATAGCTTGCGTGCCCTTCTTGAGACTGAAGACAATAAGCATTTAAAAACTTTTAAAATGAATGCGTTAAATGCCATGCTCAACAACCCTTATGATATAAAGGTTCAATCTGACTATCAACGCGCATTTGAGTATGTTTCTACCCGTCAATACAATAAAGGCGCTCAATTAATGTGGCTTGCTTATGTTGTTCTGGGTGTAACAGCGATATTAGGTTTTTGTTTAGGGTGTGGGTTTTTACTAGGGGCACCGCTTGCCCACCTACTGTTATGCACATTCTATATAACTAGCGCCGCCCTAGCCACAACGATTGGTATATCTTTAAATTTTTACTTCGAGAAAAAAATTGATAATGCTGATATCTATAAACTTGCCACTGTCAACGGAGCACTGCCAAAAGCAAACTTAACCCACAGATTTTTTAGCTTTGTTGGCTTAAATTCAGAAAAAACGCTTTCAAATAAGATATTAAATAACATGACGAGTGAGGCCAAACCACAATCATCAGAGAGCATTACACTGAAGCTCGCGTAACAGTCATAAGTCCCTGGGGTCAGGCCCTGAACGATCCCGTCAAATATTTGTACTTATCTAGATACTCCTGAAACTGATTTAACAGCATTTTTAGCCTGCCTAATTTGTCGATGACGATTTGCAAAGAACGTCGCCCAGTCATTCTCATTTCTAGGCAACCTATCTAACCTGATTCCAAACTCTCGTGCTTGTCTTTCTGACCAAAACATAAAACGATCTCCAATTAATAAAATTGCTGCATATTAACACAAATTAATTAATAGTGTCTCACTAACCTATTAATTTATTATCCTGCCTGGGACGCCAATTATCTTAAGATGAATGTCTTTGATATTTCTCCCAAAGCGTTTTCACGGGATTATCAACTCTTAATAAGTCTTCTGTAGAACCATCAGCCACGACCTTCCCGTCTTTAAGCATAATGATACGTGAAAATTTAGGTAACAGATGGAGACGATGGAGAGAGACTATCAAGGTTGCGTTAGGATATTCATCAATGACGCCGGATAAGATTGTTTTTTCAGTGGGCAAATCAACACTGGATGTAGGCTCATCCATTAAAATAAACGAGCTAAACCGTGCTGCAAATAAGCCACGGGCAAGTGCTAATCGTTGTTTTTGGCCAACAGATAAATTAAGCCCTTTTTCACGAATATCAGTGCTCAAGCCATTTTTAAGCGTCTCTAACACAGGTGAAAACCCTGAAAGGGTCATCACTTTTTGTAAAGCCTCAGGCGTTGCCTCTAAATCCATGGTGATATTAAACGCAATTGTGTTTTCAAAAATCTCAGGTTCTTGAGGGATGAGCGTTGTGATAGCATGCAAGGGCTCTAACGATTGAAAGCGATTACCATCAATATAAAGTGCCGCTGTATCTGGCGTATATAAGCCTGATAATAAATTTAATAATGTACTTTTACCTGCACCGCTCGCACCAATTAGCGCTATCTTTTCGCCACGAGCTATATTCAATTTGATATCACGAATCACATTTTTTTCATGGGCTTCAGGGTGCTGGTAATTTAGATTCTCAATCGATAATGTCGTCCATTGCTCTGCAATCTGTTCGCCAGGAATAGGCTCTGCATACTGCTCAATATCAAAGACTATAGGCTTTACACTCTGTACATTCGTATTCATTTGTACAAGCTCACTGTAATGCATACTAAAGGTAAAAAAAACATCGCTAAGCTCCCACTGATAGCGAAAAATCATCACCACAGTCCCTATCAAAATCGTATTCATTTCTTTTAACGAACTTAAAATAAATCCCATCAAAATAATCGCTTGGAGCACGATAATAATGAGATTCATCACAAACCATTTCACTTCGTTTAAAACCACCTCAGGTTTATAAAAAGGCCAAATAGCAGCCAGTCGTTTGGCAAGATTTGATGAGGTTAATTGACCCAAGCGTAGGGTCAAGATAGTGGTCATATTACTAATATAATCAAAAAGCCCAGAACCAATATAATTTTCTGCTTCATTCTCACGTTCATAGAGGGCAACTAATTTTCGGTCATAAAGCACAACAACAAGTGTGGCAAGTATACATGTCAGCAAACTTAAACAACCGATGGGGACTGAAATCCAAAATAAAAAACCCATCGCTATCAAAAATCGAATCACGGTTTCAATATAAATAAACTGATCTTCAGCAAATTTTTTCAAGGCGGTACACGCTCGATTAATCCGGGTAATGATATCGCCAGAATGATGATTTTGATGCCATTTTAATGGCAGTTGAGTCAATTTTTGGTAAATATTTTGCATGAATGTTTGTTGGATTTTAAGTGCCACATTACGTTCGACCACCCGCGCTGGACCGTGAAACAACCAAAACAATGGATGCAATATGACGCCAAATATCAACCAAAATAACAGTTGATGAAATTTGTCTTCTGAAAAATTCTGCAACAAATCAATGGTTCGTCCTAGTGCATAAGGACTTAAACTCAAAAAACCTTGAGCTATGATATAGGCACAGTAATAGCCAATGATACTCCGATGCCATGGTTTACCATTTTGCCAAACCGTTCGAATAAGATTAATGTAAGGTATCGACATTTATTTTTTATCCCAAAATTTCATTGTGCCATCACAAATCAAATACTGCGTGTGAATCTGTATGGCTTCTAAAAAGCCTTCGTCATGAGAGATAACCATCATTGCACCAGGATATACTTTTAAGACCTGTATCACATGTTCGCGCGTTTCTAAATCCAGGTTATTAGTTATTTCATCTAGTATTAACAGTTTTGGTGTCATTGCAGCTATCAAGGCCAAAGACAAACGTGCCTTTTCTCCACCAGACAGACTAGATATCATTGTATTAATTTCCGCGTTTTTACGAAATAAAAAGTCATTCAAATGTTTTCTAATCTGGGTATAAGGCCAATTCGATATCCTGTCTTGCATGATTTCAATGACGGTCTTTTTTTCATCTAACGTCGAATAATGTTGATCGAGATAGCCGATGTTTTCTTGCTTTAATACTTGCCAAGTGCCTGCTTTAGTAATGGAGACATCACCTAAAATAGCGCGCATCAAAATTGATTTTCCACTGCCATTATCACCTGAAATGGCAATTCTCTCAGCACTCGTTACCGACAAATTAATTGCGGTTACAACAGGATTGATAAACCCAACACTCCCCTCGCTAATCGAAATCAATATTCTCCCACACTCACCCGCTTGAATTGAAAACGTCGGTTTAATTACCTCAGGCAATCGTAACGCTGACATCTTATCGGTTAATAGCTGTTTTTCATCGTTAATGTCACTTTTTTTACGATTTGCTGTTTCATTTGCTCGCCCCATTTTGGCAGCCGAGCTAATCGTGGGCCATTTTCGATTTTTAATCTTTTTTTCACCCCCATTACGACTATTTTTTGCCCGTACTTGTTCTGTCATTAAGGCAAGATGTGCTGCTTTCTTTTGCCGTGATAACTGCGATAATGCTTGCAAAGTGGCCTGATATTGAATATCCCGTTCACGCTGGTAATCTTTATAAGTGCCTGTAAAGACGAGAATTCTCCCCCCATCAATATGCCAAATCGTATCAAATTGGCCAAGTAACGCAACATCATGGGTCACAGCAACTAACGTTCCATCAAATGCGTGCAACATCCGCATCAAAGACTGCCGATTTTTTCTATCAAGATGATTGGTTGGCTCATCTAATAATAAAATATTAGGAAATTTAGCCAAAGCATTAGATAACTTTTGATTAAATCGCAGCCCCCCACTTAATGATTCAAACTCATGAATTAATTGCGGGACATAGCCCACGATTAAATCCTGAGGAATAGCTACCTCACCGTCTGTTGGCTCAATCAAACCTTGGAGCATGTGCAGCAATGTTGATTTACCGCAGCCATTTTGTCCAATGATGGCAATACGCTGACCATAGGAAATCGTTTCACTAAATTGCTCAAAACAGCATTTATGAGGAAGTGAAAAGCAGATATTTTTTAACTGAATAGGTTTATGTGTCATATAGGTCTCTCTTAAGTAAAGCTTTTAACCAAAGCCCAGCACTTGGGTGAACTTAAGAAATAATATTCATGACTCGATAAGACCTCAAAAAAGTGATGTGTAAAATTAATTCTGTACAGATATTACACTAATTTAGGGTGATAGTCAATTTGACTTGTGAGATATTTTTGATCATAATGTGTGCTGATTGCCACCAAATACAGGGTTATTGAATATGACGGTACAGAACAATACAGATACGCATCTTACAAAAGAGATAGATAGCTTGCGTGCCCTTCTTGAGACTGAAGACAATAAGCATTTAAAAACTTTTAAAATGAATGCGTTATCTGCCATGATTGCCAATCCTGATGATGCAAAGGTTAAATCTGACTATCAACGCGCATTTGAGTATGTTGCTACCCGTCAATACAATAAAGGTGCTTTGTTGATATGGCTTGGGAGTGGTGTACTGTTTGTAACGGCTATATTAGCGCTTATCGTAAGCCCAGGATTTTTATTAAGCGCACCGGCCAGCACTCTGCTATTTACTGCACTCTTTGTCGGTATCATGTCCTCAGTTGCAGCTTTTACTATTTTTGGAAGTGCATACCTCACGGATACAAGTGATAATATGGATGATTACAAACGTGCTGCTGCCAATAAAGCACTGCCCAAAGCAGGATTCCACCACAGATTTTTTACGGCTGTTGGTTTAAATTCAGAAAAAGTGCTTTCAGATAAGATATTGAATAGTTTGACGAGTGAGACCGAGCCACGATCGGAAGGCGAGGTTACGCAGGTATCAGTGTCACACTCCCTTACGGCTGAGGCTCCTCGCTGACAAGCCACGGGGCATCGAGCTGCTGAAGAAACTTAAGTAGTTACAATAAAAATATCTAAAATTTTGCATTTTGAACTATTTTTGGTATAAAATACGCTGAATTTTACAAACCTAGTTTGGAGTGCATTATGTTAACCTTCAATGACCAAATAGAATCATTGTTTGCTAGATGTATGAATGAGTATTTGATCGAGCATCCTGATTTTAATTTTACTCCCTCTATTATATCTGGCTTCATACCAGAAGATCTCATCGATAGCTTTGAAACAGCATTTCAACGCCTCCATCAAACTGAAATGACGGCATTATTACAAACGCTAGCAAATACTGACTTATTAGCGCTTCAAGTGAAAGCCCCAACGCAAGCCGTTAGGGGTTCAATAGAAGAGGTCCAATCTCAACTCGACGAACTCGAAAATAAACTTTCCAAACTAAACAGTGAGTGGAATAGTCCTCAAACCATGAGTATTAGAACGTTTAAAAATGCCCCATATCAAAATTCATCAGAATGGCGCGCATATCATAACGACTATATTGGTAATTATATTTTAGATGCTAATTTAAGAGCTAGATTATATGATGAAGTTCGTACCCATTTTAAAACAGACTTCTATTATAGTGATTATAAAATTAGCAGTAATTCCTTATCTCTTTTAACGAGTCGCATACTACTTGCTGAAGAATTTTGTTTAGCACGTGAGGAGTTGAAAAAGTGTAAAAACCTGATAGTCTCAATGCAAATTGCAGCACAAATTGTAGCCCTTCAAGGCAGCGATGATGAAGCGAAATTAGCGGCTTTATCACCTCAAAACCAAGCGAGATACCAAGAGATGGCGCAGTATTCCTCTTACGGTCAAGAAGCCTGGAATAATCATCTTTTTGAACAATACTTTAATCTACTGGCAATAAGACACCCAGACCATCCAACAGTGATAGAACAGCAGTTAATCGCTCAAAGAAAAAATGAGATTTTAGCGGCGCTTGCTAAACAGATATCCCAGCTCTCAAACAGCACAACCCTATTTGACTCATCAAGCAGAACAAATGACAAAAAAGCGGCGCTTTTGTCCTTACAAGCGAAAGTTACTGAAATAAAAATCGGTCAAGCTAAGGCTTCTATTTTTCAAACCATTTACGATGACTGGTCAAATGACAGCCTCCCTAATCAAAGCATGACAAATCTTGAGTTGATGGATTTACATCGTAATATCTTTTCAAGATTATTATCACTTTTTATTCATAGAGCAACTTCCACACAAAAAGCGGTATCCGCTATGCTACAAAATGGACTTTTTAAAGGGGCAACGAGTACACAAGTTCAATTTCAGTCATATCAGTCATATGATTTAAGTAAATAGTTATACACTTCAGTACCATGAGCATCAAGGCGTGTTATGTAGGTTTTACCGTAACACACCCTGATGCTCGAGGCGCTGAGTCAACATTATGATTTTCATTACTAAAAAATCGACCCGATCTTTCACCTGATGCTTCAGGTTTAACAAGTGCTGTTTCTGCTTTAACTGATGCAACAAATAATGATTTGACGATTTTTTGCATAGAATCGGGTGTGTCTTGAGGTTGAGTCTCTGTGGGTTTTTCGTGGATTTTATTGTGTTTAAACATTCTTATTACGAATGAAGCAAATTTAACCATTAGCTCAACAGATTTAAAATGGGCAAAAAATAAGGGTGCAAATATTCCATCAAAGCCATATTGCGTACATTTATTATATAACTTCTGAGTCAATTTGAAGCCTGCCGTTGCAATCAATGCTGATGCGATAAGTCCACCAACAAATACCACGGCTACTGGAATAACGGGGGGGATTAGGCCTGCTGCAACTAATAAAGAAAAGGAAATTACAGCAGTAATTGCGACACCCAGTGAGCCTGCAAACAACAAGTAAAGTTTTACAGCATAATGAGCGTTGTTAGCTATTAGAGGTGATAAATATGAAAAATATCTTACTATAAGGGTGTCTGATAAAATCGTACTACCCGCATATTTTCGCCCTGAAATTATCCCACGTAAACTGCCTAATAATGATGTTTGTGGCTTTTCTGTAATTATTTTACTTATCGTAATACTATGATAGTTATTGCCTGGTGCACGATAATAATCCATATAAAATTTCTTAAACTCATCTGCTGAATCAAATTCAAATGCGCCTAAATTAGGCTCCATGAAATGCCATTTTTTTTCATGAGATACGGATAAATAACAGGCATGTCTCCCATTTTTTGCTTTAAAACCAATTAACAAATCATCATCAGGATGCTTGCTTGCCTGATTGACTAAAAAATCAACCTGGTCTTTTATTACAGGCAAATACCATGTAAAGGTTAATCTTTGATGATAGTACACTCTTGACGGATGCGAGGGTTCGCATTGAAAAGCCTGATGCCTACTTATACTGCTTGAATAAGGAAATTGAGCTTTTTCAGCATCTGGATTACGTCGCCAATTACCATAGTTCAAGCTTAAACCATGACAATTACCTTCCCCTACATCCGGTGATAAGCCCTGAATCATAATTAAACGAAGATTAGATTCATATTTTTTATATAATGAGCCCACATTTTTATGAAATTTAGACCAATTATCATATAGCTCATTTAAATACTTAAGCTGTTCAGTCAAACTATCACCAACAATAAATCGCATACGCCGCTTATCAATTTTTTCAGCCATCATCCAATATCTAATACGATATAAGGGCAAGTAAGCACTAAGTAGGTCAAACAATCTGCCTGGCTTATCTTCTTTTGGCATTTCAGCATCTTTTAATGCATTTTCGGTGAGTGATTTTAATGTGATGAAACTATTTTGAATGGCTGGTATATCAATGTCTTCTGGCTTAAATGCGTGTAAGGTGCCAAGTTCCAATTGTTTAATAATGCCTTCGATGTGAGGAATCATTTTATAGACATAGGCACTGTCTGCTGGATAGTGTCGAAGATGGTTATAAAGCCCACCTAAAATTTAATAAAAATCCATTAACACACTCAAAATGATAAATGTGCTTTATTATAAGATTGATTGGGTAGTAAAATGATCAAGTTGGTATTATATTTACTAGATTTTTACAATTAAGAGCCACGACCGTAAGGGAGTGTTACACTGACACCTGCGTAACACTCCCTTACGGTCGTGGCTCGGATCATACTGTTTTTTTAAGCCCGGTTTTAACCAAGATCTTTTTCATCATTGAAGGCGCTTGTGGCGGCTCGTATTGCGTGATTTTTGTGTGATAATTCGCTTCAAAAACCTTGGCGGCATCTGCCGCATCATTTTTTAAGCCTAACGCTAAGCTTGCTTGATAGATAACACTTAACCCCTCTTTCACTGAAGGGGCTGCAGGATAGTTTTTCACAAGGCTCGCGGCACGTTGTTTAGCGGCTACGTACATTTTTCTGTTCATGTAATAATTTGCTGTGTTTAGCTCGTGTTGCGCAAACATATTACGTAAATAGGTCATCCGCGCAATAGCATTGGCGCGATATTGGCTATTTGGGAATTTTTCAATTAACACCTGGAAGTCACTATAAGCTTCCATTTGCGTACCAGGGTCACGCCATGATTCATCTAGCGGAATAAACTGTGCAAAGGCACCTCGAGTTTGTTGGAAATTCGCTAACCCTTTTACATAATAAGCATAATCTACTTTTGGCGAACGGGGATATAAACGAATAAATCGCTCAGCGGTAGCTGAGGCTGAAGTGTAATCTTTATTTTTATAATAAACATAAATAAGTTTTAATTGCGCAGCTTCTGCCTTGTCGCTAAAAGGAAACATCGACTCCATTGCTTCTAGGCGTTTTGCAGCAGCGGTGTACTCTTCTTTAGCTACTTGGTCTTGCGCTTCTGCATACAATTGCTTTTCAGTCATGCCTTTATAGGGGTTATCATCCTCGTCGCCACCAAACAATGGTGTACAAGAAGCTAACATTGACACACACAGCGCACTTACGATTATTTTTTTTGTAAACATGTTATGACTCTTCATAATATTATTGGAGGGATTATACAGACAAAGAATTTAAAAATCATTAAAAAAACATTTGCATTGAAAAGTCCATTACGATAGTATTTCGACTTCCGGAGAGATGGCTGAGCGGTTTAAAGCGGCGGTCTTGAAAACCGTTGAAGGGTAATCCCCTTCCCTGGGTTCGAATCCCAGTCTCTCCGCCATATTCCCCCTACTTCTAATTCAACTATCAAAACTAACCAGAATGTAGGTTGGGCCTTGGCCCAACATCACCGTTTTTTGTTGGGCCAAGGCCCAACCTACGTTAATCAAACTTTTGGCGCATCTGAACCAAAACTAGGCATTGCGCTTTCTATAACATGGTACGCACCGACAGCTTTCCTTAAAAACGTATCAAGTGAATATTTATGCAATAACGCATGATTCAATAACTCACCTGTTTGGCCATAAAGACAATATTCCATTGTTCTTTCATGCTCACCATCCCGTAATGTCTTCATCTGCTCGATATAGGGATCATTAGGAATCGCAGGGGTCTCTTGAACTGCGGGTGTTGTAAAGAAGCTACCAAAATAATTGGTCGCTCTTCCCAAATAACCTACATCAACTGTGGTTTTCACACCCGCTCTTTGCACTTTAACTGCATCAAGCAATGCATCTGTCCAATACTTTTTGATCAACTCAGCAGGCAGATGAGGTCCTACCATTGTCATGAACTTAACCATATCGGGGTGGGCTAAATCTTGCGCACTTGCAGATTTCATTATCCACTCATAATGATCAAGTACTGTTTGTAAACTTTCTTGATAGGCAGGTGCCAACTTAGGTCTATCTACCGTATACCACTTAACAGAACACCCTCCAGCGACTAGCATCAATGTCGCAGCTGGCACTGGGAAATATAAAGCTAACCACGAACCACTGGTTAAAGAAGCTGAGATAAATAATTTTCGGTCTAAGCTATGTAAAGCATTTAAATCTTTTTCAAAATTATCAGATAAACTTGTCACAAGCCCCAAGTCATCTTTTAAACTAAACGATCGGGTCGGCACAGTTTTTATTGGCATTTAAATCTCCTCCATGAATATTATTTTTCTATTGATTCTACCTTAATGAGTGCGTAATAAGTCAAGATAATTGTGAAATTCATCCTAAGCCTAACAGGAGATCCCTCGCTGCACTCGGGATGACATGTAGAAAACATTTTATTCTATCTGCGTATGTTTGTAGCAATTTTTCTTGTTTTTAGATATAATCCGCAATCAAGATTTGCCAAACCACTGATTTATAGGTATCTTTGGCAGCGTCAGGACTGACGCAAAGCCCCAAGGTCGAGGCATAAAATGTTTTCAATGAGGGAGTTTAGATAATCTAAATGACCGAATTGAAAACGTTTTATAACGAAGAGATTGGGGTTTTGCGTCAGTCCTGAACGAGTTTTAACCATCTGGAGTGAACCATGTTAAAAAAACTCAGTCGAGTTCTAGTAGTATCTTGTTGTTTTATATCAGGACCTGCATTAGCGATGATGCATAGTTTACAACCGGGTATGTCAGTACAATATAAACTACCCCCTAATGATCCTCAAGTTTTTAGCAATTTCTTGTTTTGGCAAATTAAAGCCAAATGCACCATTAAAACCAGTGATGACAATGATCCTATTTTAGCTGAAGTGATTAAAAAGCACGGCTATATTAATCAGCATGAATTACACGAACACGATTCTTTTTCTTTTGATGTTCAAAATCAAACTATTCTTGAAATTACTGCCGATAGTGGCGCTAAGGTTCAGTTGATAAATTTAGGGTCTAGCACGATTACTGCGGATTGTGAGACGACCTAGAGCCCTCACCCTAACCCTCTCCCACAAGTGGGAGAGGGAATTAAAGCACCCAACCAGCCACGTAGGGCGGGATGAGGGTTATTTAAACTTCTCTTGTCGCTGCAAATTTAATCTTAGGATACCGCTCTTCGGCCATCGCAAGATTGACCCTTGTTGGCGCTAAATACATCAAGGCATCACCGCCGTCCAAAGCTAAATTATCAAACGCTTTAACTTTAAACTCGGCCATCGCTTTTTCATCTTCCGCATACACCCATCTGGCAGCAGCAATGCTCACGTTATCATAAACGCAATCGACTTTATATTCATGCTGTAACCGGTGAGCTACTACGTCAAACTGTAACACACCCACAGCACCCAAAATCAATTGATTGCTATTGAGTGGTCTAAATAGTTGCGTGGCGCCTTCTTCTGATAACTCAATCAACCCTTTCAACAAAGCTTTACTTTTTAGCGGATCTTTCAGTCTAACGCCTCGAAAAAGCTCAGGTGCAAAATTAGGAATACCCGTAAACTTCAATATCTCGCCTTCGGTAAACGTATCACCGATACGAATGGTACCGTGATTATGAAGCCCAATAATATCGCCAGGTAGCGCCTTTTCTGTATGCGCCCTATCGCCTGCCATAAAGGTCAAGGCATTGGCAATTTGCACGTCTTTGCCAATGCGCAAATGAGACA
>Ga0075163_10007608_pt1 | contig 14308 bp, 10 predicted proteins | sample JI1023141ADNA_FD_71478 | JGI IMG/M metagenome (GOLD analysis project Ga0075163, IMG submission 71478) | Wastewater effluent complex algal communities from Wisconsin, to seasonally profile nutrient transformation and Carbon sequestration -... | ecosystem: Engineered > WWTP > Effluent > Algae...
CGGCTGCTGGCGATGGTCGACGCGATCCGCGACTTCACCGACGGCGAGGCCGGGCGGCCGCTGGTCCGCGAGCCGGCCGACGTCGCCGCGGTGGTCGACGAGGCGCTGGCGCTGATCGGCTACGACCGCGAGGTCCGGCGTCGCCGCCTCGACCGCCGGGTCGTCGATCACCCGATCTGCCTGGTCCACCGCGACAAGCTCGCCCAGGTGGTGATCAACCTGGTCCACAACGCGGCGCTGGCCAGCCGACCGGGCGCGGCGATCGAGATCGTGATCGGCGAGGAGGGCGCCGACGCGGTGATCACGGTGACCGATCACGGCGTCGGCATGGAGCCGGCGGTGCTGGCCCGGCTCGGCGAGCCGTTCTTCACCACCCGCGGCGATCGCGGCTCCGGCCTCGGCGTCGGCATCTGCCGCCGCATCGTCGAGGAGCACGGCGGCTCGCTGGCGTTCGAGTCGACGCCCGGCCGCGGCACCACCGCCCGGGTCCGGCTGCCGGTGATCGAGGTGGCCGAGGTCGCATGACCGCGCGCTCGGTCTGGCAGGTGCTGGTGGTCGACGCCGAGCCGCACATCCCGCGGCTGATCGCGCTCCTGCTCGGCGACGGCCACGCCATCGACCACGCGGCGACCGCGGCGGCGGCGCTCGAGCGGCTGGCGGCCCGGCCCTACGACGTCGTCCTGGTCGACCTCGGCCTCGAGCCGGTCGAGGTGGGGGCGGCGCCGTCCGGTGACGCCGAGCCGACCCTGCCGTCGGCGCCGCCGGCGGTCGCGCTCGGGGTCGAGGGCCTGCTCGAGCGGATCCACGACACCTGGCCCGATCTCGGCATCGTCGCGCTGGCGGCGGCGCCGACCGTGCAGGCGGCGGTGGCGGCGATGCGGCTGGGCGCGTTCGACGTCCTGCGCAAGACCTGTGGCGCCGACGAGCTGCGGGCGGCGATCGCGCGCGCCGGGCGCCACGGCGATCTCGCCCGCGAGGTCCGCCGGCTGCGGTCGGAGGTCGATCGCGCCCGCGGCCTCGGCGAGCTGGTCGGGACGTCGGCGCCGATGCGGCAGCTCCTCGCCCTGGTCGAGCGGGTCGCGGCCTCGGACGCGACCGTGCTCATCCTCGGCGAGAGCGGCACCGGCAAGGAGCTCTTGGCCCGCACCCTGCACCGGCTGGGGCCGCGCGCCGATCAGCCGTTCGTCGCCTTCGACTGCTCGGCCTTGACCCCGAGCCTGCTCGAGGCCGAGCTGTTCGGCCACGAGCGCGGCGCGTTCACCGGCGCGGCCCGCGCCCGCCGCGGCCTGTTCCGCGAGGCCCACCGCGGCACCATCTTCCTCGACGAGATCGGCGACATCGCGCCGAGCGTGCAGAACAAGCTGCTGCGGGTGCTGCAGGAGCGGGAGATCAAGCCGGTCGGCGCCGATCACTTCGTGCCGATCGACGTCCGGGTGGTGGCGGCGACCAACAAGGACCTCGCCGGCCTGGTCGCGCGCGGCGAGTTCCGCGAGGACCTGTACTGGCGGCTGGCGGTGGTGCCGATCCAGGTGCCGCCGCTGCGCGAGCGCAAGGACGACCTGCCGATGCTGGCGGTCCACCTGCTCGCCCGTCGGCGCGGCGCGGCCAAGACCGCGATCGGCGGCGCGGTCCGCTACCCGACGTCGATCACGCCCGACGCGCTGGCCCGGCTGATGAGCTACCACTGGCCGGGCAACATCCGCGAGCTCGAGAACGTGCTGTCGCGGGCCGCGATCCTGTGCGACGGGCAGAAGATCCGGGCCACCGACCTCGACCTCGCCGGCCTGACCCCGCGGCCGGGCGCGCCGCGCGGCGAGGCGGTCGCGCTCGCCGGGCTCGGCGACGGCCGGACCCTCAAGCACGTCGTCGACGAGGCGGTGCGCGCGGTCGAGCAGGCGGCGATCGTCGCCGCGCTCGAGCAGTCCGACGGCTCGCCGGCCAAGGCGGCGGCGCTGCTCGGCATCAGCCGGGCCAGCATCTACAACAAGATGAAGGCCTACGGCCTCGAACGCTGATCCACGACGCGGCGAGAGCGTCGTTCGTGCCTTCCACACCGTTCGTCCTGAGCGACGGGCGAGCGTAGCGAGCCCGGAGTCGAAGGACCGGCCTACGCGAGCGCGGGCCCTTCGACGAGCTCAGGGCGAACGGGGAGGATCGATCCTCGGCGTGACCGTGGTCCGCGGGCGCCGGGCGCCGGCCGTGCGATCGGCGGGTGCGCGATCGCGGCGGCCGGGATAGGCTCGGTCGTGGTCCGTCGCCTCGCCACCTGCGCGATCGCCGTCGCGATCGTCGTGCTCGGCCTGCTGGTCGGGCAGGGCGGTGGTCCGGCGGCGGCGCGCGACCCGTCGATCCAGGTCGGCACGGTCGGTCAGGCGACCAGCGCGCGCACGCTACGGGCCGCCGAGCGCGCGACCCGCGTCGCGCGGATCGCCGACGCCGGCGCCGTCGTCGTCGGCGCCCCGGTCCGCGTCAGCGAGCCGGTCCGGACCCTGGCCCCGCCGTCGCGCTGGCCGGCGGCGCCGGCGATCGTCGACCCGACCGTCCCGGCGGCGGCGGCGCGCGGCCCGCCGGGCTGACCGCGGCCGCGCTCCTCTCGATCGCAGCGACCGCCGTCGCCCGATCCCTCCCCACCGGCGCGCCCGGCGCTCCCGCGCGCGCTCCCGCCGCCGCCTCGTCGGCGCCCCTCCTCGCCCTCGGCGCTCCCCGCGTCGACCCGGAGCCTCATGCCCTCGTTCGATCTCCCGCTCGCCACCGCCGGCCCCGGCGACGACGTGGCGCTCGCCCTCGCCTCGGCCGGCGCGGTCAGCCCGCTGGTCCGCGACCTCGGCCTGTGCCTGGTCGCCGCCGGCGTGCTGTCGGCGCTGTTCGTCCGCCTCCGCATCCCCGCCATCGCCGCGCTGCTGGTCGCCGGCGTCGTCCTCGGCCCCGCCGGCCTCGAGGCGATCGCCGATCGCGCCAGCGTCGACACCATCGCCAGCCTCGGCCTCACCTTGCTCCTGTTCGTCATCGGCCTCGAGGTCAACCTCGGCGCGCTGCTGGCCAGCGGCCGCACCCTGGTGGTGACCGGCCTGGTCCAGGTCCCGCTCACGCTCGCGATCGGCACCGGCGCGTTCCTCGGCCTCGGCGCCACCGGCTGGGCGCTCCTGGCCGGGTTCTACCCCGCGCTCTACCTCGGCGTCGCCTGCTCGTTCTCGTCGACGCTGCTGGTGGTCAAGTACCTGCACGAGCGCCGCCTGCTCGACAGCACCGCCGGTCGGCTGTGCATCGGCCTGCTGATCTTCCAGGACGTCTGGGCGATCGTCTTCCTCGCGCTCCAGCCCAGCTTCGCCAACCCGTCGCTGGCGCCGATCGCGCTGACCTTCGCCGGCACCGCGGTGGTCGGCGTCGCCGCCACGCTGGTCGCCCGGTTCGCGCTCGGCCGGCTGTTCCAGATCGTCGCCCGCTCGCCCGAGCTGGTGGTGACGCTGGCGCTGGCCTGGTGCTTCGGCGTCGGGCTGTTCGGCGCCCACCTCGGCGACGTCGCGCACGCGGTCGGCGTCCGCGTCGAGGTGTCGGTGTCGCTCGAGATGGGCGCGCTGATCGCCGGCGCGACCATCGCGACGTCGCCGTACGCCTACGAGGTGGTGGCCCGGGTCGTCCACCTGCGCGACTTCTTCGTCACCCTGTTCTTCGTCGGCCTCGGCATGAGCATCCCGGTGCCCGACGGCGGCAGCGTGCTGCTGCTGGCCGCGCTGGTCGCGCTGGTCGCGGTCGCCCTGCGCTTCGTGGTCTTCCTGCCGCTGCTGTACGGCACCGGGCTCGACCGGCGCAACGCGGTCAACGCCTCGGCCAAGCTGGCCCAGGTGTCGGAGTTCTGCCTGGTGATCGCGTACCTCGGCGCCCGGCTCGACCACCTGGATGGCGCGCTGGTCAGCGTGGTGATCTTCGCCTTCGTGCTGACCGCGCTGATCACGCCGATGCTGTTCGCGATGTCCGATCAGCTCTACCTCCGGCTGCGCGGCGTGCTCGATCGGGTCGGCATCCGGTCGCGCGGGGTCAAGCCCGAGGTCGAGAACGCGACCCCGCCGCGGCTGGTGCTGCTCGGCTTCCACCGGGTGGCGTCGGCGCTGCTGGCCGAGCTCGAGCGCGCCCAGCCCGAGCTGGTCGGCCAGACCCTGGTGGTCGACATCAACGCGCCGATCCACGACCAGCTCCGGTCGCGCGGCGTGCAGGTGGTGTACGGCGACATCGCCAGCGTCGACGTCCTGCGCCACGCCGGGGTCGCCGGGGCCGAGGTGATCGTGTCGACCGTGCCCGACGAGCTGCTGCGCGGCTCGACCAACCTCGGCCTGGTCAAGCAGGTGCGAGCGCTGGCCCCCGAGGCGACGATCATCGCCAGCGCGACCCGGGCGTCGGACGCCCCCGGGCTGCGCGCGGCCGGCGCCGACCACGTGTTCCGGCCGCCGAGCGAGGTCGCGCTCGGCCTGGCGCCGGCGATCTACGCCGCGCTCGACGGCAACCTGGCCGGCTACGTCGAGGCGGCGATCGACGCCCACGGCGCGCTCGATCCCGCGGCCGAGGTGATCGACTGATGGCCGGGCCGATCGGGCTCGGCGTGATCCAGGCGGTGACCCGGGCCCGCGCCCGCGGTCGACGGCCGGCGCGGCGCGCGCCGCCGCGGCCGCCGCCGGGGCGATCGTGGGCGATGTTCGTCGCGCTGGTGGCGCTGCTGGCGTGGCTGACCGCGGCCCTGGTGCCGCCGCCGGCGCCCGCGGCCGGCGTCGCCGGCATGCTCGACGTCGCGCTGTGGTACGCGGCGGTGATGGGCTGGCCGCCGCTGGTCGCGGCCTGGCTGGTCCACGGCGCCCGCGGCGGCGACACCGACACCGGCGTCCGCGCCGCGTCGCTGGCCGACGCGCTGATGGCGATCGCGCTCGCGCTCGGCTGCGCGGTGGCCGCCGCCGGCCTCGCGCTCGCCGCCGGCGAGCCGCGCGCCACCGCGACCGATCCAGCGCCAGGCGATCCGGCGGCGTGGGCCGCGCTCGCCGGCCTGGTGGTGCTGTGGCTGCAGGCGGTGACCGAGGAGTACGGCTGGCGGGGCGCGCCGCTGCGGTGGGCGATCGCGGCCTGGGGACCGCGGCGCGGCCTGGTCGTCCACGGCCTGGTCTGGGGCCTGTGGTACGCGCCGCTGTTCCTGCGGGTCGGCGGCGTCGAGCGCGGGGTCGCGATCACCGCCGCCGGCTTCGTCGTCACCTGCGTCGCGCTCGGCGTGGTGCTGGCCTGGCTGCGGCTGCGATCGCGCAGCCTGGTGCCGTCGGTGCTGGCCAACCTGGTGCTCACGCTGATCGCCGGGCTGCCGCTGGTGCAGGGCGGCGCCACCGCCGGGGTCCGCGACGCCGTGCTGCGCTGGCCGGGGCTGGTCGTGCTCGGGCTGGTCGCGATCGCGGTGCTGGTGGCGCGCCGGCGCGAGCTCGACGTGTGAGGACCCGAACGACGTGAGGGTCCGACGTAACAAGGAGCGCCACCGTGGCCGCGCAAGGGCCCGCCGACCGCGCCGCCGATTCATTCACCGTCTCTGCGCGGCGGGCGCTGGTGACCGCCCACCGTCGCGACCTCGGCGGTGGCGCGCGGGCGAACGGCGCGTCACCCGCGGGCCGAGCGGCGCAACCGCTGCGTGGCGGCGGGGCGCGACCCGCGGCGGGGGCTGTGCGCGGGGGCGGCGCTGGTGGCATGGCCGATGCTTCTCCTCCGGGCATGAGCACCGCGCTGGCGCCCACGATCGACCAGCAAGGCGGCCCTGGCGCCCTGCCCGCCGTCGACGCCGAGGTCGCGCGGACCTTGCGGCTCGGCCGCGGCCCGCGGCTGCGGCGGCTCGCGTTCCGCGTCGGCGGCGGGCTGATCGGCGCGGCGGTGGTGGTCGCGCTGGCGCTGGCCTGGCGCGGTCGCGGCGACACCGCGCCGCCGACCTACGTCACCGCCCCGGCGACCGCCGGCGATCTCGTCATCACCGTCACCGCCACCGGCACCCTCGAGGCCCGCAACCTGGTCGAGATCGGCAGCGAGGTCTCGGGCCGGGTGGCGCGGGTCCTGGTCGACGCCAACGACGCCGTGACCCGCGGCCAGATCCTCGCCGAGCTCGACCCCACCACCCTCGCCGCTCAGGCCGCGCAGGTCCGGGCCCAGCTCGCCCAGGCTCGGGCCCAGGTGATCCAGGCCCGGACCACCAAGGCCGAGGCCGCGGTCACCCGCCGGCGCACCGCCGGCCTGCTCGCCGCCGGCGTGGTCTCGGCCCAGGAGCTCGACGGGGCGGTCGCGGCCGCCGCCCGCGCCGACGCCGCGCTGATCGTCGCCGAGGCCGCGGTCGCCCAGGCCACCGCCGCGGTCGATGTCGCCCGCACCAACCTGGCCCGGGCCGAGATCCGCACCCCGATCGACGGCGTGGTGCTCGAGCGCTCGGTCGAGGTCGGCCAGACCGTGGTCGCCGCGTTCCAGGCGCCGGTGCTGTTCCGCATCGCCGAGGATCTGCGGGCGATGAAGGTCGCGGTCGACATCGACGAGGCCGACGTCGGCCTGGTCGCCGACGGCCAGCCGGCGACGTTCACCGTCGCCGCCTACCTCGATCGCCAGTTCGCCGCCCGGGTCGTGACCGTCCACAACGCCGCCCGGTTGGTCGACCGCGTAGTGTCGTACGAGGCCGAGCTCGAGGTCGACAACCGCGATCTCGCGCTCCGCCCGGGCATGACCGTCACCGCCCAGATCGCCGCCCGGCGGCTGACCGGCGCGCTGCTGGTGCCGAGCCAGGCGCTGCGCTTCCAGCCGGCCGGCGCCACCGCCCCGGCCGGCGTCGGCCCGCGGGTCTGGCTGCTCGAGCGCGGCCTGCCCCGACCGGTCGCGGTCGAGATCCGCGGCAGCAACGACACCCAGACCGCCGTCGTCGGTCCCGGCCTGGTCGCCGGCGCGCCGGTGATGATCGACGTGAGGTGACCATGACCGCCCCGCTGCTCGCGCTGCGGCAGGTGACCAAGATCTACGGCAGCGGCGAGGCCGAGGTCCACGCCCTGCGCTCGATCGATCTCGAGGTCGGCGCCGGCGAGTTCGTCGCCCTGATGGGGCCGTCGGGCTCGGGCAAGTCGACCTGCCTCAACATCCTCGGCTGCCTCGACGTCGCCACCGCCGGCGAGTACTGGTTCCGCGGCGTCGCGGTGTCGCGCCTCGATCGCGATCAGCTCGCGCTGCTGCGCCGCAGCTACCTCGGCTTCGTGTTCCAGGGCTTCAACCTGCTGGCCCGCACCACCGCGGTCGAGAACGTCGAGCTGCCGCTGGTCTACCGCGGCGTCGGTCGCCGCGAGCGCCACCAGCGGGCGCTGACCGCGCTGGCCGCGGTCGGCCTGGCCGGCCGCGAGCACCACACCCCCAACCAGCTCTCGGGCGGCCAGCAGCAGCGGGTCGCGATCGCCCGGGCGCTGGTCAGCAAGCCGTCGGTGCTGCTGGCCGACGAGCCGACCGGCAACGTCGACTCGGCCCGCGGCCACGAGCTGATGGCGCTGCTCGCCGGGCTCAACCGCGAGCGCGGCATCACCATCGTGATGGTGACCCACGAGCCCGACATGGCCGCCTACGGCAGCCGGATCGTCCGCTTCCTCGACGGTCGGATCGCCAGCGACCAGGCGGTCGACCACGGAGCCGCCGCGTGATCGTCGGCAACGCCATCTCGCAGACCCTGCGCCAGCTCGGCCGCAACCCGATGCGCTCGGGCCTGACCACGCTCGGCATCCTGATCGGCGTCGCGGCGGTGATCGCGATGATCGCGCTCGGCCGGGGCGCGACCGCGCGGGTGACCCGCGACCTGTCGGGCCTGGGCCAGAACCTCCTGTTCGTGGTCCCGGGCGCGCCCGGCAGCGGCGGCATGGGCGCGCGGGCGGTGACCCGGCCGTTCGATCCCGGCGACGCGACGGCGATCGCCCGCGAGGTCCGCGGGGTCGCCGCGGTCGCGCCGACCGTCAGCCTGAGCGCGGTCGCGGTCTACGGCGGCGCCAGCCGACGGACGATGATCACCGGCTCGACCGCGGCCTACCTCGACGTCCTCGCCTGGCAGCTCGCCGCCGGCCGCGGCTTCACCGACGCCGAGGTCCGGGTCGGCGCCAGCGTCTGCTTGCTCGGCGCCACCGTCCGCCGCGATCTGTTCGGCGCCCTCGATCCGGTCGGCGCGATCGTCCGGGTCGGGACGCTGTCCTTGCGGGTGGTCGGCACCCTGCGCGGCAAGGGCACGTCCACGTTCGGCCAGGATCAGGACGACTTCGTCATCGTCCCGCTCGCCACCCACCAGCGCCGGCTGACCGGCTCGCACGAGGTCGACGCCCTGTTCCTGTCGGGCGCGCCCGGCGCCGACACCGGCCGGATCCGCGACGACATCGAGGCGCTGATGCGGACCCGGCGCCGGATCCACGTCGGCGATCCGTCCGACTTCACCGTCCGCGACATGAAGGAGGTCGCCGCCACCGTCGCCTCGATCACCGGCGTGCTCGGCTCGCTGCTGGCGGCGATCGCCGCGATCAGCCTGCTGGTCGGCGGCATCGGCATCATGAACATCATGCTGGTCGCGGTCAGCGAGCGGACCCGCGAGATCGGCATCCGGCTGGCGATCGGCGCCCGCGGCCGCGACGTCCTCGCCCAGTTCCTGATCGAGGCGGTGATGCTGTCGGCGCTCGGCGGGATCGCCGGCATCGTCCTCGGGCTGGGCGCGTCGTGGGCGGCGACCAGCAAGCTCGGGATGCCGTTCCCGATCGACGTCACCCTGATCGCGCTGCCGTTCGGCTTCTCGGCCGCGGTCGGGGTGGTGTTCGGCTTCTTCCCGGCCCGCAAGGCGGCGCGGATGAACCCGATCGACGCCCTCCGCCACGAGTGAGCGGCGGCCGGCGCGGGGCTACGCGCGGGCCTGGGCCGCGGCGGCGGCGTTGGCGGTGACGGCGCGGCGGGCCGCCTCCTCGCGCTCGAGCTCGGCGAACGGGTCGGCGGCGTGCTCGAACTGGAGGATGCCGAGGTCGGCGAAGCGGGCCCGCTGGCGGTCGCTGAGCAGGCCGATCTTCTTGATCGCCGGCACGATCTTGGCGAACAGGAGCTGGCGGAACATGATCTGGCCCTGGTTGTTGAGGGCGATGTCCATGCACGCCTTCACCGGCAGGCCCATCTTCTCCCACACCTCCTGGAACAGGAACCGGTCGCGCATCAGCCGCGCCGCCTCGTAGACGAAGTCCTCGCGCTCGATCCGGACCGCCTCGGGCTGGTCGTCGTAGTAGTCGCGCAGCGACAGCACGCCGAACGCGACGTGGCGGGCCTCGTCGCCCATCACGTAGGCGGTCAGGTCGCGCAGCAGCGGCTCGGGGGTGTTGGCGCGGATCATCCCGAACGCGGCCAGCGCCAGGCCCTCGACCATGATCTGCATGCCGAGGAACTTCATGTCCCAGCGCGAGTCCTTGAGGATCATGTCGAGCAGGGTCTTGAGGTGGGGGTTGACCGGGTAGGCGAACCCGATCTTCTGGTGCAGGTAGCGGTTGTAGACGTCGACGTGGCGGGCCTCGTCCATCACCTGGCTCGACGCGTACAGCTTGGAGTCGAGGTCGCCGACCGAGTCGACGAGCTGGGCGGTGGCGAGCAGCGCGCCCTGCTCGCCGTGGAGGAACTGCGACAGCGTCCACGCCGAGGTCTCGAGGTTGAGCTGGAGGTGCTCGGCCGGGGTCATCCGGGCCAGGATGTCGGAGCCGAACAGCGGCATGAGCTGCTCGGGCCCCATCGGCTTGGTCAGATCGGGGTTGAGGTGCCAGGGCAGGACGTCGTCGCCGATCCACTGGCCGCGGACCGCCTTGTCGTAGAGGTCGCGCAGCTTCTGGCGGGTGTCCTGGTAGCCCCACGTGTACGTCACGTCGAGGATGGTCTCGAGGGTCTCGATCGACGGGCCCGGCGACGCCGCCGGCGACAGGCCGGGCGACGAGCCGGTGGCGGTGCTGGACGACGACGCGGGACCGGCGGTGACGGCGGGGCTGATGGCCATGAGCTCCTCCAGGGCAGAAAGTGAAACTTCTTTCAGTTTATAGTGTGCGCCGGCCCGGTCAAGGGCAAACTGCCGGCATGGCCGCTCGCGCCCCGCGCTCCGCGCCATCGATCTCCCGGCCGGGCTCGCCGCCGACCCCCGCGTTCGTCGACGCGCCGATCCGCGCCTTCGCCCAGGCCCGCGCCGCCCGCACCCACGAGGCGCTGCTCGAGGGCGCGCAGCGGATGTTCGCCGAGCGCGGCTACGAGGCCACCGGCACGCCCGAGATCGCGGCCGCGGCCGGGGTCGCGGTCGGCACCTTCTACCGCTACTTCGACGACAAGCTGGCCTGTTACCTCGAGCTGTCGCGCCGCCACCTCGCCGCCGGCTACCACCGGATCATGGACCGGCTCACCCCCGAGCGGTTCGTCGGCAAGGACCGCGACGCGGCGGTGGCCGAGGCGGTGGCGGTGCTGGTCGATCACGTCGCCGCCGAGCCGCACCAGTACCGCGCCTTCCTCGAGGCGTCGCTGCGGGTGCCCGAGGTCCAGGCCCTGCGCCGGGCCTTCGACGACGCGTCGTGGACCCGGCTGGCGGCGCTGATCGCCGCGGTGTGCCCGCGGGCCGACGTCCCCGATCCGGAGGCGACCGCGTGGGTGATCATGCAGGCCAGCGTCGAGTCGGCGACCGCGATGGCCGGCGTCCACGGCGCGCCGCCGTTGCCGGCGGCCCGGGCCAAGGCGGCGCTGGGCGCGCTCATCGTCCGGGCGCTGTTTCCTCGCGGGTGACGCGGTGTCGCGGCGCCCGGACGGGCCGGCGCCGCGCCGGCGGGCTACAGTCGGCCACCATGACGACGTCGAAGCTGATGATCGTGGCCGCGATGCTCCTCGGCCTCGCCGCCTGCGACAAGAAGACGAGCAAGACCAGCAAGGCCGGGGCGACCCCGCCGGCGCCGACCGTCGCCGCCGACGGCACCCGGTCGATCCCGGTGCTGGTCAAGAAGGTCGGCTACGACCCCGACAAGATCGCGGCCAAGCCGGGCGAGAAGCTCAAGCTGGTGTTCACCCGGGTCGAGGACACCGAGTGCGGCGCCCAGGTCAAGATCGCCGGCGGCAAGCTGATCGATCTGCCGCTGGGTCAGCCGGTCGAGATCCCGCTGACCGCGCCGGCCAGCGGCAAGGTCGAGTTCATCTGCGGCATGGACATGATGACCGGCGTCATCGTCGTCGACTGAGGACCCGAACGAAGTGAGGGTCCGAAGAAACAAGGAGAGCTGCTGAGGCCATGTAAGGGCTCGCCGCGCCGCCGCCGCCGCTCGTGAGGCTCCCCCGCCGCGCTCGGCGTCACTTGAGCGAGAACGAGTTGATGAAGCACGCGCCCGACGGCTTGCCGTCGAGCTGGTAGGGCGTGTAGCGCCAGCCGCGGATCGCGTCGGCCAGCTTGTTGGCGATGTCGCCGGTGATCTTGAGCATGGCGACCGAGGTGACCGCGCCGTTGCGGTCGATGCAGACCTTGGCGCTGGCCGCCTTGGGCAGCTCCTCGCCGGTGCGGTTGATCGTGTAGATCTGCGGCAGCGAGCCCGACACCCGCTTGACCGCGTTGGGCGGGATGATCGGGATCGTGGTCGGAGCGGTCGGCCGCACGGGGGCGACCACCGGGGCGGCGCTGCCGGCGCCGCTGCCGGTCGCGGGCCTGGCGATCGTCGGACCGGCGGGTGGCAACGGACCGACCGGCGGGGTCGGCGGGGTCGTCGCGCCGCCGATCGCGCTACCCGCGCCGGGGCCTGGCGGCGTGACCCGGCCGGGGCCGGCCGGCGGCAGCGAGGTGGCGGCCGAGCCCGAGCCGGGCGCGATCGCGCCGGTGGTCGCCACGCTGCCCGAACCGGCGCCGATCGCCGCGCTGCCCGGCGCCGGCACCGCGCTGCCGGCTGCGCTGCCCGGGGTCGGGCTCGTCGGCGGCCGGGCGCCGAGCAGCTCGACCGGCGACGGCGACGACGGCCGGGCGATCGCCGCCGCGCTGGCCTCGTGGTCGCGGGCCGGGGCCCGCTCGCGGGCCGCGCGCTCGGCGACCTTGCCCGAGTCCATCGACGGGTTGAACTGGTAGAGCGTGCCGGCCTCGGCGTCGAAGGTGTGGCGCCAGACGATCTCGCCGTACTGGCGCAGCGACACGGTGTGCGCGCCGGGCGCCAGCTCCATCGTCAGCGGCGTCCGCCGGCCGATGTCGTGGCCGTCGAGCAGCACGGCCAGCGCCGGCGGATCCGACGACAGCTCGAGGTTGGCCTGGCTGGCGTCGGCGCCGGCCGGCGCCGGGCCCAGCACCACCCGCACGGTCTGGGTCTCGTTCGACGACAGCTCGATCGAGGTCTCCCACGACAGGTGGCCGTCGCGGCTGATCTTGACCTGGGCGACGCCGGGATCGAGCTGGATCGACCAGGGCGCGCCCTGGTGCGGCTCCATCCCGGCGATCTTGATGGTCGCGTCGCCGGGCTCGACGATGAACTTGAGCGTGCCCGGGGCGGCCGCGACCACCACCGGCGCGGCCGCCGGCTTCGGCTTGCCGCCGCGATCCTTGAGCATGAAGAAGCCGCCGACCGCGGCGCCGGCCACCGCGATGCCGCCGAGGATCCAGCCGGCGCGGGCGCTCGAGCCGCGGCGGCTGACGATCGCGTCGCCGAACGCGCTCGGCGCGGCGACCGCTGGCATCGGCGCGCTGACCCGCGCCGGGGTGTCGACCTCGGCCGCGGTCGCGGTCGCGATCGGGCCGGTGGTGCGACCCGGCGCGCTCGCCGTGGGCCCCGTGGTCGCCGCGAACCGCGCGCTCGACCGGACCTTGCCGGGCACCGCGTCGCTGCTCGAGCCGTGCGGCCAGGCGTCGGGCTTGGCGTCGGTGGCCGCGCGCAGATCGGGGATCGACGGCGGCGGCGGTAGCGGCGTCGGCGCGTCGTCCAGTTGCGTCTCGTCGAGCCCGGCGGCGGCGTAGCTCGGCCGGCGGTGGGCGTGATCGGGGACGTCGTCGAGCACCACCGGCGCGCCGTCGTCGGGATCCTTGCCGCCCCAGGCGACGTCGGCGGCCTCGTCCTCGTCGGCGGCGGCGCGCGACCTCGTGGCGACCGCCGCCGCCGCCAGCGACGCGACCGGGTTGCGCGCGGCGTCGCCCGGCGGGCGCAGCGGTAGCCCTGACGGCGGCGCCAGCGTGGTCGGCGGACCCGGCGGCAGGACCGGCGACCGCGAGCCGACGGTGCCGAACGCGTCGGTCATGCCGCTGAAGCTGCCGCCCGGGGTGTCGAGGGCGAACGCCCAGTCGAGCCAGCTCTGGACCTCGCGGTTGGTCGCCGACAGCTGGTAGCGGATGCGGATCGCGTGCAGGTCGTCGCGCATCTGCGCCGCCGACTCGTAGCGCTGGTCGCGATCACGGGCCAGCGCGCGCAGCACGACGTGATCGAGCTCGGGCGGCACCGCCTGGTTGAACGCCGACGGCGGCAAGAGGTCGGCCTTCTGGACGTTGACGATGGTCTGGTACTCGTTCTTCGACGCGAACAGCGGCCGGGCGGTGAGCAGCTCGTGGGCGATGACGCCGGCCGAGAAGATGTCGCTGCGGGCGTCGAGGTCCTTGCCGGCGATCGCCTCGGGCGCCATGTACGCGAGCTTGCCCTTGACCCGGCCGGTCTGGGTCCGCAGGTGCGACGACTGCGCCTTGGCGATGCCGAAGTCGATGACCTTGAGGTGGCCCGACTTGGTGACCAGCAGGTTCGAGGGCGAGACGTCGCGGTGGACCAGGCCGAGCGGCTCGCCGCGATCGTCGATGCGGGTGTGGGCGTACTCGAGCGCGTCGCAGAGCTGGATCAGCAGCGCGACGGTGACGTTGATGGTCGGCGGGCCGCTGACCCGGCGGGCCTGACGCAGCACCTGCCGGATGTCGCGCCCGTCGATGTACTCCATCGAGATGAAGTAGGCGGAGCCGACCCGGCCGAGCTCGAAGAGCTGGACGATGTTGGCGTGCTGCAGCATCGAGGCGAGCTTGGCCTCGCGGACGAACGCCTTGACGAAGGTGGCGTCCTCGGCGAGGTGGGGCAGCAGCCGCTTGAGCGCCAGCACGCGGCGAAAGCGCGGATCGACCGCGGCGGTGGCCACCACCCGATGCAGCTCGGCCATGCCGCCGATGGCGAGCCGGTCGATCAGCGTGTAGCGCCCGACCCGTTCCGCGCACCCATGCTCGCCCACGGCGCGCATCCTAGTGACCGGGCCGCCGCCTCGCGACAGGAATCCACAAAATGCGCCGTCCCGGGATCCGGACCGGCGCAGC
>Ga0075163_10007609_pt1 | contig 14307 bp, 14 predicted proteins | sample JI1023141ADNA_FD_71478 | JGI IMG/M metagenome (GOLD analysis project Ga0075163, IMG submission 71478) | Wastewater effluent complex algal communities from Wisconsin, to seasonally profile nutrient transformation and Carbon sequestration -... | ecosystem: Engineered > WWTP > Effluent > Algae...
GGCTACGTGGTGACTAGACGGCCTGAAAAGCAAAAAGGCCAACCCTTGCGGATTGGCCTTTTTGCTTGAATCGGGTGGTGGTGATGGGCGGAGTCGAACCGCCGACCTATGGGTTATGAAACCGAAAAAATCGACATTGAGCCAGATTGACCGAGGCTGTATGCAAGATATTTTATCCATATAAATCAACTACATCAATCAGCGCACAACGTTCACTACATTGATTCCCATCGAACGACACCCTAAAATTTCTCTTACAAAGTTCTTACATGGAAATAAGGGGTAGCCGTGGCTCGTATCAAACTCACCGCAGGCCGGATACGTGAATTCCAGTGCCCCCTAGACAAGGCTCAAGCCTTTCTCTGGGACAGCGAGGCCCCAGGATTAGCTGTTCGCGCCACACCACCGGGAAAACGTTCGCCGTCTGGATCAAAAGCATATATTTTCCAAAGCACTCTCGGCACCAAAAATTTCCGCCTCACGATTGGTGACTGCAAAGCCTGGAGCATTGACCAAGCCCAGGCAGAAGCCAGAAGACTTCAGGGAATGATTGACCAGGGCATAGACCCACGCCATGCAAAGGCAGATCAACTGGCCGAGACTGAGGCACGGCGCATTGCCGAAGAACATGAAGCCCAAAAACAAATCGTACCCGCACTGACTGCATGGCACGACTACATACAGCAACGCCAAGCTCGCTGGAGCAAATCCCATCTGGCCGACCACAATACCGTCAGTAAGCCAGGAGGTGAAAAACGTACCAGAGGTCGTCGCAGCGGGGAAAGCGATATTACCCAACCGGGAATTCTTATCCCCCTTCTGTCTTTGCCGTTGCCTGAAATTGATACTGAAAAAGTGCGTTTGTGGCTAACAGAGGAAAGTACTCGACGCCCAACTCATGCCAGACTTGCTTTTGGCCTACTTCGCGCATTCTTGAACTGGTGCGGTGACCAACCTCAACTCCGTGATTCTGTCCATTTAGATGCCTGCACCCCACGGGTAACAAAGGAAACCCTTCCAAAAAAACGGGCAAAAGACGACTGCCTGCAGCGGGAACAGCTTCGGGCGTGGTTCGCTTCAGTTAAACGAATTAGTAACCCAGGCATCGCCGCATACCTTCAAGTCACTCTTTTAACGGGGGCACGGCGAGAGGAGATCGCCAGTCTTCGATGGGAAGATGTCGATTTCAAATGGAATACGTTGACTATCCGCGACAAAGTTGAGGGACAAAGGACCATCCCCCTGACACCCTACGTCGCCAGCCTGCTTGCGATTCTCAAAGCAAAAAATGAAACACCACCTTCCAGCAAACGGAAAAGTGATAGCGAGAAGCCAGACGACTGGACTCCTTCTCCGTGGGTATTTAGCAGTAAGACATCAAAGACTGGCCGCCTGCAAGAACCTAGAATCCAGCACAACAAGGCCCTGACCGAGGCCGGCCTCCCCGCGCTTTCGATACATGGTCTGCGGCGCAGCTTCGGCACACTAGCCGAATGGGTGGAGTGCCCAGCAGGAGTTGTCGCTCAAATTCAAGGTCACAAGCCCAGTGCCACCGCCGAAAAACACTATCGGGTTCGCCCTATTGATCTCCTGCGAGTATGGCATACGAAGATCGAGGCATGGATGCTCGAACAAGCTGGCCTGAAATTTTCAAATTTAAAATAGCCACGTCGATCTACGTCGATCTACCTCAATCGCCGCCAATCCCTCTCCCGTCCGGCAGCGGAAAAAAACAATGTCGAATCAAATAGTTGACAACGATTGATTAACGTTGGATTATGCGTTCCATAACTAAAACAAACGTCTAACCGGCGTCCTTATCTGGACCCTATGGGAATTTCCCCGTGGTCCTTGAGTTGTAAAGCAAGATCCCGAAGCAGTTCGGGCGCAGTTCTAGGTTGTAGAAAGCATCGCTAATGCTTTGATGAGCAGTTGCGAAGTTTTCATCCGCAAGGATGTATCAACCGGGGTTCGTGCGCCCAGCAGTCCATATTCAAACGGGATCGAAATCTTTCAATTTCTTAAGGACTTCGATAATGGACTACCCATTCTCTCAAGGCTCTGGCATTAGCTTTAATGCTATTGAGCCCATCACTACCCTCCACCAAGTTCCTCCGCCTAACCCGACGCCGGGCAGGATTTTCTCAACCGAAGACTTAGCCCAAGTCTTTCATGTTGAGCCCGCCAGCATTCGTTCGGCATTATCCCGTAGTGGGCACTATATGGGACTTAAGCCCTTCAAGCTTCCCAACCGGCGTCTGGCTTGGCCCGCAAATGACGTGGTTCGCCTGTTGAACGGGGAGGAACTGTAATGCTTACCACTGAAAATCTCCGCACAGGTAACGGCTCATGTTTGGTCACGGATGGTGAAAGCGGCGCAGCCAACCCCAAGCACCCTCAAGAAAAACCGTCACGTCAGAGCTCGCTTGGAACCATCAAGCTCAAAAAAGACTTCCTGGAGCTTGAGGAGGAACATGGCAACCTGACCAAGGTCTGTCTCCCTATCAAAGCGGATGCTTATATTCGCGGAGAGACCGAACCGAAGGTGTTGGTTTTGCTCAAATTCAAGGATGACCGGGGCGCATGGCACGAGCTTCAAGTTCCAAAAGCTGAATGCAAAGACAGCAAGAGCCTTATCGCAAGGCTTCTGAATTGTGGCTGGGAGTATTTCTCCCCCAAGAAAACCGTGCTGCTCGTCCTCGATGAGTTGCTGACTTGGTGCAGCCCCCAGAAAAATCTCATGCGCGTAGAAAAGCCCGGCTGGCATCGCAATGGTGAGAGTGGGAAAAAGGTTTTCATCTATGGAAACCAAATTCTGGCCCCGAGGGGCGAAAAGCCTGCGGTGTATTTCTACGGAACCGCACCGTTCAAAAAGCAGGGAACGCTGGAGGAGTGGAAGCAGTTTGTCGCCAAGTTCTTCGCTGGCAACTCACGTCAGCTATTGCTGCTCTCCGCTGCCTTTGCCGGACCACTGCTGGGTTTAGTGAAGCAGCCTAACATCGGTATTCTTTTGCACGGAGCTTCGCGCTCCGGAAAAACGGCCACCCTTGCCGCCATTTGTTCTGTCTTCGGCGACGAGGAAATCATGGGCAGTTGGAAAGCTACTGCAAACGCTCTTCTGCAATCTGCAGTCGAGAGGAACGACTTGGTTTTCCCGCTTGATGAGTTGTCGCAAGCCAAAGCCAATGATGCGGGTGAGGCTGCCTATGACTTGATGAACGGCTCTTCAAAATCCAGGCTGAATTCAGATAGCAAAATCCAGCCAGTCTATAGGTTTCGGTTAGTAACAATCTCGACAGGTGAACAGAGTTTCGCTGCCTATCTCGCCAAGCATGGATTAATGGCATCTGCTGGTCAGTTGGCCCGGATGCTCTCGATCCCCTTCTCATCCCATGGCGTCTTCGAGAATGTTCATGGCTATAAAAACCATGCTGCCTTGGCTGGAGCTATGGCAATGAATGCCCAGAAGTATTACGGCACGGCAGGGCCTGCGTTTATTCAGCATCTCGTGGATCATCAGGAGGAAATCGAACAGTCCGCGGCTGCGCGTATCGAGAAAATTCAAGATACCTTGATGAGTAGCTGTGCCGACCTGCATGAGGCAGGACTTCAGCTTGACGTTGCCCGGCGTTTGGCGACCGTTGCTTACGCTGGGGAGCTTGCGATTGAAATCGGAATCTTGCCTTTCAAGAATGGTGTCGCGATCCGCGCTGCTCGTACCTGCTTCAAAGCATGGAATCGTCAATACGAAGCGGAGGCGGCTACACGTGATCCTGTTTTCGCGGCAGTGAAGGGTTACATCACCGATCATCTGGCATCGTTCATCCCCCTTGGAGAACACCGTTCAGCGAAGGGCCAGCCAATCGGGTTCACTCACACCGTCGATGGTGTGACGGCATTCTTACTTACCCAACAGGCTTTTCAGCAGCAACTTTGCCTACAGCATGGAAAGTCAGCCGTGATCCCTGCACTGAAATCCCGCAATCTGTTGATGCTTGGAGCCCGGGGCACTCCGACGAGGCAGGTCACCATGCCTGGATCGAAGAACGGCAAGCAAAGCTTCTACGTCATCAACTCCCTCATTTTGACCACGGTGTAATGAAAAGCTTGGCACTGTATCGGCTGCAACTGATGCAGTGCCAAGCAGTAATCACCAATACGCCAAGCCAGATAAGCGGCCGGTACGAAACACGGTAATACGCAGCGTACTCAACAAATTGAACAAGACTATTAATGTTCAATAACCGATAGCCAGATCGGTTTTGAGTACGAATGCAGATGAGGAATACAACAATGATTGATACCACTGACGGCATCATCCAGATGCGCCCTACTCTCCTGCAAGCAGTCACTGCGGCTAAGGCCAGCAACGCGAAAGCTAAGGGCAAGGAATTCTGGGCAAGGGTCCAGACCCCATATGGCGGCTTCAAAGCAACATTCGATGTTGCTGCCGGTACGATGAGGACAGGTCCCGTTTCGCCAATGTCCCTGCTCAAGGGGCACAACTTGGTCGGGACCAATAACGCTACAGCCTTGATGGTTGGCCTAATGCCCTTCGTTCATCAAAAATTCGATGTGCCCTTCACCAAGGCTGATCGACAGTTTTACATGCAGCAGGGGTTTGAACTTGAGCGCCTCGATATAAACGGCGCATTCCCCCTTTCCTCTCAGGCTGAAGTAGTGGAGACCCTGCAACACATTCGTGAACGCCTGTTGATCGACGGCTTTGCCGTTACCGTTCATGAGGAGTTGACCGGCATCGAAACCATCTACGTTGGCAAACAGCAGGATGGAGCCGCCGACAAGTTTTACAACAAGCACCTGGAGATGATTCGCAAGCCCATCAAAGGTAAGCCTTCCTACTGGCGTCAGTTGCTTCAGTTCGCCCAAAATTTGTTGCGCTATGAACGTGTTTATCGCGGCAAAGAGTTGCGGAGGATGGGGAAGGCCAACAGCAATGATTGGTCGTTATCGGTGGTTCGTCAGGAGTTATCTGATCGCCTTCAGCAGCTTGGCCTGTCACACCTGAACCTTGTTGCGGGGCTACCTGCATCGGTATTGGCAACACTTAGCCAGCAAAACAAGGCGATCTACAGTGCGTGGGCATCAGGCACGATCATTCAGGATCACTGGCCGAGGCTGACGTTTAACCGTTATCGCAAAGTTTTTCTGCCCCACGGATTGGACATTGCTTGGCCGCACTCACAGGTGAATACCGCTGTGACTTTGGCAAACCGTATTCAGCCGAGCAAGTTGAAGACCGGCTACCCGAAGCAGTTTGCCTCCCTGGGCGCAATTTATCGCTGAGTTCATCTGCAACGCCATCGGTATCTGCTACACTGAACGTTAACGTTTTCATTAAAGGATTTTGCCATGAGCTTCACCGCCCAAGATGTGGTGCCGATCAGCGAGGCTCGCGCTCGACTGACCGAGTTGGCTGATGATGTGGTGTCCGGCGCTGAAAAGCTGCTGACCAAGAACGGGGTTGCTTACGTGGCGATTGTGGACGCCAAAAAACTCGATTACTACCATCGGCTCGAAGAAGAGCACGCCAGTCTCGTCCTGCTGACGGAAGCTGAGGCAGGGCTGCGTGAAGTGTTGGCCGGGCATCGTGTATCGAACGCTGACCTGATGAAGGCGTTGTCTTAATGGCGTTACCCCTAAACGCCAAGGTCGAAGCCGCACCGAATTTCCTCGCCAACCTGGATGCCGCTCACCAGTTCTTTCTGGTCCAGGATGCAGACAGCGCGGATACTCGCTTAACCAAGCTGAAGGCTGACATCAGGGAAATGATCGCTATCCTGGCCTGGTCGCCAGCCAGCGGTCGGCCAGCACGTTTCCTGTCTGCAAAATCTGCACAGGCTACGCTGAAAACCAACGCTGTTCAGCAATTGGCCGAACAAGCTGGCCTGCCTTCACTACGCGAGTACGTTGTCAGCCAGCATATCGTTTTGTATGCCCATTCCGAAACTGACGTTGTGCTGCTGGCTTTGAAGCACCAACGCCAGTTAGCATATTCTACAGACTAGCTTACTAACGTAATAAATAATGAGCACTAAGGCTGAGCAATATATAGATGAGTTGCGCCATACAACAACTGTTGCGAGTCTCAACTATGATATTTGGTGGGTGTATAGAAGTGCGGATACCCGCCCCTTATATGTTGACGTGATGAACAAATATGGAATTTATTTCCAAACAGCAATCCATGCACATTTTATTGCACTAATAATTGAACTTTATCGGCTATACGAAACACGTGATGACACTTTCAACATCCCATCGCTGCTGAGGCTAATGAGGTTACATTCGCAAATATCAGAGGAAAAGCTGTGTCAGCTTGAAACCACATTAAAGGATGAGGCCAAGCCAATCTGGATCAAGGTTAATATTCTGAGAAACAAAGTGTTTGGTCATCGCTCAAAGGCACACACTACCGAAGAAGCTTTTAGCGAAGCGGGGATGGCACCGAATGAACTGGGTAAATTATTAGAGGTGACCAAAAAACTGCTAAATGAATTAACGTTAGAATTTAATAATAGTTTTCACGCATTTAATCTTGGATCACGCGAACAGGCTTTACAGCTACTAAATGACCTTAAAGTAAGCCGCGACACTTCAGTCTGATTGAAGAGAGAAGTAGCAACAGCAAAGGCACAATTCCATTTTCAGCCCTTCTGGATACTAACCATTGGGATTTATACCCCACTAAGCAGCAACGAAATATTTCGGCGCACTGCTTACCAAACAGAGACAATTGTTCCGCACATTCCCTTTCCTCGTGGCAAATTATTGGGGGTGGGCATTGTCACTACCCCTGACCTATTGGATGTAATTGCAGGGTCAAATGCCAACAGGGAATATAAAAATGGGCCTACTCTGTTTTGGCAATCCCCGCCAAGGTCTAGTTCGTATGCAAGACCGCCTATTGTCTGTCCGGTAACATTCGGCAAATAAATGTGAAAACCGGATGAATCGACCCACCAAACTTCTTTATCTCTGACACTATCAAGGACAGGAATTGGTAATTGTGTAACGCCTTTGCGCTGCAAATATGCTTTAGCAATTGAAATATCGTTAAACAAAACCGGATTGAATTTTGTATGTTGTGCGTGTTTATTTGCTACAAAATTCTTAACAAGTGAAACTTGTTCTTGATAGGATCGACCATCAAGGCTCTTTGTTTGCTCATTGGCATTCGTCATGTTTCGAGGCTTGCTGCCTGTTGAACCCTCTTTAAATCCCTCGATAAAATCTTTTACCACCTTGCTATCCGAGACATCGTTGATAGCCCATTCCCCTTTTGAGAATGAAATTTTGGTTTTTAAAAAACTGCCTTCTTGAATAGCTATTTTGTTAGACAACACCTCATCCACTTGTTGATTAGCAACCGTCGCGGATTCGGCAAGATAAGCACTGATCTGGTCCTGACTAAACACACGTCCTTGAGCAACTAGATTTTTGACATTTGCTTGACGAGTGGCACGTTCGCTATTTTCAAAAAACTTATTTAGCAGCTTTGGGGTTGCAGAAAAATAAGCATTAAATTTCGTCCGCTTAATATAATCATCAATCGTGGAAGTTTCTGGCGTCAGGCCAGCACCATCTACAGATGCGTCAGCTTTGAGAACGAAAGAGCCTGAAAAATCTTCCGAACTAATAGTGAAAGCTGACTCTTTAAGCAACAGAGTTGGGGAGTTGCTTAATAAAACCGGAATCATCTTTACAAACTCTGCCTCCCCTTTTGTTCTGGTTTTCTTGCCCCCAAATACATTATCTAAGTTTGCAAACGCAATTGAGTTAAAATTTTTAAGCTGAACCCCTGTTGCAATATTTTTTATTTGGACAGGGAGGCCATTTTCATTTTTGTATGAAATATCCGTTATTGATATAGAATAATCAAAATCAACTAAACCGGCACTCACTACTTGTTGTGCACCAACGTCGAACCCTGATACTTTTAGATGTGTATCATCCGAAGAGTCATCAACAAGGGCACTTCCAATAGTAAATTTCGATTTTGCGTTGGCAGAGAATGTGCCGTAGAGAATACCGAGATTATCCAACGAAAACGCAACATCTGACATGCCTACTTTTTTATTCTTTTCTTCCAACGAGAATCCGGCAAGCTTTGCAGATACAGCCAATGGCGATGAGGTCGCTTCACGCTCTAAATCGAACTTAAGTCCACGTAAAGAAATGTACGAATTTTTACTACCTGGAACTGGCTTAGCAACGATATCACTAAATTCTGCACTGCTTTTAAATCCACCTAAAGGATAAAAATAGGTGACGGCACTTTGGTTCGCGTCAAAATATGCCGAATCTTCCGGCAAAACTAAGCTGGATTTCAGATTCAACGAAAATCCATTAAACCATGTTGGTATGTGCGAAAGTGAATTCTTTGATTTAATTGCGAAATCAGTATCGCCAAATTGATGTTCGAGTGAGAATTTAGATGATAGCCAGCCACGTTCATAACTGATTACTTTTGTATTAACAGAAATTGCGTTGGCTGTTTTTTTGCTATCAACAACCGCCAGAAGATTTGTCTCAAAATATTTCCCAAAAAACCATGGCGCTGACGCAAAAATAATTATCGAAACAAGGGCAATAATAAATATCGCAAAGCGCGTTTCAGTGAATAATGGATTTTTTGATGAAGCAACTGTATCCGCCAGTTCTGTTGCATCGTTTTCTTGTGGCGAATTTACGTTGGCAACTTGTTTTTTTATTTCATAAAGCTCATTAGCTCGCAGCTTTAGATAGACTTCCTCTAGTTTTTTAGGATCACCATCTGAAAAACTTTGTGCCTTCTTGTAAGTTGTTTGGTCTACATTTCCGGAATCAATTTCTTTTTTTGCCATCGAAAAACACTCTAACGGCACCGTTGATTCTTTTTTGATGTTTCTAACTTCACTTGATTTGCGGCCAACAGACTCGTAGTTGCCTGACAGAGAGCTTTCGGATGAATTCCGATTCAAAAGGCCTCCATCACACAATTTGTAGTAAATACGTTTCCCAAAGGCAATTATGACCAGAATAACAAAAACTGCGACTAACCAACCCCAATCGGAAAACGAGTTTCCACTTTTTGCATCAGGTGATGCGATTTGGTTTACCCAATCAGCAGAAATAGCAAATCCGAGGCCTTCGCGGGCATCTCCTGACAGCTTTAATGTTGTAATTCCAATTAAGCGACCGTCTTCATTGAACAATCCACCTCCACTAGACCCAGGTGATATTGCAGCAGAAGTTTGTATCAACTTCCCATCCTCTACGTTACGCAGAGCCGAAACGATCCCATTAGTAATTGTTAAATCGAGTCCCGAAGGTGCTCCAATTGCAAAAACATTCTGTCCAACAGACACACTATTGGTTGTAGCTGTATTTATGGCAGGAGCTTCTAACCCCTTCGCGCTTACAAGGGCTAAATCTCTATCACGGCGATCAGCTATCACTTCAGCCGGATAGTTTGTGTCTTTTCGCCTAACGATAATTGAGTCTGCGCCAGATACCACATGCCAATTGGTAACTATCTGATTTTTACCAATGACAACACCGCTACCTGATCCGATTGGCTTGTTTGTGTGGTCAACGGCGATAATCACCACGACTGATGGCGATGCTTTATTGAATACTTGCTCAGCAGTTGATGCTGCAAACGCAGAGAAACTAGCAAATAACGCAAAAACTGCCGTCAGAATTGATGTTTTTGTTTTCATGTTAGTTCCATTTGTTAAATAACAAGTCCTGTTGCTTCCTTCTGGACTTTTCTGCGAGTGTCATTTTTATCTTAAACTTTATCATGAGAAGTTATGCCATGGGCAGTGCTTAGCTAGGCAGGTTCAAGTGCGAATGTGTTCATATCTTGCCTGTCCCGTAGCCAGTCGAAGGCATCAAACCACGCCAAGATATTGATATTTAACGATAAGTTGACAAGCAAAGTGTATTGGCGCTAAGCTGAAAACGCACATCGCTGTCACCGGACGCCTTTGCAAAGGCGCTTCCTGTCCCTAGCCGACCTGTCGGCATCCCCCCAAAAAAAGCCAATTCACCGACTTCAAGCATGAGCAATACCGCTCAGGCCAAGTCACGTCAGTTGGTTTTGCATTCCTTCGCTTCTACGGTATGTCGCTCGTCGGCAGGGACAGCATGTGCAGGTGGTTTGCAGGAGCCTGAGTTTGGCGACCGACTCCCGCAAACCGTGTGATGAGTATTCACCACGAGGAGCACCCTACCATGACTGCCAATACCGCAGCCACAACCAGCTTTTCCCTCTGGCAGCGCCAACCGCTGTTCAACTTGGGCGAAATCTACGCCACGCCGGGCGCAATGGCCTTCCTGCAGGAAAACGACCTGACGCCCTATGAGCTCCTGCATCGCCACCATACCGGCGACTGGGGCGATCTCGACCCTGAGGATATTGAGGCTAATCGTGCAGCCTTGCACTACGGCAGCCGATTGCTGTCCTCCTACGAAATCGGCAATCAGAAGCTGTGGATCATCACGGAGGCCGACCGCAGCAGTACCACTGTTCTATTGCCGGAGGAGTATTGACCATGGGACTCGCCGACAAAATCCGGGAAAACCACGAACTCGCCGCCACCACGCAACAAGCTTTGCGTAATGGCCGTCGTGTCATCCGTCGAATTGCCGAGGAGACGCCGATCAGTGTTCCTGCCGTGATCGAAGCGCAGCCACTGCCGCAACCAGTGCCCATACCGCACACCGCCATCACTGTTTCCCCCCTTGACCTGCCAGCCGAGCAATTCAAGGCAGGGCTGGATCGCAGGAAAGCGAACCGTGAGCTACTGATGGAATGGCTGCGATCAGCATTGGTTGAAGGCGTCGATTTCGGAAGAATCCACGTTGCCAGCAAGGAACGCTGCCCGTTTGCTCGCCAAGGCCGAGTCAAGGACTGTGGCGATTCTCATCACTGGTCAAAGCCATCGCTGTTCAAACCCGGCGCTGAAAAAATCACCGGCATGTTGGGTATGACCGTGCATTACCCATCGTTGCCCGACTATGAGCAAGCCGTCTTGAATGGCATAGTGCTGACCACCGTGATGCTGCGCTGCGAACTTCGTGATGCTCACGGTCGCCCTGTTGCCGAAGGGGTTGGCGCTCGCAGCGTCGGCCAGGACTACGGCGACATCAACAAGACGCTGAAGATGGCCGAGAAGAGCGCCCACATCGACGCCACTTTGCGATTGGCTGGCCTCTCTGAGATCTACACTCAGGACATTGAGGATCGTCCTGTTGTCAAGGAAGAGGTTCCCGTTGCATCGTTGCCACCAAAACCACGACGATCAGCAAAGTCTGCAACGCCTGCATCGGGTGCAACTTCTGCAAACTCTGCAACCGATGCAACGGGTGAGCAGATCGGCAAGGAAGCCCTTGAAACCCTACGCCAGGAAATTCGTCATTACGGTTTCACCGAAAAACGAGTGCTGTCGTGGCTCTTCAAGACGACGGGGGGTAGCGTCACCAAGCTCGATCAACTGACACAGGGGCAATGTGCCTCGATCTTACGGCGACTAGAAATCTGGTCGGAAGGCGAAAAAACATTCGCCAACGGCCAAGCCCAGCAGGAGGGGGGGTAGCCATGAGTAAGCCGCTATTCGCATTGGCCGACGAGTACCTGGAGCTTGCCAAGGTGCTGTCGGATGAGCAGGACATGCCGAACGAAATCATCGACGAAATACTCGATGCCTATTCGGGCGAGTTGGACACCAAGTGCTGGAACGTGGCAGCAATGGTGTTGCAGTTCGAGGGCGAGGCGGAGATGGTTCGCACCGTCGAAAAACGCATCGTCGCTCGTCGCAAAAACCTGGAAGGCCGGGCTGACTGGTTACGCAACTACCTGCTGGTGAACATGATTCGCACCGGCATCAACGAACTGGCTTCGCCGGAATTCGTGGTCAAGGTTTGCGACAACCCACCCAAGGTCATTCTGGATGATGAAGATGCCATCCCTGACGATTACAAGGAAGAGGAAACCGTGGTGACGATCCGCAAGGATGTCCTACGTCGGGCCATGCTCGACGACGGCGAAATCATTCCCGGCTGCCATCTGGAAAAAGGCAAACGCCTGAAAATTTCCTGAGCCTGAATCCCAACTGACGGAGAGCTTCGGCATTGCTGAACGGTGCCGGGGCCTCCTATTGCCTGGAGAAAACAAGATGAGCCATGTGTATCGCTGGCATCCCAGACTCAGCGCAGGGATCGACGGCCCGATGGTAGGCAAGTCACCCCTACACCTGCAACAGTCCGACCTCGACGGCGCTTGTGGTCAGCATTCAGCACTGATGGCGCTGATGCTGTTTGGCGAAGTCACTCGTGACGATCTGGAAGGCAAGCCGAAGAAGGCTTTGTCAGCATTCTGGAAATCGGCCAGACCGCATTACTTCGTCGGCACAAAGCCGAACAAGCTGGCGTCGTTTTTCAAACCGTATCGCCATGCTGTCAGCAGCCGGGTCATCCTCAAGGATTTACCCGATGAGATTCGGCAAACCCTTCACGCCGATGGATTAGCGATTGTCGGTGTTCAAAACGACAGCTTCGATCACTGGAGTTTGGCGGTCGGCATCGGTGGTCAGGAAGGCTTCCCGGAAGACGAGAAGCTATTGCTGCTCGATCCGAATTTCCCGCCGTTCTCGATGATGCCGTGGAACGCCACGTTATCCCTCAATCCCAGTCGCCGGGGCTGGCACAACTACGACACCCCGGCAGGTCGAGCGAAGGTGCATCTTTCCGATGCGGTGTGCCTACTGCCAAGCATCGAGGAAATGGACCTCGACATTGACTGACTCAAGCAATCAAACCAAATCCAGGAACACCGGCCAGCCATCGCGCTGGCCGTTCTCTTTTTATGGAGTCTGAAAAATGAAAAAGAACGAACTATCGCCCGAAGATTTCTCGGCACTGGCGAATGCCGTTGCTGATCTACCCTTCGTGAAGCCGAACCGAGCCCCTGCCGATTACATGCTCGACTTGATGGAGACCGTCATCAACTTTCACGTTCGCGTGGAGGTGGTGTTGTCGTCGCTGGGCTACTTCCGCGATCACGTGCAGCAACAGCACCAAATTTACACACATGATGTCCTGAAGACGGTACTGGCTCGATTCCCTGACGATGAAGAGGGCAACAAAGCCGCCAGCCAATTCCTTTGGGGCAATTTCATGTGGACGCGCATCGCCTTGCTGCGAAAGCTGATGGTTTTCTTCGAGTCGGTTGGCGTCACCGACCAGGCCAGCCTTCATGCTTGGGCTGCTCGCTCCACGTTTGAGCGCGACTTCAAAGATCGCGTGAAGGGGCTGGGCATCGCCGTCTTCCATTGGCTACAAATACGTTGCCATGTTGATTCCGTGAAGCCGGATGTCCATGTGCTGAACTTCGGCAAGCGCGTGATCGGCAGGCGCGTATCGGAAAAGGTGCTGGTCGATGCCATCAGTCAGATTGCCCCTTTGGTAAATCAGTCGATGGCAACGGTGGATGTGACCGTGTGGTTTTGGGGCCGACTGGGCATGGCCGATGATAGACCTGGGATGCGGCTGATCGCCTGGAACATGTTGAAGGCCGGCCTGGAAGAGCGGCTGCGCGAGGAAGTATTGCAGGATTTCAACTGGCGACTAATACTCGACTCACCGGAGAAGCTTCGGTTCAGTGAGGCGGGTCTGACCATCCTGCCGGATCGCTCCCTATTCGGAGAAACGGTGCCGGGCACCACATCAGCCACGATTCGGCAGTCACCTTGGACAGAGGGGCTGGAGCTGGAAATGATGATTCGGCACGACACATCGCTGCCGTTGCCACTGTTCGAGAAGCTTCAAGAAAAACTGGGCGAGCAGTATTGGGAAGCGGCCAACGATCCACACTTCACTGCCAGCCTCGATATGGAGGACAGCATCAAGATGACCGAGCCGATGAACTATCAGGAGCTTGCTGAGTGGGTAGCCGAGCAGCTTGAGAAGGCGTTGCCGGGGCTCAAAATCGGCAAGGTGTAACTTGGCAAAAAGCCTCAATCCCTTGTCCCAAGGGCATCCCAAAGGTGGATCGACGTTGTATTGCATCGACCAAATTCTCTTACAAAGTTCTTACATGGAACGCTGAAAAGAAAAAGCCCCGGAGGTTATCCGGGGCTAAGTCTTTGATTCTTTGGTGGTGATGGGCAGAATCGAACTGCCGACCTATGGGTTATGAATCCATCGCTCTAACCATCTGAGCTACATCACCAACCGAAGCCCGCTATAATAGGGGTTTGATTGTTGTCGGTCAACACGTGATGAAAAAGCTCTATATCC
>Ga0075163_10007610_pt1 | contig 14304 bp, 22 predicted proteins | sample JI1023141ADNA_FD_71478 | JGI IMG/M metagenome (GOLD analysis project Ga0075163, IMG submission 71478) | Wastewater effluent complex algal communities from Wisconsin, to seasonally profile nutrient transformation and Carbon sequestration -... | ecosystem: Engineered > WWTP > Effluent > Algae...
TTGATGATTAGGTATACAGAGAGGAGATTGGAAAAGATGAAAATTACCACGGTTGCCATGGCAGTGCATCGCCCAGGAACAAACCCGATCATCGGAGAGGATGCGCTACGCATTGAGCTTTCCGATGAGGGCGGTGGTCCATTCTTCTTGATCACAAGCGCCGACTTGCTCAAGGATCGATTGCTACGTGTGGATTATGAGGAGCTTGGTGCACTTCTGGAAGCTGCGAAACGATTGATGGAAGCAAGCAAATGATCAAAGTCATTACCAGACCGACATACCAGACACGGACAATCCGCCTCGTCGGTATCGCGCAGCGCGAACTGTTGACGGCGCTGGCGCAACACCTTCCGATTGACGCGGCGAATCCGATTGAGGTCGTTATCCGCGAGGCGAAGAAGCTTCGCAAAGCGGATTCAAATGCACTGATGTGGGCTGGTCCGCTGCGCGACATAGCCGAGCAGGCATGGGTATGCGGCCGGCAGTTCAGCGCGGAGGCATGGAACGAATTCTTTAAGCGCGATTTCTTGCCGGAGTCGGCCGGAGACGACACGAAAGACGGATACCAAAAGTGGGTTATCAGCCCGTCTGACGATCGACTTCTGGTTGGCAGCACGAAGCACCTGACCGTGCGCGGCATGTCCCGGTATCTTGAGCAGGTCTATGCATACGGAGCCAGTCTTGGCGTGCAATTCACCGATAGGCCGGCACGGTGAGCAATGACCAAAGTCAGGTCGCGTCTGCCGACAATCGCCGAAGCTTCGGATTGGATCAAGAAGATGGCGCACGACCCGGAGTATTGCCGGATGTGCCTGACGACGTGGAAGCAGTCGATGGGAGTAGCAGCAGCAAAGAGAGTATTCGACGGCGCGCCAGAGTCGGTGCGCGAATGGATCATCAAACGAAGGAGTTGAAAATGCGACAGAAGTATTCTTGCAAAGGTCGTGCGCGGATTATCGGAATGGATTGTATGCCGGCTACGATCGTCTGGGTGGCGAGGATCAATGGAGTCTATTACTACGATCTTTCGGGGATTGTTGGAGTGTGGCCGTCGTGGCTGGTGGTGATGGAATGAGCGATCCAGATCGGTTTGAGACTGTCTCTGTTCCGTGGGTGGTTGGCGACGGCGAGTACCATGCGACCGTCGACTACGACAAGCGTGTTTTCCGACTCGGCAACGGGATTAAAGGAGGGCCGCACGTAATTCAATTTCCAACCCGCACCGGCCGAAAGTGGCGCAGTCAGTTGCGGGAAGATGCGATATCGTTTTTGATTGGACTGGATTCATGAGCGATACCGAGAAGCAAGCCAGATTTGAAGTGGTTAAGTTCCTGGACTACTTCGCGACGGTAGATTACGAGCAGCGGGTATTCCGTCTGGGAACTAACTCAGAAGCAGGCGCTTTTGTCCGTGGATATCCACGTCGGAACGGCAAACAATGGCGGAGATTCCTGATTGATGACGCGATGGATTTCCTACGGAAGATAGAAGAATGAGCGACCAGCAAGAGGCGTTCGAGGAACGGGCGGCGATCATCCAGTTCAGCAGCGGCCTGTCATCCATGACTCGCGAGTAGGCAGAGAAGATAGCGATAGAGCAGATGGGACTTACCGATGATGATGCTGAATTTCTGATATATAAAAAATGGGGCATCACCCCGGTCGGAGATCGCGTCCTGATCGGCAGCACCACGCAATTGACGGTTCGAGGAATGTCGGCGTATCTGGAGCAGGTATATGCGCGCGGCGCCAGCCTTGGCGTGCAATTCACAGACGGGCCAGCGCGGTGAGAAATGACTACAGTCAGAGAGCGTCCGCCGACGATCGCAGAAGCGTCGGACTGGGTCAGGAAAATGGCGCACGACCCTGAGTATTGCCGGTCATGTTTGACGATGTGGAAGAAGTCGATGGGGATCGCAGCAGCAAAGAGAGTATTTGACGGCGCTCCTGATTCGGTGCGCGAATGGATCATCAAGCGAAGGGGTTAAAATGCCACACAGTTTGTTTTACAAAGATCGAGCCAGGATTATCGGAATGGATTGCGCGCCTGCAACTATTGTCTGCGTCAGACGGCTGAATGGCGGAGCGTGCTATTACTCGCTTTCGGGAATTGATGGCAGGTGGCCGTCTTGGCTGGTTATACTGGCATGATCCACTACCACGGAACGCCAATCACCCCGAATTCTGCGGCGCTTGCTGCGATTTCCGGAGGCCATGCTTTCATCAGCTTTGCTCGACCTGATCAGCTTGGAATTACGCTCGACGTGTGCCAGTCGTTTGCTGTCGATAACGGGGCATTCTCGGCGTGGAAATCTGGAAGTGCGATTGTCGACTGGTCGAGATATTACGCATGGGTGGCTGAATTGCATCGCTATCCGTCGTTCGATTTTGCCGTCATCCCGGACGTTATCGATGGCAGTGAAGACGACAACGACGCGCTTCTGGCTTCGTGGCCGTGGCGAAATAAAAGCGCGTGGGTAGGCGCTTCATTGGGGTTGAGATTGACAGGTCCGCGTTCGACATCGCGTGCGAACGGATCGACAACGCTTACCGGCAGGCGCCGATGGTGTTTGATGCGCCACGCAAACAAGTCCAAGAGGAATTGATATGAGCGAAGACAAACGGGAAGCATTCGCAGAGCGCGCGGCCATCCTCGAATTCGACGCTGGGATGCCTCGCCAGCGAGCGGAGCAGCTTGCGGCTGAAATGATGGGTCTGACGCCGGAGGATTTGATCGAGTTTGAGAAGGGGCAGAGCAATGATCGTTGAGCACAACATCATCCGCTACACATCCGGATCTGACGACCGCAGGAAATGCGCGCAATGCGATCACTTGCGCGGCTGGTCTGCACCGCTGCGCGTCCTGGAGGCGTAGTGAGCGCTGTTCTTGGTCATCGTCCGGCGCTGCCAGATATTCCGAGGAGATGCAAAATCTACATCTCTGATATTACGAAAAATGAATTATCATAGACAGCATCAGAAAAAATTATTGAGTTTGCTATGACACCATTTGAGGCCGAACTTCTCCAATCCACATGGCCGATACTGTCATCCGCGCTTGGTGGCGTAGCCGTGGCGCTTGGTGGATTAGCGGTGTGGTATCTCAAGACCCTATCAAAATCGCAGTCAGATATATCCGCATCTCTTGCGTCGATGAAGGATCGCATGTCGAATGTCGAGGTCCAGATCAAGACAGACCTGGCAGAATTCAAGCAACAGGTGCAGCACCGAATTGACCGAGTGATCGGCCACACAGATGCGCGCATGGGTAACATGGAAACGAAATGTAGCATGCAGCATGGCATGCCATTGCGCAGACGATCGGAAGATTGGGCTCAGGAGTCCGACGTATCGGGAGACAAGAAACATTCTTCGAGCTGATACGATTGGATCTCAAGGATGAAAAAGCCGCCCGTAGGCGGCTGGTTTTGGTAAGCGGACGGGCTACCGGCGAGGAGGATCGTACTTGCATTCGTACCATGGTTTCGCGTAAATCGGCTTGCCGAACCCGCGAGCGTTAAAGTCTGCGCAGTAGGCGTGCGCATCTTCGAGCGTTGCCGTGCGGTCAAACCGACCCGCTCGCTTGGTGTGCGTGACATTTCCTGACTCTCCGATCGCCTCTCCGATCACTTCGCCGTCACACAAGATATTCACGCGCACCGATTGATCTGCGGTCGGCGCAGCAAACAAAAGGCCGCCAAATCCTTGTTCGCGCGCCTTCGCGCACGCTTCGGCCGGGCTCCCGGCCATGACGACCGTGGCGCGCGCATAGTCTTGCTCGCCAGTTTCTGCGTTTTCGTACACGCTGTTCGCGTCCACCACTGCGTAGAGCATCTCAATCTCCTTCGTTGTGATGGCCCATTGTTGGCCGGTTTTCTGTTTACTGATTGGACGGCAAGCTTGCCGAAAGCGCCGCCCTAATACCCGCGCTGACGTTCCCATCGCCAATGGCTTCCGCGCGCTCGACGCTGGCTTGGTCGAGCCAGACGTTGACGCGTCTTCCGGACTCGATTTCCTTAGGCCGTCCAGGCGCTGAGTACCAGTGCGGCTGGAGCGAGCATCCGCGCGGGCCGTAGTATGCGATCTGCCCGTCCTCGATGCGCTGCCACATGATGCAGCATCTCGTCCCGGAACTGGCCAGGCGCTTGGCCTCCAGAATCACCTGGCTGAAGTCGTCGCAGACGACGGTGAAGTCGTCTGCGATTGGACGCATTTCGTCGTCAAGGATGGTGGCAGTAATGCTCATGCCGCCACCGACCACTCTTTCATGGCGACTTCGATTGCCGAACGATTGGCCCGGATTTGCGCCATTTTGACTGCTGTTGCGCAGTCAATTTCTTCGGAGCTATGGCCTTCGTTGGCCATGCATCCTGCCTGCCATTGGGCCTTGCGCAGCAGTTCTTCATTTGCGTGCTGTAGCTCTGCCGCTTTTGACCAAAGTTGCGTAGCGTTCATCTCGTTCTCCTGGTTGGTTGATCTGATGTGGTAATTATATGCGCAACAAACCAAGATTGCAAGCTTTATTTGCGCAAAGAATGAACTACGCGAAGAAATCGTCGTTGTATTTGCGCAACGTTGGTGTATCATTTGCGCAACAAGGTTTCTGGACTACGGGATGTCAGTGAGCATTTGGGCGTGCCAGATCAATGCGCTGTGCGGTGACAGCAAGCCGTCAGCCGATCCGTCGCCCGGAACGTATCCGCACCTAGTAATCACCCATCTACGCTCAAGTCGAGGTCAATCAATGCGGCAATGCGAAATACGGCAGTCGCTAGGGATTGGACACCCGGCCGCAGTGTGGGCGCTGCTCAAGTTGCGCAGGATGGGGCTGGTCGAGTGCTCGCGGGACGATCCGCGCAATGGGCGCTATCTTCGGTATCGGGCGGCTTGATGGCCGAGCGCAAAACCCTTGATTGGGAAGGCATTGAACAGGCGTATCGGATTGGCATTGATACACTGCGCGCAATCGGAGAGCAGTTCGGATGCTCGCACACTGCGATCCAGAAGCGCGCAGAGAAAGACGGATGGACCCGCGACCTGTCGGCAAAGATAGCCGCCGCAGCTGCGGCGCTGGTTGCCAAGCAATCAGTTGCCAGAGAGGTTTCCAAAGAGCGTTTGGCAACCGAGAAACAGATCATTGCTGGCAACGCCCAAGCTGCGGCGAATATCGCTCTGTCGCACCGGGCGGATATCAAGCTGCTTCGGATGCGTGCCGCCGAGTACGAAACCGAACTGGCAGAGTGCGAGGATGAACTGAGCAAGCGCGTGAGCATTCTCAAAATGCTGTCCGAGACTCAGGCAAAACTCATCACCGCAGAGCGAGAGGCTTTCGGCATGGGCAAAGGAGACATGGCCGACGACGAGCCGATCAAATCCATTGTGCGCAGGATCATCGGCTAATGCGCGGCAGAGAATTGATGCTCGACACCCCGCGCGTGTTCCTGCCGCTGTTGGAGCCTGCCAGATACAAAGGTGCATGGGGCGGTCGAGGCTCGGGCAAGTCGCACCATTTCGCGGAAGCACTGATCGAGCAATGCTTGGTCGAGCGCGGCACTCGCGCAGTCTGCATTCGTGAAGTGCAGCGCACCCTCAAAGAATCCAGCAAGCGACTGATCGAGGACAAACTGACCGGACTCGGGCTCACTCAATCCGATGGGTTCCGAGTGTTCAACGAGGTGATCGAGACGCCGGGCGATGGGGTTATCACTTTCTCCGGGATGCAGGACCACACCGCAGAGTCAATCAAGTCGCTCGAAGGCTTCCGCATTGCTTGGTGCGAGGAAGCGCAGACGCTTTCAGCAAGGTCGCTGTCGCTGCTGCGTCCGACGATCCGCGCCGACAATTCAGAATTGTGGTTTTCATGGAACCCAAGGCGCAAGACTGACGCCGTGGACGTCATGCTGCGCAGCAAGAGCGTTCCGACCGGCGCCGTCGTCATCCGCGCAAACTGGAGCGACAACCCGTTTTTCCCGTCCGTGCTAGAACATGAACGGCTTGACTGCCTGCGCCTGAATCCGGACCAGTACGACCATGTATGGAGCGGCGGATACGCTACAGTGCTCGTCGGCGCCTACTACGCCAAATCGCTCGCGCAGGTAAAAGAAGAGGGCCGGATCGGCCGCGTTTCCGCCGACCCGCTGCTGCCGATAGTCATGTTCGCGGATATTGGCGGCACCGGCGCGCGCAGCGACGCATTCACGTTTTGGGCCGTGCAGTTCGTCGGGCGCGAGGTCCGCGTGCTGGACTACTACGAGACCATTGGCCAGCCGATCGGCGCTCATGCGGCATGGCTCAGAAGCAAGAAATTCACGCCGGACAGGGCGCGCATCGTCCTGCCTCACGATGGCGAGACGCACGACAAAATTTATGCGGTCAGCTATGAGTCTGCGTTTGTGTCGATCGGGTATGAGGTCGATATTGTCCCGAATCAAGGCGTGGGCGCGGCAGCGGCGCGCATCGAAGCGGCCCGGCGGGTTTTCCCGGCGTGTTGGTTCAATGCCGACACCACAGAGCCTGGCCGCGATGCGCTCGGCTGGTATCATGAAAAACAGGACGCACAGCGCAATATCGGTCTCGGTCCAGAGCATGACTGGTCAAGCCATGCCGCAGACGGGTTTGGGTTGATGGCCGTCTATTCCGAGACCGCCCTGGCCGTGACGCCGCAGCGGCCAGCACCCCGCCCGCAAGCAAGAGACTGGAGGCTATGATGGACACGGAAACGACGATGGGGCGCGTCGTCGCGCTGACGCTAGAAGAACTGACGACGTTCCTGAACGAAATCTCAGAACAACCTCCCTGGCGCGTGAAGGCCGACCGCGAAGCAGACTACTGCGACGGCAACCAACTGGACGCTGAAATCCTGCAGCGCATGGAGCAGATCGGAATACCGCCTGCGATCGAGCCTTTGATGGGGCCGGTAATTGCCGGCGTGCTCGGTATGGAGGTCAAAAACCGCGGCGACTGGAAAGTATCGACGGAATCCCAAGACGACCCCGCCGACGTAGCTGATGTTCTGAACCACAAACTGCACGAGGCCGAGGGCCGCAGTCACGCCGACACGGCATGCAGCGACGCTTTCAAGACTCAGATCTCTGTCGGCATCGGATGGGTGTTCGTCGGCCGCGAGGAAGACCCATTCAGATACCCGTACAAGGTTGAGGCGGTTCCGCGCAATGAGATGTCCTGGGACTGGCACTCCAAGCCGGACCTGAGCGACGCGCGCTATGTGATTCGAAAAAGCTGGTTCGACAAACGCATTCCTGAGTTGCTTTTCCCGGACAGCGCAGAACTGATTCGCAACGCCAGCAATGCCTGGCGCGACTTCGGCATTGGCCTTGTCGAGACAGACGAGGGCGGAACGCTGCCCGATCTGTTCGCGTCGATGGATCAGGAGCGCAGATGGTCTATCGAGGAGTCGAACTGGCTGGACACCGGAAGGAACCGAGTCGCACTGATGGAGGTCTGGTATCGCCGATGGTCGCGCGTGTCCGTGCTTCGCTACCCGGATGGTCGCGTAGTCGAGTACGACAAGCGCAACCCGGCGCATTCTGTGGCGATCGCTCGCGGACTGGTAAAGGTCGAGAAGTGCATTGTCAGCAAGGTCCGGCTGTCGTGGTGGCTAGGCCCGCACTGCCTGTACGATGGTCCGTCTCCTCACTCACACGGAGAGATTCCCTACGTGCCGTTTTGGGGATACCGGGAAGACCGCACAGGCGCTCCCTACGCCCTCGCTCGCGGCATGATGTACTTGCAAGACCAGATCAACGCCCTGCACAGCAAATCGCAATGGAACATGAGCGCGCGTCGCGTGGTTCGCACCAAAGGCGCGGTCATCGGCAATGATGAGCAATTCAGGCAAGAGGTTGCCAGCCCTGCGGCAGACATCATCCTAGATGCAAAAGCGATGCAGGCCGGAGGCGTGTTCAAGGTCGAGACAGACCTGCAATTGACGCAGCAGCAGTTCCAGCGGCTAGGCGATACCCGCGAGGCGCTACGGCGCGTCGGAGGAATCTACAGCGAATTTCAAGGACAGAACAGCAACACCACAAGCGGCGTGCAGTTCAACAGCCAGGTTGAGCAGAGCAATCAGTCTCTCGCCGACCTGACCGACAACTTCAATTCTGCGCGCGCCAAGGTGGGCGACATTCTGCTGTCGCTCATCATCGAGGACACCAAAGGAAAGCAGCAGACGGTGTTTCTGGATGGACAAGGCATACGCGACGACAGGACGGTTGCGCTCAACACCCCGATCACGGATGAGTCAGGAGTGCAGTACCTGGACAACGACGTATCGCGCATCAAGCTGCGAGTGGGGATTGACAACGTTCCTAGCGCGGCAACTTTCAAGCAGCAACAGCTTGCCGCGATGAGCGAGGCGTTCAAGTCGGCTCCTGCACAGTATCAGCCCATCATGCTGCCGTTCCTGTTCGCACTGATGGACCTGCCGAACCAAGCCGAGCTTATCAAAGCGATCAAGGGTCAGTCAGGAAAGCAGACTCCGGAGCAGATCGAGCAGCAAATCAAACAGGCCGTCGAGCAGGCGCTTATCAAGGCGCGGGCGGACATCGAGATGGAAAAGCTAAGGCAGCAGCAGCCGCTTGTCGACGCGCAGATCAAGAAGATCATCGCAGAGACTGTTGGCCAGAACGTGACCAGCTTCTTCAGCGGCACGAACGCGGCGAACCAGATTGCCATGCAGCCCGCCGTCGCGCCGATGGCGGACGCCATGCTGGCCAGCGCCGGGTTTATCGACGCAAACGCGGCCCCGGCAATCCCTGCGCCGCCGGCCGGGATCGTACCGATCGACGCGCCACAGAACACCAGCCCTAATTTCCCACCGACACCCGATGCTGGCGTTACCGCTGGCATTGAGACAGGAGTAATGCAATGAGCAACGTCACCACGCAAGCGTCAGCCACCAGATACGGAGCGGTCACTAAAAGCGACACGACCGCACTGCAATTCAAACGCCTCTATATCGGCGGCACCGGAGCGGTGGCGATCAAAAACGGCGCAGATCAAACGCCGGTCGTGTTCGCCGCATTGCCGGCCGGCGCGGTGCTCGATGTGGTGGGAACGCATGTCATGAGCACCAGCACCACTGCGACCAGTATCGTGTGGCTTGACTGGTAGCAATCATGCTAGACTGCCGGTAGCGTAGGCAGTGCAGCAAACCGCCCGCCGAGATGGCGCGCAATCCGCAGCAGATGGAGCTTTCCCGAAAGGGCGAGCATTTGATTTACCCGCTCACCTATCCGCCTCACAGCGATACGTGACCGGATGCCCGCCGAGATGGCGCGCAATCCTGATGATGGACAGAGCGATGACACAAGACATGACTTACTTCGAGGCGCACCCGGAAGAGTACGCCGAACTGTCGCACGAGGACCAGGCCAAACTGTTTGAGGGCTGGTCGATCGAGGGCGAAAATACCAGCGAGTCGCCCGACGCTAAAACGACAGTAGAAACTCAACAGCCGGAAGCGGAACCAGCGGAGCAAGATCCTGTGCTGCTGGCAAAAGACGGTCAGCACACGATTCCATACGAGGAATTGCTGTCTGCCCGCGACTTGGCCAGGCACTACGAGCAAATCGCCCGCGATCAAGCCGCGGTAATCGAGTCACTCAAGGCTTCCAATGCGGCGCCAGAGGCTGACCAGCGTCCGGCCATGGAAGCTGCCAGCCTGGACGATCTTTGGCGTGAGCACGCAGAGGCAGAGGTGCTGAACGAAACGGATCGCGCCAATGAAATTCGGGCGAAAATCCAGTCAGCAATCAGCGCGCAGGAAACCGAGCGCACGCGATCAATGGTCACGCAGGAGTTTGCGCAGCGCGACGCAGCAGCGGCTGCAGAAGCCGCGCAGGCCAGCCTTGATGCCACCGTTGCAAAGGTAATCGAGGCGTATCCGTTCCTGGACTCTACCAAACCGACCGCCAACGCAGATGCAATCTCCGATGTAGTGACCTGGCGCGATGCACTTGTCGCAAAAGGTACGCCTATGCACCTAGCTCTAGCACAGGCCGCGGCAAAGTTTGCTCCCTTTTACTCGCCACCGAAGCCGGCTACCGCTGCGTCGGTTGCCGAACAAGCCGCCGAAGCCATCGCGTCAGCAAAGGCCAAGCCGCCAGCCAGTATGTCATCCATCCCCTCGTCGGCTTCACCGCCGACCGACGAACTGCAATCTATTACCGGCTTGTCAGTACAGGCCATGCAGGACCGAATGATGAGTATGCCGCCCGACAAAATAATGGCGCTCATCAATAGGACCGTCGTCGTGTAACCAAGATACGTCGCCCGCCGAGATGGCGCGCGCATCCTCATACAGGAGTAACAAATGTCTCAAACTGTCGTTACGCAAGGGTCTCCCCAAGACCTGAAGCTTCAGTCGGTCGGCTTGTTTGCCGCCAATCTGCAGCGCAAGACCGGGTTCAATCGCATGTCTGGCCCGATGTCCAAGCAGACCGACGCCGAAGGCAACATTCGCGGCGTGTCGAGCAGCCATCGCCCCATCGTCCGCGTCCAGGATTTATCCGTCAAGGCCGGTGGCGAGGTAACGTTTGACCTGATTAACCCGCTCAAGGCCACTCCGATCATGGGAGACGAGATGGCGAGTGGCAAGGGATCCAAGATGTCGTTCTCGAACGACACTCTGCGGATCAACCAGGCCCGCTTCCCGATTTCGGCAGGCGGACAAATGACGCAGCAGCGCACGCCGCATCAACTGCGCTCGCTGGCGCAGGAGCAAGCCAGGTCTATCTTCGAGCGCTTCACCGACCAGGCGTGCCAAGTGCATCTCGCCGGCGCTCGCGGGTTCCACAATGACATCAATTGGTGCGTACCGCTCGCCGCAGACCCGAAATTCAGTTCGGTGATGGTCAACACCGTCCGCGCTCCGAGTCGCAACCGGCACTTCATTTCTACCGGCAGCGGCATCGAGCAGGTAGTCGCTGGATCAAACGCGATCACTATCGCAACGACCGACGTTTTCAATGCGGATGTTGTGGACTCGATCGCCACGTGGCTTGATGGCATGTCGATTCCGCTGCCGAGCGTGATCTTCGACAACGACGAACAGGCCAGCGACGCCCCGGTGCGCGTGCTGATGGTGTCTGCCGAACAATACAACTCGTTCGTGCAATCGACCAACTTCCGCACCTACCAGGCGCAGGCGATGGCGCGAGGACAGCAGGCGAAGAACAACCCGGTGTTCATGGGCGACGCTCTGCTGTGGCGCGGCATCCTGATCCTCAAGCAGCCGCGCCCGATCCGGTTCTACGCTGGCGATCCGATCAACTGGTGCGCATCGACTACCGCGTCGACCGAGACTACGACCGACCTTGTGCCGGCCGCTTTCGGAACGACCTACGCGGTCGATCGAGCCATTCTTCTCGGCGGACAGGCGCTCGCCGAAGGATACGGAAAGCACAACCGCAGCCTCGGTTCGTTCTTCACCGAAGAAGAGTGGAGCAACTTTCATAACGACTACGAGTATCTGATCGGCGAGATTGCCGGCCGCTCGAAGATTCGATTCCTCGTCGATCACGGCGAGTCCCTGCAATACACGGATAACGGCGTGGCGGTGTTCGATACCGCCGTCCGACTGGCCGGCGTTTAAGGAGTAGCACATGGCAACCGTCACCAAGAAGGCGCTTGGCGCCGAACGTATCAGCACCGGCGTCTATGGAAATTCATGGACCGGGATCTACAACTTCACGACCAACGCCAGCGGCGTGCTTGCGGCGTCCGACCAGACTACGGCAATCGTCCAGACGAACGTCGTTCGCATCGGCCTGATGCCAGCCGGGCTTGAGATTAACGATTGTCTCTCGATCTGTTCGGACGCATTCAGTACCAGCGTCACGCACAAACTCGGCTTCGCCTATGTCGATGGCGAAGACTCTACCGCTGTGCCGCAGGACGACGACTACTTCTTCGCCGCTCTTGCCGCGACGGTCGGACGCACGGCGGCGAACAACACCGCAGTTCGTCCGCTGACGCTCCCCAAGGACGCCTATCTGATCCTGACCGTCAATGGATCGACTGCCGACCATGCATCTGCTGGAGTCTATGACTTCGTTGTGCAAGGCCGCTTCATGGGCGTGTAACAAACCGGGCGGGCTTGTATCACGCAGGCTCGCCTGATCCTTGTAGGGGTCAAGATGCAAAGTCAGACAATCGCTTATGTGGGCCACCGCCAGCAGCACAAGGACTCGACATACGGCACAGGAGAGTGGGTCAAAGGGCAGGCCAAATCTGTTCCATTGGCCGCCGCTATCAAGATGCTTCGCCATCCGGATGCCTATCAGCTGGCCGATGCTGGAGCGGAGGCCGATGCCATCGAGATTCCATTGGAAATCTCCGACGATGCAGCCAAAGAGGCGGCCGTTCAAGAAGCTGTCGATGCCGTGCAGACAATGGGCGCCGAGGCGCTGAGAACGTTTGCCGAGCAGAATTTCCACGTCAAGCTGGATGGACGCAAGTCCGCAGAAAAGCTGAGGATTGACGCGCAACAACTGATCTACCGATTCGGTATGCCATGATGAATCTCGGTGTGCTCATCTTCAACTGGCGACGGGATTCTCGTGACAGCGCAAGCACTCCTCTGCACTTGACCGATGACCTGTCTCGATGGTTCAGCGAGGCGGAAGAAGAAGCGGCGATTCGCAAAAACCTGTTGAGATTGAGCGTCGAAATCGAACTGTCTCCTGGCGATACGGAAATTCTGCTGCCGGCCGAAGTGTTCGAGGTGCGAACCGCGCGAATTGTCGAAGGCGGCACGACGTATTGGCTTTCGCCGACCGATCGATACGAGCAAGACCGAATTTTCCGCGACTGGCGAGACGCAGCAGGCCGCCCAAGCGCGTTCATTCATGATGACACCACGCTGACGCTCAATCGGATTGTCGAGTCTGCTGCAACGCTCAAGCTCGAAACCTTCCGCATTCCGTATGCGCAAATGGCTGACGACGGAGATGAGCCAGAGATAGCGGCAATTCATCATCGCAACCTCGCCGGATGGGTCACTTACCGGGCGTTCTCGGTGCCCGATACCGACTTCATGGATCCGGGACGCTCAGCGCGAGGATTGGCTGACTTTACCGACTACTTCGGCGATCGTCCAGACGCAACGCATCGGCGCGACAACAACTCAAACCGGCCGCATTCGATCAAGGCTTGGTGAAAGGCAGCATGGACGCATACATTCAGATTGCTATTGTTGCCGTGATTGGGTTGATCGGGTGGCTAGTCACCAACCTGCTCAACGCCATCAAGATAGACATCCACAAGCTCGGAGAAACCATATCCGCCATCTCGCGTGATTTGCGCGAGGCAAGAAAGGAATTCGAGGTAAAGGTAACGACACAGGAACTGTCGCTTCGCGCAGACATGGCTGATTTGTCCCGCCGCCTGGCAATCGTGGAGGGTCGTTGTCAGAGTGAGCATCAGCGGCGTGCTGATGACGTTCACGCGCACCATATGTTGAGGGCATGATGCAGATCACTATTCGCAAGGGATCCTCGTTTCTCTGGACTCTGCGCCCGGAAACCGCGCTGCAGAAGTACATCCCGATCACCGCTATCACGATGACCGAGACCGGTGTGCGCCTCGCTGCGGAAGCCCACGGCATGGTCGAAGGCTGGCGGTTCCGTGTGTCTCGCTGCAAGGGGCTGACGCGGCTCAACACGGTCGACGAAGATCATCCGCGTCAGGCAGACTATTTCCAGGCGACGGTGATTGACGCCGATACAGTCGAAATCAACTCGCGCAACACGACTGGGGATAAAGCCTACGCCGGTGGCGGCATCTTGCAATATGGCGTCCCTATGGACCTGACGGGGTGCGTCGTGCGCGCGCAGATTCGCCCCACTGCCAGGTCCGATACTGTGATGCTGGACCTCGCGCCATACATTACGGTCGATGCGGCCAACTTCCGGATTGACTTCGATGCTCCTGACAGCGAAACGTCTTTGCTTGCCGGCAGCGGTGGCGTGCTTGGTGTAGAAATCGAGGATTCGGCACCAGTAGCTTTAGTGCTCTCCTTGCCGGCAATCCCGGTGCTGTTCGATCCAGAGATTCCGCGATGAGTGACGTAACGATTGTCTCGACAACCGCCGATGTGACGGTAATATCAACTGAGCGCGAGGTAACGTTCGTCCAAGTCGGTGTGCAAGGGCCTGCCGGCCCGTCTGCTCACGGCGAACTATCCGGGCTGGATGATGACGACCACCCGCAGTATCACAACAACGCTCGCGGGGATGCCCGATACACTCCACTGGCCCACGCTTCCGACACAGACAACCCGCAC
>Ga0075163_10007611_pt1 | contig 14301 bp, 9 predicted proteins | sample JI1023141ADNA_FD_71478 | JGI IMG/M metagenome (GOLD analysis project Ga0075163, IMG submission 71478) | Wastewater effluent complex algal communities from Wisconsin, to seasonally profile nutrient transformation and Carbon sequestration -... | ecosystem: Engineered > WWTP > Effluent > Algae...
GCAACACCAACCATCGCACTATGAAATTCTTCGGTATGAACCTCTTCCACGAGGACCTGTGGGAAATGGTGTTCAAGTTCGGGCTTGATGCCCTGGTCGTTTTCATCCTCATCCGATTGATCTACTATCCCATCCACCGGAAAAAGGAAAACCTCTTCACCTATTTCGTGTTCAACTTCCTCATCTTCTTCCTTTGCATTCTGATGAACAACGTGAAGCTGAGCATGGGCTTCGGCTTCGGGCTGTTCGCCATTTTCAGCATCATCCGCTACCGCACCGAGCAGCTGGAGGTGAAGGACATGACCTACTTGTTCGCTGCGATCTGCTTAGCTGTGATCAATGCCTTGGCCGGGAAGAAGATCAGCTTGGCGGAACTGCTCTTCACCAATGGCATGATCCTGCTTTTGGTGTTCGTGCTGGAACAGGTGTGGCTCACCCGCCATGAAGCCATGCGCCAACTGATCTACGAGCGCATCGAGCTCATCAAACCCGCCAACCGCGAAGCGCTTTATGCCGACCTGCGCGACCGCCTCGGCATACGCGTTAGTCGCGTGGAGATCGGACGCATCGACTTGCTGCGCGATACCGCAATGCTCCGTGTGTTTTACTTCGAAGACGAGCAGGACCACGAAAATTTCCGTGAGGCTATTCGGGATGATGGGGATGATTGATTCCAATTCGTTTTCCGCAACCTCCGAAGAACAAGCCATCTCAGAACGCTCCGCGATTCCGCAAAATCCTGATTCCTGATTCCGACAAGCCGCGCCTGCAGTCGGAATCAGAAATCAGCAATTTTAAAGGCTACCGATCTCCGAGAAATATCAGTTCCTTCTGAAGGAAGAATTGGAATTACTCCCGCTCCAGCAACGCCACAGCATACGCGCAAACGCCTTCTTCGCGCCCTGCAAAGCCCATTTTCTCGTTGGTGGTCGCCTTCACGGAAACCGCGTCCAGCGCTACGCCTAACAGCTCCGCGATCACGGTGCGCATCCCGTCGATGTGGGGGCGCAATTTGGGCCGCTCCAGCACCACGGTGCAGTCAACGTTGCCCACTTTCCAACCTTTTCCGTGTATCAAATCCACCACCGCCGCCAGCAATTTGCGGCTATCGGCGCCTTTGTAAGCCGGGTCGGTATCCGGGAAATGGGAACCGATGTCGCCCAAGGCCAACGCACCCAGCAATGCATCACACAGTGCGTGGAGCAACACGTCGGCATCGCTGTGGCCTAGGCTGCCTAAATGATGGGGAACATGGAGCCCGCCCAACATCAAAGGGCGGCCTTCCACCAAGCGATGGCTGTCATAGCCAAAGCCTACGCGCATGCTCATCCTTCGGTGTCGCTGGCCTTCTTCTTAGCCTTGCCGTCGAAGTTGAAGCCCAGTGTGAAGCGGAGCGTATTCGCCAACGGGCTGCGCTGCGTATTGGCGATGAGGTAGCTGAAATCCAGCGAGAAAATGCTGTATTTCACACCTAAGCCCATGGTGAAGTATTTGCGGTCGCCCTTGGTAGCGGCTTCCCAGAAGTAGCCGGTGCGGAAAGCGAACTGCTTCGCGTACCAATACTCGAAGCCACCTCCGTAATAGAATTCACGAAGCTCCTCCTTCAGCTTGCTGCCAGGTTCCAAGTGCTGCACGCCATCCGCATCGGTGTAGACGATGCCGGGGGCGTCACTAAAGGATCCGAAGACCCCCGCAGCCAAGCCCCTGTTAGGGTCCTCACCACTGAAGATCTCATACGTGCCGTCGGCATTCAAAACCGCTACCGGATTGCCGTTGTCGTCCGGCACGGTCTTGTACACGGGTGGAGTGGGCACCAGCAGTTTGTTGATGTCCGCGTTAAATGTGATGCTGTTGTACTCGTCGATATCGACCGTAAGCGCCGGACCAAAGCGGAGGTTAACGGGCAGGAAATCCGTGCGTGAGCTGTTGCTGTAAGCTACCTTATTGCCGATGTTCGATACGTCCACTCCGAAGGCGAAAGTGGCGTCCTTGGAAGAGATCACCATGTCCGTGTTGTGGTAAAAGAAGGATACGTCCGCAGCCACGGCCTGCCCTGCTTTGGTATTTGAAGCACCAACGTCGAGGCCACCGGTTAGGTTGCTGTTGATGTAGCGAAGCGATATGCCACCGGCGAAACGCTCACTGAACTGTTGCGCGAACGTTACGTCAACTGCGAATTCCGCAGGCTTAAAATCCCGGATCACTCCACCGTTAATGTCCGTAAAGGTGATGCTGCCCAAGTTGAAGTAGCGAAGGGAGCCGCCAATGGCAGCGCGCTTGTTCAACTTCTTATAGCCCGCCAAGTAAGAAAGGCTCATGTCCGGCACCAACGTGCGCAGCCATGGTGAAACGGAAACCCGGAATTCACCTTCATTCTCCGCAAAGGCCAGTTTGCTTGGGTTCCAGTGCAATGCACTCGCATCTGCGGGAAGTGCTACACCGGCATCCCCCATGCCGCCTGAACGCGAATCGGGGCCGATCATCAAAAACGGGACCGCCGTTGTGATCGTGTTGAGCCGGGGACCGCAGGCCTGCCCAGTAAGTTCACCGATGCAGCCGGTACTTACGCTGCTTTGGGCACTAAGGGCCGTGCTGACCACGATAGCGGCGAAAAGGGCCGGTTGGCGGATAGATAAGGTCATGTGGGGCTGGCGTTCGCGAAAAGGGGCGGCAAATATACGCGGGATGCCGGGGGTTATTGTGTGGGAATGGTCTTGAGTCTTGAGTCGGGAGTCAGGAGTCTTGAGTCTTGATCAACGCAAGATCACCAATTTTTCCAGCTTGTCCGCCTTTTCCCCGGTGGCCGTGGTAATGCTGAGGCGGTAGATGTACACCCCGCGACCGATCTTGTCCCCCTCATCGTCCAGACCGTCCCAAGGCAGGGCCTCGCTACGGAAACCGTTGCAAGTGAGCCGCCTGTTGATGGTCTTGATCAACCTGCCGCTCACGGTGAACACCTGCACCTGCGTATCAAGTGTTTCGCAAGGCCGGTTGTGCTCGAAGTAGAAATCCGTGTGGGTGGTGAACGGGTTGGGGTAGTTGAGCACGTGCGCCAAGGCCAGTTCCGCGCTGGGTGCCACAATGAACTCCGTGCTACGGGTGCTGCTGTTGTTGTAAACATCCCACGCCTTGAGGTCCAAGGTGTGCCGGCCTTCGGACAGGTCGCTCAACTTGTACCGGACTTGGCCTTTCTGGTATGAATCCTTTTCGGCTTCATACCAGTCATTCAGGACGATGGCGTTCTCCGTGTTGGCATCGATCACGGCGCTGAGGTCGTGCCCGATGCTGCTGCCCAACGTGTTTATGCCGCTTTGGTCGAACAGCTTGGCAAAGAGCAACGGCGTGGTATTGGTGATCCCCCCGGGCACGAAGCTCTCGTCGTTCATGTAGAGTTCCACTGTAGGGCCGGTCTCATCCACTGCCGCATTCGCGTCGGTACCGCCGACCAGCGGGTCATTGGTGTAGCCCACGGCATTGGTGGTGGGGCTTTCCGCATACACCGAAACGCGGCCTGTCCCTATGGCATAGTCAATGTCCTTGGGCACTACGAAGGTGAAGTTGAACGTGCCGTTGGTAACCGTGGCGCGTCCCTTGTAAATGGTGTTGCGGCGCAGCCGGAAGGAATAGGGCAACCCACCCGGATCGTTCTGCAACGTTTGCACCATACTGACTTTATCATACACCGTTGGCACAACGGTGCCGTTGAAATCCGTGAGCACTGCGCCGCCTGGATCGTTAACCGTGCCGGTGATGCGAACCACCGCCAATGCTTTGATCGTGTCCAACGGAGCACCCAAAGTGTCCGTGATGGCCGTGATGGCAGCGCTGTTCCTCGGAAGTGCCAGCCGCATGGAAGGGTCGCCCAACAAGCTGAAATTCCGATGGTTCACCGAGGTGCTGCCGCCGCCTGGCGTTGCAGCCACTTTCGTCCTGCGGTACACGTCGCCGATCCGCTGTTCCCGCCCCTGCTCGTCCGTGGGCAAAAAGATATAGTCGTAGAAATCGTTGCTGATGACCTGGTTGCTACTGACATAAGCGATCCGCGTGGTGGTGAACAAACCCACGCCCCCTCCATCGGGGTTCAACAGCACATATTCACCCGCGGAGGTCCGTGCGGGATCGTCCCAACGGCTGAATTCGCACGTGGCGGTCATGAACAGCGGCAACCGGTAATTGTTGGTCCAGCCCAGAATCGTCGAATTGTCCAAAAAGCGCTCATGTGCCCAGCCTACCTCGCCGCCGTGCCCGATGTAATTTACCAGCAAGGTCCCTTTTTGCACCCGTTCCTGAAGTTCCTTCGAAGCATCCGGATAGCGTTGGCCTCCGGGCGTACTGTACTGCTGGTAGGCGTCCAAATAGATCTTGTTGATGTTCAAATAGGGCTCCACCGTATCCACACGGTTGACCAATTGGTCGCTGTTCACCATGTGGGTAGTGCCGTCTCCATTGGAATCCCCGTCCCGGTCGTCGGAACAAAAGAGAATGGAGGTGCGCCAATCCGCCGCACCGCCATCGCCCCCGGCTGTGCAGGCCGCTGCCGCCGTGGAGGACAAGTCCAGGTTGTCGTAATTCAACAATTTGTCCACTACCTCTTGCGCCTGGGCCAACGTGCTTACCGGGAACCGGCCTACGCCCATGTCCACCAGATCGCCCGGAGCTTCACCTTCATTGTCGTCCAACGTCACGAAGTAATCATCCGAGGTGAAGGAGCTGGAAAGCCCCCAGGAGTCGTAGCTCTCAAAAGCCGGTACCAGATTTTGGTTGTCAGCGCTCAAGGAGAAATTATTGTACGAGCCGTCGCCGAAGAGCAGCAAGTACCGCGGGAGCAGCGCGATATCGGTGCCCGCCCGGTCATAAAGCATTTTCATGTACCGCTTGATCGCCGTGCCATCGCGCTGCCCGGAACTGAACTCGTTGAAAACCTGCTGCGGCGTTACCACGGCCACGTTCAACCCTTCTTCCGTACGGCGCTCGGCTAACAGGCCCGCCTGAGCCAGAAACTGCGGCGGGGAAACGATCACCAGGTCCGTGGGCAATGCCGTACCGTGCAAGTCCTGAGGTGCCACCGGACCGATCGCGACGGGCGACAAAAAGCCGCTGCCCTTAAAAGCGATAAACTCCCGCAAGCTGTCCGTCGCAAGCGTAAAATCCAACGTGCCCGCATTGTTACCGGTAGCCACTTCACGTACGTCCACCGGGTCCGTTACCTCCCAGACATGCTGCACCGAGGCGGAACCGGTGAGCATGTAATGGGCTACGCGGCCCGCTCCAACGCTACGCGGGTCACGGAAGGTCAGCTGGTCCCCGTTCATTTGCAAATTGCGCCGTGCATTCACCTCCAAATAGTCCATGTACCCCAAGGCCGTTACCGGGTTGTTTTTCACATAGCTGACGGTAACGGGCAAAGTGCCGGCTACCGGGCCGGCTTTCCATGAGGAAACCACGTAATTACCGAAAGGAGAACCGCTACTTGTACCCACCGGCGAAATGGATATGTTGCGTTCAACACCCCCGGCTTGCGCCTTGAAACTGCTGGAGGTACCCAGCGAGCGCCCCAGCACGGCCATGCGCACGTCAACCGAATCGCCCGTGGAATTGGGCAGGGTGAAGTTGTAGTTGTAGCTGGTTACCTGATCATACAGCTCGCTGAACATGACGCGCCCGGACTTGATGACATTGATCCCGTCTTTGTCGATGACCTGCCTGTCCGTGAATGACGTTACCTCGTCCGTGGCCGGGTCCGTGGACTGCACCGCAGCCGCAATTCGCTTGGGCCCGTCCGTGCCAATGCCGATGAAATAACTGGCGGAATCCGTCCATGCGTTCTTCACGTGGTTGAAGGTGAGCCCGTCCGCATTTCGCACCCAACGCTGTGCGTCGTTGGCGTAAAACAGCATGCGGTCGCCGGGGCCGAAAACACCGTCGCCGCCGTCTTCCATCAACACCGCGTTCAACATCAGGTCCGTGGGCAGGAACGGCAGGTTCGTATAAGGAAGCACACCGGCGTGATTGCCGTACACGTTGATCTGGTCGGAATTCAGCCCCGCAAGGTCAACGCCGAGGGTCTGCAGGAAATCATAGGTCAGTTCATACACGCCTTCTTTCGCCAAGGTGAAACGGTACCATTGGCCGCTGGCCAGTTTGGAATGTTCCGGATACGTGGTGCCACGCGAGCCGCCCGTTTGCGCACCGTGCTCTTCAGTGAACGTGAGCCGGTAATCATTCAGCCGTTCCACCTGTCCGGTAGCGGAGTTGGTGCGGTAGGGCTCGATCTCCACCATCGCATACGGCCGTTTCCGGGAAATACCGAGGCTGGATCGCACCAAGGCTTCCGGGCCGGGCTGTCCCAACCCCGGCAACGCTTGCAATTGCGCGGGCGTGAGCACTTCCCACACCTGCTCCACGATCTGCACGGTGAATGCCGTAGTTCCTGAACCGAGTGCCCGGTCCTCATGCACCAACGGCAAATTCTGCCGGGTGGCATCGGGCATCATGTTGCGCCACCAAGCGGGTTGCTTTTCCTGCGGGGTGGTGGTGGCCTGAACCTTTTCCGCGGAAACCGACGTACGAGCCGGTGCGGTCGTAGTGCGCGGCTGTACCTGTGCCTGTGCCGAAAAAATTGGGATCACAAGGAAAAGGCAGGGGGCGAGGAGTGCGCGCATGCGGCTGAAATGGCGATTGGACGAATGGTGTGGGCGAAAATATACCTTTGACCCGATGGGTCGGGGAACTGCGGATGAACGACCCGTTGTACAAATTATTGCCGTGACAATAACAACGAACTGTTTTGCGCTGCGTATACTTGGCGGCCTTAAACGGCGTAGAACGATCGGGAGCATGAGGATACGGACCGGCAAAAGGATGGCTATGGTGCTGGCGTTGGGCCTATTCGGGACCCTGACGACATTCGCCCAGGACCCCCAATTCACGCAGTTCTACGCTAACCCCCTGTACCTTAACCCGGCATTCGCCGGCACTGCCCGGTGCCCGCGCGTGTCTTTGAACTACCGCAACCAGTGGCCAGCGCTCAGCGGCACTTTCGTTACCACCAGCGCGAGCTATGACCAAGACGTGCGTGGCATCATGGGCGGATTGGGCCTTTTGATCACCAGCGACCAGGCCGGAAAAGGCACCCTCAACACCACTACCGTTAGCGGCATCTACTCCTATACGCAGGCAATAAGTCGGAAATTCTCCCTGAAAGCCGGCTTCCAGGCCACGTACTTTCAAAAATCACTGGATTGGAACAAGCTCACCTTCGGCGACCAGATCGACCCCCGGCGCGGCTTCATCTATACCACCAACGACGTGCCACGCGGCGGCAGCATCGGCAACGCCGACTTCTCCGCCGGGCTGTTGGGCTACACCGATATCTTCTTCGTGGGCTTCGCCGCCAACCACCTCACGGAACCAAATGAAAGCTTGATCGTAGGACAGAGCAAAATGCCCATGAAGCTCACCGCCCATGCCGGTGCCGCCATTCCCTTGGGCGTGCGCGGGAAATACGGCGAGCCTAAAACCCGCCTCAGTCCCAACATCCTCTACCAACAACAAGCGGACTTCCGGCAATTAAATCTCGGCCTGTACGTTGACCATGGACCCATCATCGCAGGGGTATGGTACCGCAGCAAGGATGCATTCATCGCCCTCATCGGCTTCCATACCGAGCGTTTCAAGTTCGGCTACAGCTACGACGTTACCACCAGCAAGCTTACCACCGCTACCGCCGGTAGCCATGAAGTAAGCTTGACCATGCAGTTCGATTGCAAGAAAAAACGCCGCCGGGTACGCACAGTGCCCTGTCCCACGTTCTAAGACCGGAACCGCAACTTTCCCACGCACATGCACATCGCCAAAAAAATCGCCCCGCTGGCCGCCTGCGCCGCCCTTCTCTTTAGCGGCTGCCGGTTTGAGCAGAGTACCGCCACCGGTTGGAACTACAACGATTCCAAGAACGGTGGATTCGAAAAGTCCCCCTTCGAAGACCAAGAGACCGGTCCCGGATTGGTCCTTATTGAAGGCGGTCAGTTCACCATGGGCCGTGTTGTCGACGACCTCACCCACGAGTGGAACAACATCCCCCGCACGGTAACCGTGTCGTCCTACTATATTGACGAGACTGAAGTGACCAACTCGCATTGGCTGGAATACCTCTACTGGTTGGACCGCGTATATGGTGCCGACTATCCCGAGATCTACAAAAAGGCACTGCCCGATACACTGGTATGGCGCAGCAAATTGGCCTTCATGGAGCCGAAGGTGGAATATTACCTCCGCCACCCCGCTTACCGCGATTACCCCGTGGTGGGCGTGAACTGGCTGCAGGCAAGCGACTATTGCGCATGGCGCGGCGACCGTGTGAACGAGGCCATCCTGATCCGCGAGGGCCTGTTTGAACACTATCCCAACCAGATCAACGAAGACCACTTCACCACGGACAGCTACTTGGCAGGCCAGTACGAAAGCGGCAAGAAGGTGGACGGCGTGCAGGATTTCAACCCCAACCGCGACACTCGCAACGTGCGCCTTGAAGACGGCGTTTTGCTGCCCCGCTACCGCCTGCCGACGGAGGCTGAATGGGAATTCGCCGCTTACGGCCTGGTGGGCAACACCGTGGACGAGCGCATCGTGGAGCGCCGCGTGTACCCCTGGAACGGCCACTTCGTACGTTACGACAACCGCAAAAAAGGCGGCGCTTTCTTCGGTGATTTCCGCGGAAACTTCATGCGCGGCAAAGGCGACTACATGGGCGTGGCCAGCAGCCTGAACGACAACGCCGACATCACCGCACCCGTGTTCACCTATTGGCCAAACGATTACGGCCTCTACAATATGGCCGGCAACGTGAGCGAATGGACAATGGACGTGTACCGCCCCCTGAGCCCCGAGGACGTGAACGACCTGCAGCCCTTCCGCGGCAACGTGTTCAAAACCAAAGTGCTCAACAGTGACGGTAGCATCGCCGACAAATACGACAAGGTGATCTACGACATCGACGGCATCAAATACTGGCTCACTGAGTTCCAGACCAAGATGCAGGGCCGCGCCAGTGAGGAAGAAGCCACATTGATCGACAACCTGATGACCAAAGTGGACTTGGCCGTGGAACAAAAGGATGCCCGCAAAATGGATCCCGCCAACCAGAATATCCAGGACATGGTGGACATGATCAAGGCGCAGGACCTGGAGATCTGCCCCAAATTGCTCGCAGGCCTCAGCGAATATCAGACCCAACAGCCGGGCGACGTGAAAGAGCGTGAGGTGAACTTGGAAGAGAACATCGACCGCCGCAACTACCGCGAAGCCGACAACATCGACTACGTGGACGGTGACGTGGAGAGCAGCACCATGTACGAGCAGGCGGACTTTACCGGCAATGCCATGTACGATTGGGGTAAGACCACCCTCATCAACGACCACTCGCGCGTTTACAAGGGTGCTTCTTGGGCGGACCGCATCTACTGGGCCAACCCCGGCACCCGCCGCTACTTGGACGAGCGCCAAAGTACGGCCACCATCGGCTTCCGTTGCGCCATGACGCGTGTGGGCAGCCCTGTTGGCTTGGGTGACGACAAGCGTCGCAGCAAACTGAGCAAGTAAAGTTTTTGATCCATTCAAAAAGGCCCCGATGCGAATATCGCATCGGGGCCTTTTCTTTGGGGGATTGTCGATCGACCATCTTGGTCGATCGTAAAAAAACCTGCCCAAAGGCAGGCCACAGGAAAATTCGAGATCCTGGATAAGAATTCCACAAGAATTACCGACAGCCACCTAAGCGAATGTCCCCACTCCTATCCCGCTTCCTCGCTTCCACCGGCGTTTGCACGGACACGCGCAAACCCTTGCCCGGCGGCATCTTCTTCGCACTTAGCGGCCCCAACTTCAACGCGAATGCATTCGCTACGCAAGCGCTGAAGGACGGATGCGCGCATGCCGTGGTGGACGATCCCGCCGTGGCGGTGGACGAACGCTTCATCCCGGTGCCCGATGTGCTCCAAGCGTTGCAACAGCTTGCCTTGGAGCACCGCCGCACCCTGGACATCCCCGTGATCGGCATCACCGGCACCAACGGCAAGACCACCACCAAGGAATTGGCCCACGCGGTATTGGGCGCGAACCGAGCCACATTGGCCACCGAAGGCAACCTCAACAACCACATCGGCGTGCCGCTCACCCTGTTGAAACTGAAGCCCGAGCACCGCATCGCCATCATTGAAATGGGCGCCAGCAAGCGCGGCGATATTGCCGAGCTCTGCGCCATCGCCGAGCCCACGCACGGCCTCATCACCAACATCGGCAAGGCCCACCTGGAAGGCTTCGGGAGTTTGGAAGGCGTGGTGCGCACCAAGACCGAGCTCTACAACTGGCTGCGCACCCACGGCGGCATCGCCTTCGTGAATGGAGACGATGCCCTGCTCCTGGCCGAAAGCGAAGGCATCGACCGCGTTACCTACGGCACCGCGCCGCATTGCGACGTGTGGGGCCATGTGGACGAAGGCGAGGGCCTCTACATGCACTTCCTGTTCGAGGATGCGCAACGCGAAGGCCGCTGGCACGGCGAAACACAATTGGTAGGCGACTACAACCTGCCCAATGCCTTGGCAGCGGTGTGCATGGGCCGCCACTTCGATGTGCCGGACGATGACATCATGAACGCCATAGACGAATACGTGCCCGCCAACAGCCGTTCGCAGCTCACGGACACGGGCCGGAACGAACTGGTGCTGGACGCCTACAACGCCAACCCCACCAGCATGGCGGCGGCCTTGGAGAACTTCGCACACCTCAACACCGAGCGAAAAAAGCTCGTGATCCTCGGCGATATGCGCGAGCTCGGCGAAACCAGCCGGAGCGAACATGCGGCCATTATCCAATTGGTGAAGCGGCTTGGGTTGGATGCCGTGCTCGTGGGCCCGGAGTTCATGCAAGCCGCACCGGAGGTCGCCCTGCGCCGCTTCCCCAACGTGGCCGCTGCCGTGGAAGCATTGAAAGCCGCCAAACCCTCCGGTCTACTGGTGCTGGTAAAAGGCTCGCGCGGGGTGAAGTTGGAAGAGGTGGTCGGGGTGTTGTAGGCATACCGCTCGATCATCCCCTCTCTTCCTGAATGGAGCGACCAGAAGAGCTGGTTCATGCAACAGCACAATGCCTTCATTGCTCCGATCGAGCTGCGACTGTGTATCTTGATCGCATCATGCCCGACGAAAAGTCCGTCGATCGGAAATCCGTGAACCTGGAAGCGCTGGACCACAATGGCCAGCGCCGGATCGCCCTATGCTTTCCATACGATATCGGATTGATCGCCATCGCCAAAAGGATCGGGGCGCAATGGAGCCGCAGCCATAAGTGTTGGCATGTGGAGAACGGCAGCGCCAGCATGAAAGCCATTTTCGCAGCATACAAAGGTTCGGCATGGGTAAATGCGGATGCGCTGTTCACGAAGAAGAAAAGCACGCCTCGTCCTCCGGCAAAACAGATCACCATCACTCCGCCCAGCAAACCGAACAGCGTACCCGAAGTGCCGTTAAGCAACCCACAAACGGAAGCGCTGCAGCGCATGCAGCAAAAATTGGAGATCGCCCGTTACAGCCCAAGGACGATCAACACCTACCTCAACGCCACCAAGAAGTTCTTCCAGCACTTCCCTGAGAAGCATCCGAAAGACATCCGTACCGAGGACATTGAGCGCTACCAGCATCACATGGCCTCTGAACGCAAGGTGAGCAACAGCTACTTGAACCAGGTGGTGAACGCCGTACGGTACTACTATAAGGATGTGATCGGCGATGCGCAGCGCGTGAAGTTCATCGAGCGGCCACGCGGAGAACGCAAACTGCCTAATGTACTGAGCGCAGAAGAGGTAACGGACATACTGCGGACCGTGGACAACTTGAAACACCAATGCATCCTGATGTTGATCTACTCCGCAGGTCTCCGACTGGGTGAGTTGATCAACCTCAAGCGCAGCGACATCATCCCGGATCGGCATCAGATCATCATCCGAGGCGGAAAGGGAAAGAAGGACCGCATCACCATGCTCAGTCCAAAAATACTCGAGCGACTGGATCGCTATCTCGTGGAGTACCGGCCAAAGATGTTCCTGTTCGAGGGGCAAAGCGGTGGTGCATATTCGGACACCAGTGTCCAGACCATTTTTAGGAGGGCCAAGGACAAGGCGGGTATCACCGCCCCAGCTACCGTGCATACGCTGAGACATTCCTTCGCCACCCATCTTTTGGAAAAGGGAACCGATTTGCGCTATATTCAAACCCTGTTAGGGCACAACTCCAGCAAAACCACTGAGATCTACACACATGTCAGCACGAAGGCCTTGGGCAAGATCCGCAGCCCTTTGGAGGACTTGGACCTGTGACGGCCTATTGGGCTTTACATGCCCAAATGGTGCAATAGAACCAACTCCAAGCACAAACCAAGTCCAGAAATAAACCCTATTATGGGTACAACCGACTAGTTATGCGCAACCTTTGGAACAGTGCTAACTTGAAACTGATTGCATAAAATGACAGAATCAAAATTAAAATCATGAATCAAAATTTTACCAGAATAGCTAAGCAAATATTGACAACAATATCTTTTGTAATTGTTTGTGGTTGCCAGCAGATTCCATCTAATTGGACGACTGAATCATTGGACAAAAAACATGTTAGTTGGGACGGCTCTTACGATAATTCTGACAAGTTGAAACTGCTTTATCACGGAGTTAAGTTTTACAAAGAGAAGGACAGTTATGAATGGGCATTTAAAGTAAACCTTTTTTACCCTAAAAATTATGATGATGATACAAGTGGCACATATGCAAAGAAAATGGGATTATGGACACCGCCTTCAAATGCTGAACTATGTATTCCCGTAAACAAAATCAGATATGAAATTTATGACAGTGATGACTTCTTAATTGATTCCATGTCGATTGCTGGTAACTGCATAACCTATACAGACACTGTTACATATCAATCAAAAAAGAAAATAAGCAAAGATTTGATTGCAAAATTTAAGTATGGAAGAATAAATGTTCAAGCAGGTTACTACTACGAAAAAAAATAAATGAAATTGACTTTTTCTGATGCACCAAGTATTGACGAGTTAACCTTTAAGCGATTGTTGCTTATAGGTAATGAGTTGATATTTGTTGAACGACCTTCAATTCAACTTGCTGACAATTACGGAACAGTAGGTATGCCTTCGGGTTTGCGTGGACTTACAAAGCAATTTGAAGGTTCACCTGTCAAGCTAATTGTTGACGAACCACCAAACTCAACTTTCAACTCCAATTTTTATAAAAAGTATTTTGAGAAAGATTTACTCAACCCCGAATTCATTCAAACAATCTTTGACGGTATTGAGAGCTATTGGATTTACGACCACCATTTTGACCCCAAGCAACAAAACACTTCTGGGGAATTTCAAGATTATAGAAGTTGGCTACTTGCAAATCAAAATGAAATCAAAACTCTTGACATTGCAAATATTCCAAGACCTGAAACAGTATTTCAAATTTCAAACAAAGAGGAGGCACATTTTGCATTCAAAATTATTGCTGCCGAGCAATCGCTTAGAGTTACATCTGTGACACACATCTGTAATAAATACGACAGCAATCCCACAAGCATAAATCCATACCTAAATAAGTTAATTGCTCTTCGCTTGACAAATAATATTTATAGTGGCAATTCAGCAAGGACAAGGCAATTAGGACTTAAACTGATGGACTGTATCATTCCTGATGAGGCGCTAATGCAAATCGCTTGGCAAGACATTCTTTCTTTTAGAGAACAGACAAAAGATTATTACGAAAACTGGACAGTTGAAATGAATAAACTTGAGGCATTACTATTCAAGGATAATTTTTCAATTACAGACCAGGATGTTCTTAATCTTTATGACACAGAAATAAATCCACGTCTCCGAGAATTGAAAAATGAAATTCGTAGAATAAAAGATGACCGCTTTAAAAACATTCTCAAAACAATAAAGAATACAGCACTTAGCGGAATTGCTTTAGGAACACTTTCTTCGCTAAGTGTGACTGGAGCAATAGCAAGTTTCATAGGAGCAAATCTTAAAACACCTCAATTGACTGACGACATCATTGATGCTAATTTCAAAATCAAAGACAAGAAACTTTCAGACGGACTGACATACTTATTAAAGTTACAAGAGTTGACAGGAAAACAATAACCAGCTACTAAAAAACATTTGAGCAAACTATAAATGAAAAATCATCGGACGGACAGTAAGGCAGCGCATAACAGCGGGTTTAAGAAATTGGCGGTTCAGTGCTTA
>Ga0075163_10007613_pt1 | contig 14299 bp, 5 predicted proteins | sample JI1023141ADNA_FD_71478 | JGI IMG/M metagenome (GOLD analysis project Ga0075163, IMG submission 71478) | Wastewater effluent complex algal communities from Wisconsin, to seasonally profile nutrient transformation and Carbon sequestration -... | ecosystem: Engineered > WWTP > Effluent > Algae...
TTAACTATAACTATTTATGAATAAAGATTTTAATTAGATTTAGCTAGCACTATTGTTCTCATTATGTTTTCGATTTTGTTTTCATTTTTATTTCCCATTTCGAAAAAATAGTATACTTTTGGGAAGTAAACTATTTAAATAATAAGGATTAAAATATCCATTTTTCAACACTATGATAACAGAAAATGCTCGTAATGCACGAAAAATTAACAATCCAACTTCTTTAATTGAAGTCAGTAATCGGTTAGTTAAGCTTAGACATAAACTGGGTTTTGCGACAGCTAGAGCTTTTGCTCAAGAATTAGAAGTAGATACTTCTTATTACCATAAAGTAGAAAATGGCAAACTGCCTATACAAAAAGAAAAATTGTTACTCTTAAGTACACGATGGAATGTGAGTATAGATTGGTTACTGACGGGCAAGGGAAGAATGCTGATCAATAAATATAATGATGAACTCAATAGTATGGAAAATAATTTATGGGCTATTCCTATTATAGAACAAAAAGCGCAAGCTGGGTATGTAGCTGGTTATGGTGATCCAGGATATAGGGAAAATTTACCTAAGATTTTTATACCTGCCCCACAAGAAAAGGGTAATTACTCTGTATTTATTATATCCGGAGATAGTATGAATGATGGAACAGATAGCGCCATTAAGGAGGGAGATGCATTGTTGTGTAGAGAATTACCTATCGCTGATTGGAAAGAAAAATTACACTATAAAAGGAGCCTATTTATTATTGTGCATGCTGAAGGCTGTGTGTGTAAGCAAATTACACATCAAGATATGAAAAAAAGCACGATTACCTGCCATTCTTTTAATCCTATGTATGAAGACTTTATGTTAAAACTAGATGATGTGTACCAACTTTTTTATGTAAAGAAAATAATAGAAAGAACAGTTGTTATATGACTAGCATCGAATACTAATACATTTTTTCAAACAAGTTGGATACTATATCTATAATTTAACTGAATAAAAGTTGAATAAGTTCGTATAACTGCTTGGTCATGGGTTAAAAGCGTTGAAGTCATTATTTGAGTAAGTACCGGTTTTATAATATTTATAGGAAATAGCAAAAATGTAATATTTATTAACAAAAAAAGATTTACAAGAATATCTTTTTGGAATTAGTTTAATATAATATATCTTCATCTTCGAATTGCAGAGAAACACAAATTTAAATTTAAAGCTATTTATCCTTAATTTCTTAACCATCTTACTTACAGCAAGGTTTAATGAGATAAAGGCTACGATGATTACTCATGAAATACCATTTTTATTTATTTTTCATTTGTACGTTGTTGGGGAGCTCGTTTGCCAAGTCTCAGCTTGTATCTAATAAAGGGTATGCTTGTTGTAACACTACTGGGTCTTTAAATTCTAGTATTCCTCTCCGTTGTAAAGAGAGGAGATTTAATTACCCATTGGTAAATGAAATGGCTTCGCTAAGTTGGGAGCCATCAACTTCTATTCTAAAAAACTCAACAACAATTTCAGGTAATATTACTTATGATTACCAGTATAGATCATTAATAGATCCTTCTTTTTACAACAAGGACTTTCAGCAGCATACTATTTCAGTAAACATGAAGGTTTTGTATAACGGGAACTACCCCATGAATGTGCGTTTTCAGATAAGAAAGAGCAATCAGCCACTATTCAGAGATCTGGCTGATTTCAACCTGCAATTCAATTACCAAGAGGTTGCAATGAGTATTCGCCAGAAGATTGTATCTCAGCTACAAAACCGTATTAGATCATTACAGCTACAGCTGCCCAACCTACAGCAGGAATATAAAAAATTACTGAACGAAATCAATCAAATTCATAATCAGTTAAACGATCCCGCCTTGTTGCAAAAAATTATAGAAAAAAGAGAAAGAGACCTTTTGGATACGGTTGACTTCCCCAACGAACGAGTAGTGAATGCAAAATTAAAAATAAGAAAAGATAGTTCAATAGAAACTGTTTCAAAAACTAATATACCAGATACCAATATCAATGCAACATACAACCAGACAAAGGAACGGTATGCAAAGTTACAGATAGACATAGCACGGATGGAAGACTCAATTGCTAAGATCACCCAATTATGTAGAGATAGCTTAAAAAAAATAGAATCCTCTATCAATGGATTAAATAGTGCCGCTCTACAACAGGTAATAAAAAAATATAATATAAAAGAGGATAGTTTAATGAAAGGATATAAAACGTTATTAGCCATTCGTCAATTATCAGTAGGTAGAAGTATGATTAATTATTCAGAGTTGACTGCAAAGAATATCAGTATCACTGGAGTAAATGTTGAATACAATCCATCTTGGTATGCGTCTGCGGCTATCGGATTTACAGACTGGCAGTTCCGTGGTTTGTGGACTGTACAAAAAAAACTGCCAGCGCAATATTTGGCATTGGGAAGGATAGGCTGGGGTGATAGGGATAAAAACAGTATCATTTTTACTTACTTTACAGGTAAACGTAACCTGTTGGCACCATATGCAACAGGGAATAATGAACTAGTGTCCTTCACTATTTCTGGGGCTTCAGTGGAGGGTATTTACCATCTAGGGCAGAATCATCAACTTACTGCTGAGATTGCTAAATCAAGCTATCCAAAGTATATTGGAAAAGATAATAGTAAATTATTATCTGAAAATTGGCTCAATACCAGTGACCATCAAAATGAAGCGTACAGTATTTCTTATAAAGGTATGCTACCTACTGTAGGAACGAACATACAGGGCAGTTATCGAAGGATGGAGAAATATTATCAATCCTACGCTTTTTATAATAGTCCATCTCAACAAGAGGCTTGGAATCTGCAATTAGACCAGTCAGTAAAATGGATTAACTTAAGAGTGGGGTTACAAAAAAATCAATACAACTTGTCTATGTTGCCAGCTAAACTTGAAAATAACATTGTTTTTAAAACATTTCAGGCAACGATTCAGTATAAAAAATGGCCAACCATCATGGCAGGCTACTATCCATCTTCACAGATTACACTCATCAATGATGAAATACCGGTAGAAAATAGATTTTATACCCTAAATTTTTCTGCTAATCACAGCTACAAAGCATTTCAAACTTATATGAACAGCTCATTGGTTTATACCCAGTTTTATAATACTAGCACAGATACGAGCTTTATTTATTACAATGCCCAAAATCTGGTATTTACCCAAATAATTTGGGTAGGTAAGTGGTCGTTACAGGGAAATTATACAGCTATATTGCAAAATCGTAGATTGCTCAATGTATGGGAAGCAGCAACATCCTGTAAGGTTTCTGAAACCTTTGCCTTTAATGGAGGACTAAAATGGAACAGTCTAGTGAATGCAGCTAAAGTAGTGGGTTATTCAGCGGGCTGTACTGTGATGATTAAACATGTAGGAGCAATGCAGGTTTTGGTGGATAAAAGTTATTGGCCTGGTCAGCAGTATAATTTGCTGCCCAATACCAATGGCAGACTAACGTTGGTTAAAACATTCTAATTGAAAAACATATGATAAAATATTTACGTTTTATTCTTTTAGCTCTTCTATGTATAACAGTTTTATGCGGCAGTGCCCAAATGGTTATACAGCCTGCTGTGCCTCGTTTGGGTATTATCCAAAAAACACAGTTATGGAATATGTTGGTAGTTAACTCTTCTCCACAAGAAACAGTTGTAACGATAAGTCTTGTTTTACAGGATCGGCTTACAGGTCATACAATCTTAACTGCAGAAAGCGCTAATATTACCATACCGAAAGGGTCTAAGCAATTAAATGAGCAAGCAGTGTTCCCGATACAATATCAGTACGAAGCTGTTTCTAATAATTATAATCAACAAGCGCTTTTACCGGTGGGTAACTATCTGGCCTGTTATAACCTAATTATTCAGAAAGGTGGGTCGTTAGGTCAGGAATGTGTGGCGATAGATGTGGCCCCGTTATCCCCGCCCATGTTAATTTACCCATCCAATCAATCTGTCATAACAGAACGAACACCTCAATTAAGCTGGATACCACCTACTCCTACTAATTTATTCAATCAATTGCGATATGATGTAACCCTTACGGAGATGAATTCAGGACAGTCACCCGAAGAAGCCATCCGTCAAAACACTCCGATGTACATAGGAGGCAATTTAACCCAACAAACCGTTGCTTATCCTGCTTCTGCATTAAAGCTTGATACTGGAAAAATTTATGCCTGGCAGGTAACGGCTAAAAATGGCGAGAGCTATGCAGCTAAAAGCGAAGCCTGGTCATTTAGTTTGCGACCTCCAACGCATACGGAAGAAATAGTTGCTACAACCCCTTTTGTAAAAATGAAACAACAGGATGCCGAGATGACCCTTGCGCCCAATGGGATATTGAAGTTTGCTTATTCCCATCAAGGCGCATCTGCTGAAGTGACAATGGAAATACAGGACATCAGTAATCAATCAAAAAAATCATATTCGTTCAAAGTGAAAGTGCAGCGGGGTGATAATTACTTACAGATAGTATTAAAAAAGTATATACAAATAGAAGATGGGCATATATATATGGCCACACTTACCAATAGCGATAAAGAAAAATACCGGCTTCGTTTTGAGGTGAAAGAATTCAAAGACTAATTCCTATTTAATTAAACATAAATAATCGTATATAATCAATATATGCTCTACGCATTATCTACCCAGCACCCCAAAAAAATTGCTTATTCATTATTATTAATATTCTATGCGAATATTGTATCGGCAGGTGTAGTGAATATGAACAGCACAACAGGAAACAGTTTTGTAAATAGCTATTCCTTTTTTACTAAAAATAAAAGTGCAGCGGAGATTACGGTTCCTCCTCAAAGAGAGAAACACATTAATATTAATAAATATATAAATAAGAAACATGAGCAATTAATAGATCAGGAACCGACCGTGCTTCACGGCTCCGATCCCGGACAGCCTGAAATGCAGTCTTTTAAATCTGTTGGAACCGATAATATGGTGGATTTATTTACTGGAGATTTTTCATACAATATCCCTTTGCTTGATGTGGGCGGCTACCCAGTAAATATTTTTTACAATAGCGGCGTTTCCATGGATCAGGAAGCCAGTTGGGTGGGGTTAGGCTGGAACATTAATCCGGGTACCGTTTCGAGAAACATGCGTGGCTTACCGGATGATTTTAACGGGAGTGAACAAATAACAAAAAAACAGAATATAAAAGATGATATTACCGTTGGCGCCAATGTAGGTGGACAGGGAGAAATAATAGGATTTCCTTTTGGATCACTGAGTATATCACAAGGGCTTTTTTATAATAATTACAAAGGCTTTGGACTGGAAGCAAGTTTTGGCTTGAGTATCTCTGATAAAACAAAAGATGAAATGACCGGAGGTGTTTCTCCTACCGCTTTTTTAAATTATAACATTAACTCACAAAATGGCGCTACGCTAAGCCCTTCTTTAGGTATCAACATTTATAATAAAGACAATGCAACAAAAACAGGTATCGGCGCATCGATAGGATATAACTCTAGGGTTGGTATTCAAAACCTGCAACTAGCCGGAGAAATGACTAGGTATGCCATGGGAAAGCAGGCAACTTTATTAAATGGTTCTATTTCATTTGCCAGGCCTGCGGTTACTCCTTCGATAAGGATGCCTATTTCACGATCAAATTATAGCTTAGGATTTTCGGTGGGCCCTGAATTCTTTCTGAGTTATGGTAGTGCTTTTATTAAAGGATATTATACCCAAAGTGGCATTGCAGCAAAAGATCGACAACAATCAAAACCTGCTTATGGCTATCTGTATATGGATAAGGGGCAGCAGGACGATAACGCATTAATGGATTTCAATCGTATTAATGACGGACAGTATACGTTACAAACACCCGTTATTTCTATGCCTAATTATACTTATGACGTATATACTGTTTCCGGTGAAGGCACCGGAGGAACTTTCCGACCATACAGAAGTGATATTGGATATGTAAAAGATCATTATAGCAAAACAAGGGACAATTCTTTTTCTATCGATGCAGAAGTAGGAGGAGGCAACGCATTTGAAGTGGGTGGAAATTTTCATGCGGTATTTTCTCCTACTGAAGTGCAGGAATGGAAGGCAGGTAACCTGGCAGCCAATGCGCTAAAATTTCATGCGAATGACAGTATATATCAGGCAGTTTATTTTAAAAACCCGGCTGAAAAAACAATCGGCAATGAAGCTTTTATTCAGGCCGTTGGCGGCGATGATCTGGTGAAAATTAAATTGGCCAATACCAATAATCCTTACCCCAATACTTTACCGGTTTTAGAGAAATATGGTAATAATAAAGCATATAAAGATACGGTCATATTAACTCCGGAAAGAACCATCAAAAAAGCAAGAGATAAAAGATCACAAATCATTTCTTACCTCACTGCACAAGAAGCAGCAAGAATAGGGCTTGAGCGGGATATTATTTCGTATCCTCTAAATACATTTCCTATAGGCTCATGTACCGGTACACCAGCAATTACACATATTCTACGGGTAGATAATAGCAATCGTAAAGCGCATCATATTTCAGAGATATCCGTACTCAATAGTGATGGCCGTCGGTACATATATGGAGTTCCTGTATATAACCTTTATCAGGAAGAAACCAGTTTTGCTACAGACCAGTCCGTTAATGCAGATCAAACTGTTAATTACAAATCGTCTGATAATTCTACTGATAACAGCGCCGGCAGAGATCATTATTACCAGCAGCAATCTGTTCCAGCTTATGCGCATAGCTTTTTATTGACAGGACTTTTGTCTCCTGATTATGTAGATGTAAAAGGCGATGGTATTACCGAAGATGACAAAGGCGATGCTGTGAAATTTAATTATACCCAAATGCAAAAAGATGTATTGGGTAATACCGGATTTAACTGGAGAGCGCCCATGGCCAAAGAAAATAATGTTGCCAGTGTCAATGAAGGACTAAAAACGGACAATAAGGATAATAAAGCCAGCTACACTTATGGTCAGAGAGAGTTATGGTACATGAATTCTATCGAATCTAAAAACATGGTTGCCACCTTTACCATTTCTAATAGGGATGATGGGAAAGAGGCACTTTCTACCAATGGCGCCATTGGCACTACCGGCATGAAAAAATTAGATCGTATTGATCTTTATTCCAAAGCTGATTATATTAAAGCGACTACTGCAGGAAAAACGCCCAAACCCATTAAAACCGTTCATTTTGAATATACTTATCAATTATGTGCAGGTGTTCCTTCCAATAGTAACAATGGCGGTAAATTAACTTTAAAAAGTATCTGGTTCAGCTATAATGGAAACATTAAACAAATAAAGAATAAATATATTTTTACATATAATAATAATCCCAATTATAATAGATCCTATAATGACCGGTGGGGAACCTATAAGCCTGCAACTGCCAACCCTGCCGGCATGAATAATATGGATTACCCTTACGCGCCACAGGACAAAACCCAGGCAGATCAATATGCTTCGGCATGGGCGCTCAGTGAATTGCAATTGCCATCCGGCGGTAAAATGAATGTTACGTATGAATCAGATGATTATGCTTATGTACAAAATCGCAGGGCTGCACAAATGTTTGCCATTACAGGATTTGGCAATACTAAAACGGCTGCACCTTCTAGCCAACTTTATACAAATAGCGGCGATCATTTTTATGTTTTTGTAGATATCAAAACGCCTACTAGGGATAATGAATTAGTACAAAAATATTTTGAAGGCGTGAAACAAGTTTATTTAAGAATGGCGGTAAAAATGCCATCGGACGCTTATGGCAGTGGCTATGAAACAATCCCTGTATATGCAGAAATAAATGAATATGGCATGGTTCCGGGAAATGATCATTTATTATATATTAAAGTAAAGCCTATCGACAACAATGTGAGCCCTATGGCATCGTCGGCCATTCGTTTTTTGCGTGATTATCTTCCATCGAAGGCTTATCCGGGTTCAGATATAAAACTGGAAAATGGGCCCAAATCCGTGCTATTAGCATTGAATGGTATGGTACAGGCTGTAAAAAATACTTTTTCGGATTTTGAAAATAAAACAGCTCGTCGTAAAAATTATTGTAACGATGTAAATCTGTCCCAATCGTTTATCCGATTAAACAACCCTTCTTTTCAAAAGTTAGGTGGTGGATTGAGAGTAAAAAAAATAGAGATAACGGATAATTTTAAATTAATGAACCAAAAAAGTCCGGATGGAAAAGGAGAGGAAATGCAAGCAGCGACTTATGGGCAAGAGTATGATTATACTACGACTACGAATTTAAACGGTAAAACAATTGCTATTAGTAGTGGAGTAGCTACTTATGAGCCTGGAATTGGTGCAGAAGAAAACCCTTTTCGAGAAGTGCTTCATTATTCAGATAAACAGCCATTGGGGCCTACCCAGGCAGGAGCTATTGAAGTGCCTATTGGAGAAATGTTTTATCCTTCTCCCATGGTAGGATATAGTAAAGTAACGGTGCGTTCTATTAACCGAAACAACGTAAAATCGGGAGTAGGCAGACAGGTAACAGAATTTTATACATCAAAAGATTTTCCGGTATTATCTGATTTGACAGATTTTGATGGTAACAGTAGAGTAAGGTATCGCTCCAATCCTATATTACAATTATTGCATCTGGATGCTCGTCAAACCATTACTTTATCGCAAGGATTTAGAGTTCAGATTAATGATATGAATGGTAAAATGAAAAGCCAGTCGGCTTATAGCGAAGACAGTTCCCAATTAATTAGTTACACTGCTAACTATTACCGTTTGCAAAAAAATGCTGATAACACCTATTCATTCAACAATAAAATATTAGCGACCACAGGCGCTGATGGGAATGTAGTAGAAACCTCGGTTGGAAAAGATATAGAAGTAATGGCTGATTTTAGAGAACATCGGTCAGAAACAGTTACAACCAACATAGATGTTAATGTGAACGCCTCTGTTTTTGGTATTTTTCCAGTGATTGTTCCTTCACTGGTGCCTCCTGTTTATTATGAACAATCGTTATATCGGTCTGCATCGATTGTAAAAATTATTAATACGTATGCTATTTTAGATAGTGTGGTAAGCATAGACAAAGGAAGTCAGGTTTCTACAAAAGACCTTGTATATGATGGTGAAACCGGTAATGTGCTTCTTACCCGCACTAGTAATGAATTTAATGACCCTATTTATCATTTTATCTATCCTGCCCATTGGGCATATAGCGGCATGCACCCAGCCTATAAAAATATTGATCTCACTTATAAAGGAGTCAATTTTCGGCATGGAAGAATTGTATCTGGAACACCAGTTAATATGACCTATTTTGAAAGTGGAGATGAACTATATGTAGTAGATGATGGAGAATCTTTACTATACGACACAGATGCCTGTTTTCTGGCCTCTGGAGGAAGTGAGTGTTCTACAAAATCAAAAATACTCAGTAAAAGCTTTGAAAACCGTATATGGGCACTAGATATAACAAAAGATAAAAAAAATACCATTCGCCAGTTTATATTCATAGATCGCAATGGAACACCTTACAATGCTGATAATGTAACATTAAAAATAGTGCGATCCGGCAAACGAAACCTGCTTAATCAATCTGTAGGAAATGTTACTTGTCGTATAAATCCACTAACAACAGTTGGTAGCCAGCAAAAAATAATACTTCAAAATACCAATGAAGTAATCCATACATCAGCCAATACGTTTAAAGATAACTGGCGGGTGGACAATGCTTTTTATGCAAAAGATTCAATCGTAAAAACAACCATACGAGCAAGAATAAAAAGAAATTCGTATCAGCCAGAAGACTTTACGAATGTTTCGTACTATAACAAAGGTGCAGATCGTATTCAATTAAACTGCGCCAAGGAAAATTTTCTATACTTGTATAACTGGTATAAAAACCCAACACTTTTTAGAAAATCGGAAAAAAGAATGAATAGAGGTTTTTTATTATATAATTTTGCTTCTAACCCCATACCAGCAAGTGCAATCACATACAGGTGTCTGTTATCGTTATATGCTCATACCAATGATATATATAGAACTTCGTCTGCAGATCATTTTGGAATACATGGCAGTGCTGCTTCGCAAGACATTAATCAACCAGGAGAAATAAGAGCATTAACAAAAGAATGGCTTGGGGTAACACCTACCTGTTCAGAATGGACAAACTACTTTGTAGAAGGTAGTCCTAATTTATCATCCGTATCAAATATTCTGCCTGGAGCAACTTCAGGTAATAGTAGCTATTATAGAAATGGTTATGTGCCCGTTAGCGATACGAGAATTGACATTACTAATGTCTTTAATGCAAATACTGGAACAGTACTTCATGCTCAAAAAAAATTAGGGTTACAGCTTAGTCTGTATAATGACTATGTAAAGCGAGATGAAGCTAGAAGATGCTTTTGGGGATCTTTTTACCCACGAATTGATTATTACTATTATGTATGTGGTGATACCTCCATTCAGAGAGACCCAGCTCCATTACTACCTAATACAGTGGCTCCTGCCCCTGATCCGTTGCTAAATATGCTTATCGATTGTGAAACAAGATATATACCACAAACTTTTTGTTTATCTAAGTTTACCAACAAACAAATAAATCCTTATGTATTAGGAGTATTGGGCAATTGGCGTACAGATAAAGCGTATACTTATTACGGCAGTCGCAGAGACTCGGCAATAGGTATAACAGCTATTGACATCCGAAAAGCAGGAGCTATTAATAATTTCCTGCCCTACTGGACAATGAATAAAGATAGTTTAAAATCACCTGCAGCTAATAGCCTATGGGTTTGGAATAGTGAAACCACACAATTCAACCGCCGTGGATTCGAAATTGAAAATCGAGACCCTTTAGGCCGCTACAATGCTGGTTTGTATGGCTATGCGCAAGCATTACCCACAGCCATAGCCAATAATGCTAGCCTTAGAGAAATAGCTTTTGATGGTTTTGAAGATTATTCTTACCAATCAAGTTCTTGTAACGAACTATGTAAACCACGTAGGCATGTAAATATCGAAAATGCAAAAAATATATTAGCAGATACCGTGTCACATACCGGAAAATATAGTATTGCTGTAATAAAAAACCAAGCTGCAGTTATAAATATACCAGTAACAGATACATCTACAGATGCAAAATTATATGCTCTAAGAGTAAAACTAGATTCTATAAAAGCGATAAAAACTACTGTAATGGGAAAAGGTATCGGATTAACAAGTTATTATTACAATGATGAGTGGTGGAGAGGATCTCCTATTGATACTTTAATAGTTCCTACAATCAACTGGTTATACAGACAGAAATGGGATTTGCCTTCTCCGCGTCTTACAAGAGAAGATTTCAGTGTTCAGTGGCTGGGATGGATACAGCCAAAATATACTGGTATTTATCGGTTTAGACTAGTATATAATGATCAATTCGATCTAATTATTAATGGTAAATATATTTTTAAAAGAATTGAAAGTGAGAAAGGTCATCATGATATTACCGTAAGTGCTGATTTAATAAAAGGCGTATTATATCCTATTCAAGTATCACACAATAATTGGAAAGGAGGAGATTATTCTGCTCAACTATTTTGGTCTTCGGAATGCCAACCCATGGAAATTGTTCCTGCTACTGCCTTTTATCCAAAAGGACGAGAATCGTTGGGTAATGGTACTGTTAAAACAGATACATTATGGTGTGTAAGGCCTGATAGTATCCAAGTACGAGGAAATGCATTAACGGATACTTTTTCACTTATCAAAGGAAAAAAAATGATTATCAGTGCATGGGTAAAAGAAGGTAATGTAGATTGTAAATGTGCTGACTATACACATAATCAAATACAAATATCATTTCCTGGAAGCATTAGTGCCATTACAACCATTACTCCCAAAGGAAATATTATTGAAGGATGGCAACGTTACGAAGGTGTATTTACTGTGCCATCAGATGCAGGTCCTTTTTCCTGTAAAATACAATTCTTAAATACGAGCACAACATCCGATGCAGTTTATTTTGATGATATACGGATTCACCCATACAACGCTAATATGAAATCTTTTGTGTACCATCCTTCCAACCTTAGATTAATGGCTGAGTTAGATGAAAATAATTATGCTACTTTTTATGAGTATGATGATGACGGCACATTAGTGAGGGTGAAAAAAGAAACAATACAGGGAATTAAAACGATTAATGAAACCAGAAGTTCTTTACAAAAAGCAATACAATAAAAAATGAAGATGAATTATTATTTCCGTAAAAGATGGATTGATACAGTTGTTGCTATGACAGTAATAACTGCATGCATACAGCAGGTTCAGGCTCAATCGACAGACTATTTTAAAAAGCAATTATATCATATTAATAAATTATATGATAGCGCGGTTTATCTCAGTTTTAATGTAAAATATATGTATGAGACAGACACGATAGAAAGCAGATTTAAAAATAGTGATCTAAGTGGTTACTATACTTTATACGGCCGTAAATCCTATTATAAAATTGGCAATATAGAATATATGCAAAACGACTCTTTTCATATTGCTGCCTATAACGATGACAAATTTTTGATGATAACAAAAGTGAATAAATCTGTGCCGGGAGCCTCCGCAGTATTGCCATTAAAAAATATGATTGACAGCATGTTTTATAGCAGCTATCAACATTACAATGTGCATACAGAATCGTTGGTTGACAATGATGATACTTTACAACAAATCAATTTTATCAAAAAAACAAATGATACAATTGGCTTATATAATTATTTTAAAATAACCTATCGTCCTGCCACTTACGCTTTACAATCACTTGAGTATGGTTTTAAAGACCCGGTTAGTGCAGACGAGGATGATACGATACCAACAATCCCTACGGCTGTTATTGCACAACAACTCATGTGGAATGTAAAATTCAAAGTGGTGTTTGATCATTATCATATAGGAGAGATAGACCCTACTTTATTTTCTGAAGCAAGGTTTATTCATGAAGAAACACCTGATCAATGGGTGCCGTCGGACAGGTATCTAGGGTATAGGATTTTTTATACGGATAGAACATTGGGTAATCATATAGTCAAATAATTTAATATTAAAAAAACTGACAAGCATATAAAATTGGGCATGAATAGGATAAAGCGATTAATACTGGCAGGCATTGGCCTGTTGTTAGTAACGATAGTAGCAGCCAAAGATGATCCTGCTACCATTATTGTATTGCGTGGCGATAAAGGAGGGATCAAAAAAGATTCATCTATCACCAACGCAGATAGCAAATATTATGCTGACCCTACCCATCTTTCCTATGACCCCAGCTCCTGTCGTTACCTGAATATTGTTTCACTAAAAATCAATGAAGAAAGTGTTACTTATATTCCTGTTAACTTTCAGGTAAGTGTGCTGCTCACCATTACCTGTACAGATGTTTCAGAAAAAACGATCAGTTTTGATACTACTTTAACCCTTACTTATAGAAAAGATACTAACTACATCGCCAGATCGTTTTTAGTATGGGAGGGTTATCGAAAAGTGGTGGTAAAAATAAAGGATAATCCTACCAAAGATGTAGGGTGGGATGTAAGTCAGGTGTTGGTGATAGAAAACGAAATGCGGGTATCACGCGATTATCTTTTTAATAGTAATAAAATAATTGAGAACCTCTCAGCTGGTTTTCCAAAATTGCGTGGTATCGAACAAAGCGATGAACTGCTTGTATCCTGGAACGATCCTAATTGTGGACAAACAGAGTATGACCTCGAATGGGCCTGGATAGATAGTAGTGCGTTGAATGAATATAAAGGAGGCACCGGCAACTTTATAGATCGGCTTGTTTTCGACCATAATGCTTCCAGGGTTACGATTAGTGCCAATAGGCCATCCTATCGCCTGCCACTCATATATGATGGCGGTGGCGGATTATTTTACCGCGTACGGCCTGTACAAATCAGACAAAATGGTACCAGAATAGAAGGACGCTGGACGAGCGTATTGGATGGTGCTACCTTACACGCCTTTGCTTTTACCGGCCATCAAAACAATCTCAACTGGCAGGTAAATACTACTTACGCAGAAGAGGGCAAACGCAAAACAGTTGTTCAGTATTTTGATGGTAGCTTACGCAACCGTCAGACGGTAACAAAGGACAACTCATTAGATACTGCTACCACCGTAGTAGCGGAAACCTTTTACGATTATCAGGGGCGTGCCAGCATACAAGTGTTGCCAGCACCCACGCTCAACACCATGATTGCATACACAAAAAAATTGAATCAGGGTATTAATGGTAGTGGAAT